>Ga0310810_10000209_pt1 | contig 59813 bp, 47 predicted proteins | sample NCmetagenome_FD_207641 | JGI IMG/M metagenome (GOLD analysis project Ga0310810, IMG submission 207641) | Soil microbial communities from experimental microcosm in Duke University, North Carolina, United States - NC | ecosystem: Engineered > Artificial ecosystem > Soil microcosm > Unclassified ...
GAGTTGGGGGGCTCCTATAACGATCCCGCAGGGTGGATCTACGTGAGCACCGGCACCTTCCGCCAAGCGGATTTCAGGCAGGTGAATTTTCCCGACAGAATTGTTGTGTCGCGCGGAAAGTTCGAGGCGACTCCCAAAGAAATCAAATTCTTTGATGCGGTAGCGGCGATTGCGGACTTGAGTTTAACAGGCAGCGGAACGCTCGAATCAACAAAGGGAGTCCCCAGTCGAGTTGAGTTTGACGGGACGGCAATTTTCACCGGCGAACAAATGACCACCTGGCTCGGCCAGCACATGGATTTTACTGATACACCGAAGTTCCGTTTCCCGATCAAAATTGCAGCGGAACGTTTCGCGTGGCGTGCCGGAGGGGACGTCTCCTTTCGCGGAACCGCATCTCTTGCCGGCGATGCGCTGCTGACCGTCGATGCGGAAAAACATCCGGGAGGGCTCGCCGTTCGAAATCTTTTGCTTCGGGCGGACGGTCGACGCGCCCAAATGACTCTAAACCTGGTCGATAATGATCTCGACGTTTCTTTTGACGGCGACGTTACAGCCCAAAGTATCGCCAAATTCATGCCGTCCTTTCCCGTGCAGGAAAGTGTTTTAGCGGGCGACATTCAGATAAAAGCGTCACTGGAGACAGGCGCAAAATTCTCGGCGCGCGGGCATTTGAGCGGACAAAACGTGCCTATACCTATGGTCGGAGAAAGAGCTTGGGCCGAAAAATTCAATCTCGATGCGAAAGAAGACCGCGTACGGATCCAATCGGCCGACTTGCGCTGGCGAAACGCCCGCCTGGCAATTACTGGTGCGGTTCAGCGTGCCAATGCATCTTGGCGGCTGGACTTGGATATCACCGGCGATCGCCTCGCCTTGGAAGATCTCGACCCTCTCTTTACCGAAGCGAATGCGCCGAAAATGAAATCCGCCCGCACGGCATCATCGCGTTGGCCTTTGGAAGGGATAGTTAGGCTCAAGCTAAATAATTTTACGGCGGAACGTTTTGCATTCAGTAATCTCCAGACTACGACTACGTTATCACCGGCTTTGATTCGGACCGACATTGACCAAGCCGTTTTCTGCGGCATCGACACATCCGGAAAAATCGAATTTGCTGACAAAATCATCAATCTCGGTCTCCAATTCTCCGCCACGGCTGCGCCCCTCGAACCAATGATGAATTGTCTGACCGATCAGAAGGAAGATATCAAAGGGACGTATTCGTTAAGCGCGCGTATCGCCGGTCGCGGCGATCGCGAGCAGTTGCCCTCATCGCTCCAAGGGCAGTTTCAATTCAGCGCCCGTGATGGTGAGTTTGTGCGCTCCCCGGGAATTGACGCGACGTTCGACTATCTGAATCAGAGCGGACAATTCGCTGTCAATTTTCCCGACTTAAGCAAAGAGACCTTTCCTTACCAAGCGTTGTCCGCCAAGGGACGCATCGACGGCAAGAGGATCGTCAATGACGAAGTTGTGATTCAAGCCGCGCCGCTGACGCTGGGAGGGAGCGGCGTTGTCGATCTTCTCGGCAGGCAGCTCGATCTCAAGGGCCTAATCTCGATAGCATTGCCAACTTCAAAGGTAATCAAACACGTTCCCATCGTCAGTAATATCATCGGTGGTACTCTCGTGGGCATTCCCATTCGAGTAAGCGGGTCACTGGAGCAGCCGGACGTCGTCTATTTGTCGCCAGCGGACATCGGAAGCGAGCTGTTGAATCTGCCGATTAAAATTCTTGGCGTGCCTCTCGAGTCGATCAAAGTATTTGTGCCGCGCGGTGATGGAGATGGAAACAATGACCAGTGAGAAGTTTTCTCAGCGATCGCAAATCTTAAATGGGACAGAAGGTGCCTGGACTGGACCGATCAGCCGTTAAGCACGAAGTAGATATTTGGCCGCGAATAGGAGGCGAAGACCCGCATGAACAAATCATCAAGCTGCAAGATCATAGCTCTTTTGGCGCTTCTACAGGGGATCTTTGGTTTGCTGCGAGGGTATAACTGGATACAAATCGGTTCGGATCTCTTTGGTCAGGGGCTTTTATTGTTGCCTGCGGTTGGGGCTGTGGCTATCATCCGAGGATTTGTTATCGCGGCAGTCGCATTATTTTACATCTTGTTTTCGATCGGGATGGCGCGCGCCCAAACGTGGGCATGGTGGCCCGGCCTCACTGCGGCCATCGCCAATCTTGTTTTTGTCCTCGGCGCCCTCATCAACGGCGCGTCCGTACTAGGGGCGATCGTTTGGTCGGTGGTGCCGGTCATTCTCATATTTCATTTTTTTTCCACCATCAGCCGGACTCAAACGCGATCGTCTGTGAGTGCCGGCGAAAGATAGCTCGATTTGTGCACGGGCCGGCGTCGGCACGCGTCGTAAAAGACCGGCGGGTCTTAACGTGTCTTTGTGCCTCGTTCTTCGCACAGATCTGGACCGGATCCTTTCCAGTCGGTTCGGAGCCCAGGTAGATCGGTACTCACGGAGCGCGAAGTCTTAGCGCTCGACGATTTCCTGCCAGTCAAGATTGAACCGCGCGAGATATTTGCGCAGCCGATCGGCGTCATTGGTCGTGGTCTTCTTACTTCGAGAAGTGTTGAAGAGCTTTCGCCCCGCGTCTGACAGAGATCTGGCTTCGCGGCAGACTTGAATGACGCCGCGCAACTGGATGCGGTCGAAGAAATCGATTGCGTCCCAGCGTTCTTCACCAAGCAGTCGCCGCAAAGTATCATCCTCGGTGGCTCGGGTCGGACTTTGCCAGGAGCGCTTTAAGCGGCTCATTTCTTCTTCGACGAGCTCGACCGATATCCTGCCGCCGGCCGCCAAAGTCGCCATGCGCACGACGGCGCCGTTCAGATCACGAAAGTTGCCGCTCCATTTGGCGTCCGCAGACGTGGCAAACTCGACAAATCGCTGGCGCGCTTCCTTGTTGAACGTGACCTGCGCGCCCATCCGCATCCAACCGTACGGCACGACGCAAGCGAAGGAGCGCGCCGATATTCTCAATGTCGGTGGTTTCTCGGACGCGGTGTTCGATGTAATAGGGCGGTTTGTCGCGGGCGCTTTGGGCGCCGATCACTGGGTCGGCGCGTTAACGCGGTCGAGCTAAGCTAACGAAACCTCCGGGGCCGAATGCAGCCGGGACTACATTCACCGATGTGCCGTCTCGGCGACGACTTGTCGGCTCCGGAGAAGAACAGTAGGAGTTGTAAATTTCCGGAACAGGTGGCGAATGCCGGTGGAACTACACGTGTCCCGGGTTCAAATCCCGGTGGCTCCAGTAAAAGGGCCATAGCTCAGTGGGTAGAGCAGTGTTTCCCTAAATCTTGTCGCCGCTCTGTTACTTGGCGAAGGATGGTTCGATTCAAAGAAAACGGGTAAACGCGATCAGCGGCGAATGCCGAAGGAACTACATGAACTCGTAGGTCTCCGGCTGAGAGTCCCGGAGCGCGAAAACGCGCTAGCTCAGGACAGAGCAACGAGCCCGTTTCTTCACCCGTTGTCGCCGCTCTTCCAAAACAGGAGAGAAGACATGAGCGAGAACAACTATAAGGTGATCGAGCCGGAAAATGGCGTGCCGATCAAAGCGTGGACCAAGGGCGTATCCATCGAGGCGGGGGCGGAAAAGCAGCTTCGAAACGTCGCTGCGATGCCGTTCGTCTACAAATGGGTAGCGGCGATGCCGGACGTGCATTGGGGCATCGGTGCCACGGTGGGCAGTGTGATCCCGACCAAGGGAGCAATCATTCCGGCGGCGGTGGGAGTCGATATCGGCTGCGGCATGATGGCCGTGCAGACGACGCTCGACGCGACTCAGCTGCCGGATAATTTGCGCGGCATTCGTACGGCCATCGAAAGGGCGGTGCCGCACGGCAGGACCAACAACGGGCGGAAAGGCGACCGAGGCGCCTGGGGTGAAATTCCCAAACGCCAGATCGGCGTGTGGCGTCAGCTCGAGCCCCGCTACAAATTGATCACCGAGAAATATCCCAAGCTCGACCGCGGCAACGATGTGAATCATCTGGGGACCCTCGGCACCGGCAATCATTTCATCGAAGTCTGCCTCGATGAGAGCGATCGGGTCTGGTTTCTACTCCACAGCGGCTCGCGCGGCGTCGGCAACCGCATCGGCACATTCTTCATCGAGTTGGCAAAGAGCGACCTGCGCGAGCATTTGAAAAATCTGCCGGACAAGGATCTGGCTTATTTCAAGGAAGGCAGCGAGCATTTCGAAGACTACGTCGACGCGGTCAGTTGGGCGCAGGAGTTTGCCATGTACAACCGCAAGGTCATGATGGAGCAATTGGTCGACGCGGTCGCGGTCTCCAACGAAGTTCCGCAGTTTTCGCTGACCGAGACCGCCGTCAATTGCCATCATAATTACGTCGCCCGCGAAGAGCACTACGGCGCGCAGGTTTTCGTGACCCGCAAGGGCGCTGTGCGCGCTGGGAAGGGGGATACGGGCATCATTCCCGGCAGCATGGGCGCGCGCTCGTACATCGTGCGCGGGTTGGGCAACCCGGAGAGTTTCGAAAGCTGCAGCCACGGCGCGGGACGGCTCATGTCGCGCAACGAAGCCAGGCGTCGCTTCAGCATCGACGATCACATCAAGGCGACCGCCGGCGTCGAATGTCGCAAGGACGCCGATGTGATCGACGAGACGCCGATGGCGTACAAACCCATCGACGACGTCATGAACGCGCAGAAAGACTTAGTCGAAATCGTCCACACCCTACGCCAGGTCGTGTGCGTGAAGGGATAAGGGAGTTGGAGTGGTGGAGTGATGGAGCACCGGAGTGTTGGGTTCCGGAAAAACGCATCACTCCACTACTCCAGCACTCCAGTGATTTATGTTGATCATCGACGGTTCATACAACGAGGGCGGCGGGCAGATTTTGCGTACTGCCTTGACCCTGAGTCTGGCGACACGCAGGCCGTTTCGGATCGCAAAGATTCGCGCTGGGCGCAAGCGGGCCGGGTTACTGCGCCAGCATCTCACTGCGGTGGAAGCCGCACAGAGAATGGGCGGCGCCGAGGTGCGCGGTGCCGAGATCAATTCACAGCAACTGACTTTCGTGCCGCAGGATGTGGTGCCGGGAGATTATCAGTTCTCCATTGGTACGGCGGGAAGCACGACCCTGGTGCTGCAAACCGTCTTGCCGGTGCTGATGCTGGCGTCAAAACCGAGCACGCTGGTTCTCGAAGGCGGCACGCACAATCCTGCGGCGCCGCCGTATGATTTTATCGAACGGGTCTACGTGCCACTGCTCAACCGACTTGGCGCGCAGATCCACACGGAATTGCTCGCGCCAGGTTTTTTCCCAGCCGGCGGCGGCAAACTGAAAGTCACCATTGAGCCTCCGGTCGAACTCGGCAGGCTCGCATTGACGGAGCGCGGCGAAATTCGTCGCCGTTCGGCGCGTGCGCTGGTTGCGAACTTGCCGCGCAGCATCGCCGAGCGCGAGATCGCCGTGGTCGAAAGAAAGCTCGGGTGGGATGCCGCAAACTTGAACGCTCAAATGGTGTCCTCTCGTGGCCCGGTCAATATTTTAATGGCCGAGGTCGAATACGAAAACGTGACCGAGATTTTCACCGGATTCGGCGAACGAAACGTGCGCGCCGAGGTTGTCGCCGACCGCGCGGTGAACGAAACGCGGAAATACTTGGCGGCCAATGTCGCCGTGGGAGAGCACCTGGCGGATCAGCTCCTCGTGCCGATGGCGCAGACGAAAGGCGGTGTGTTCACGACGCTGCCGCTATCGCGCCACTCGCAGACCAATATCGATACGATCGGAAGGTTTATACCGGCAAGGATTGATGTTCGCGTCGAGAGCGACCGGAGCTGCAGGGTGACGGTTCAAAGAATGGAGTAATGGAAGATTGGAGTGATGGAGTATTGGGTTTTCCGAACCGCCCAGCATTCCACCACTCCATTACTCCAACACTCCGGTTCTTCTTCGGTCATTCCAGGCCCGGATTTGCCATGAACACCGAAGCGGCGAGTCTCTGCTTGGTTTGCGGATGGCGGACCGTGCGTTTCAAGACGAAGTCGAAAAGCAGCGGGTTGTAGTCGTAGATTTCGTTCAGTGACTCGCGCTCTTCAGCGGTGATGAAGCCGTCCCGCGCCAACGATCGGGTGCGAATCAAGAAGTTGATCGCAGGCAACGGATAATCGCTGCCGTTGATCAGTCGGGGATGTAAGTCCTGGCGTTTGAGGATCGTCAGCAGCGGGTCCGGCATGCGGTTGAACTGAAGCATCGCGGAAATCTCACCAAACAATAGGCCGACATATTTCGGATCATCCATCATCCGCAAAAAGAGATTGAAGCATTCTGCTTTTTGCTCGCGGCCATTGTCGAGGTCGTTGCAAGCGCCAAGGCTGGCCGCGTGGGCGATGATCACACGAACACCCAAGTCGAGCGGCTTGCGCAGGAGCAGCGGATTACCGAGACGTTGGTCTTCTTCGGCTTCCACCGCCTGCTCTTCGCCAGCGTGAGACAAGAGAATCATCTGGTGCTCTTTCATTTTCCGGTAGAAAGGCTCGATGGCTGGATTGGCCGGATCCATGCCCATGGCGTTGGGCAGCCATTTGACATATTTGACGCCTGCCTTCGCCCACCCCTCCAACTCTGCCAACGCGTCGGTGCGGTACGGATGAACGGAAATTACCGGTAAGAATATGTCGGGATATTTGTTAGCAAGCTCGACGACGTAGCGGTTGGGCACGTACATACTGGTCTTGCCGAGGTCGATCGAACCGTCGGCATTGTAGTGCTTATCAAAAGCTAAAATGCGAAACTTGCCGCGCGGCGCTGCAGAGCGCGCCAGTCGGAGAAGCCGCGCGACGTATTCCACGTCGGCATTATCCAAGTTCTTAACTCCGGTGGCGCTCACGTAAACCCGGAACTTGAGCCGTTCGATACTGAGGCCGCCCAGCATTTTGGGATTGACAAAGGCGTCGCTTACGCTGGTGCCGAGCGCAAGCATGTGGGTGTGATAGTCGACGACTCGCTCGGGCGAAATGCCGTCGAATGCTCGCTCGATGAGTTTTCGCGCCGGCTCGGAAGCGCTTTGCTCGAGCTCTTCAGGTTGCTTGGAAAAAGCGCCGCCAAACCGGTCGATCAAACAAGCCGACAGAAATATCACTGCGCATATGCCGAGCACAGTCAGCGACCAGGCGGGTCGACAATCTATTGCAGCCAGCTTCATGGTTTTTGACACGAGATTTTGCCAATGGCCAAAGGCGTGTGAAATTGAACTGGTGTCCGGTAGTTTGACGCAGCGTCTGTGACGTTATTGGCGCGATTATTACACTCAATTGCCGCTGATTGCCAAACCAACGATTGGTACGCTGCTTGCGCTTCTCCCGGACAATTGATTTGCGTCTCATGGATTTCGAAGTCGAATTGATCAGCCAAACTCTCGAACACCGGGGCTGCGGGATTCGGGCAGCTTCCTATGAAATCTGCCCGGAGTCGTGGCTTCCCGAAGCTTGTGTTTGGCTGCAGACCGAGACCGGACAACAGAAAGTTTGGGTGCACAGCTTCGCCCATTGTTTCGCCGCCGAAGACTTGATGTTTTCCAATCAACTGGAAGCCGACAGTTGGGCACTGGCCGCTGCAAAGAAGATCATCGATCGCGCGTTGGAAGAAGATAAACCGACGACAGTGTTAGCGACCGCTAAAAGCGCGCGGGCTTTATCCGGGCTGCGGCGCATCGGTAATTGTTCTCTCTTCCCCTTCAATCGCTTTCTTCGTTCCTGATCCGGATTCTGCCGAAGCCCTTTTCCCGCCGTTCGGCGTGAAAGATTATCCTCTTCCATCTCGGCTTGACTCCTTTCAGCACGGTTTGTATGACAGGTCACGAGCGCATGCTCGTGACTGAACGGAGGCGTCCATGGATCTGCAACAACTCAGCGAGTGGATGAAAGAAAGAAACCTGAAGGGCCATTGGGAGCACTCGGAATGGTCGCAGACGGTGAAACCGTTTTTGTGGAAGGGCGACGAGATCATGCAGGCGCTCAACTGGTCAGGCGAGCTGATCACCACCGGCGAAGCCGGCCGGCGCACGATCCAGATGAGAAACCCCGGGCTCAGCGCCGGCATGACCAACACCGTGCATATTTCTGTGCAACTGGTAAAACCCGGCGAGATCGCCGCGGCGCACCGGCACACGGCCGCGGCCATCCGCTTCATCGTCAAAGGCACTCCCAATGCCTACACGATCGTCGAAGGCGAGCGCTTCCCGATGTACGAAGGCGATTTCATCACTACGCCGAACTGGACTTGGCACGATCATTTCAACAATTCCACCGAGCCGGTGGTATGGCTCGACGGTCTGGACGTGCGCTTGGTGACGCACTTCGGCGCGATGATCCAGGAAAATTTCAAACAGCCACAACAACCTATCGAACGACCGGAAAACTATGCTGCCAAGGTTTTTGCCCACGCGCGTCCCACTTGGATCAAGAACTCATTTCAGGCGCCGCCCTTTCGCTATCCCTGGGAGGAAACCAACGCGAGCCTGCAGGCGCTCAAAGAAAGCGCCGGTGATCCCTATGACGGCGTGCTTTTGGAGTATGCCAATCCCGTTGACGGCGGCCACACCTTGCCAACGTGCTCGTGTTCGATTCAGCTGCTACGCCCCAAAGAAAAAACCAAAAGTCACCGGCATACGAGCACGACGGTTTACTATGCGTTTCGCGGCAGCGGCATGACCAAAGTGTCGGCCAACGAGTTCCAGTGGAAAAAGGGCGATATCTTCGTGGTGCCATCCTGGCAGTGGCATTCGCACGAGAATACGATGAGCGAGGACGCGATCCTGTTTTCGATCAACGACCGGCCGTCAACAGAAGCGCTGGGTTTGTATCGGGACGAAGGGGAAGGCGTTTAGGTCGAGGATGGAAGATGGAGGATTGAGGATCGCAATCTTCAATCTTCCGTCCTCTACACTCGATCTTTGATTAGTGTACTTTGTAGCGCAATTCCTTAGCCACGTCTTTTGCCAGGCGATCATCAGCGACATCAGTAAACACCGGTTTTTTGTCGACGAAGCGTCCCTGGGCCTGGATCGACCGTATCAGGTTGTCCATGCCGCCGCGGGTGGGAACGCCGTCGACACTTAAAGTCTTCATAAACACATCGTAGGTCGCTCCGGCGCTTTCGCGGTCCATCTTCAGAATCCGCATCATCAACTCGACGCTTTTATCTTTTGATTTGCGCATAATCTCCTTGGCGGATTGCATGGCGCGGATTACGCGTTTGACTTCGTCGGGCTTGCTTTTGATGTCTTTCATCAGAACCGTAAGGCCGCCGCCGGGCATTTCCACCAGCGAACCGATATCCAGAATCGCGGGAAAGCCCTTCTTCTGCGCCATGAACAAAACCGGTGGATTGAGCGAGACGGCGTCGAGAAAACCGCTTTCAAGCGAACGCAGCATTTCGGTGGGCGGCAGAGCCATGATATTGAAATCCTTTTGCCACAGGCCGAGTTTTTCGAGCGCGATCACCAGCGAGACGTGGTTGGTCGCGCCCAGGCTGCCGGTCACGCCGATCTTTTTGCCTTTGAGATCCTGCAGGGTTTTGAACTTGGGATTGGCTACCAGGGAATAGGAAACCCGGTCGGAAGAAACCCAGACGGCGCGAAACGGCATACCGCTCAGGCTCGCACTGACGACACCCGGCCCAACTCCGGCGAAGTAATCGACATCGCCGGAAATCATTGCCGGCACCGTGAGAGCGGGCGACATGAGAATGATCTCTACATCCAACCCTTGTCCGTAAAATAATTTCCAATCGCGCGCGCCGATCAGCGGCAAGGACGTGACGCTCAGAGCGGAGTTGGCGATGCGGATTTTCGGTTTGGCATCTTGAGCGTGGATCGGAGTAGTGAGGAGGAGCAACCCGGCAACGGTGCTGACGCCCGCGATGATCTGGGTTGTGCGAGATAGAATCGTGCGAAGAAGCATTCATTCCTCAATTTGATTAATTTAAGTTTCTTAGGAATCCCCGAGCCTTCGACTAAGGTCAGGGCGAACTCATGGGACTGGTCAGTAGCCTGCTGAACCTGTCGAAGACTTCTTCATTTTTTCGCCGCGTTTTCACCCGCCAGGATTCCTGTCACGACCGCTTGCATCAAACCGCCCGTATAGCCGCCGCGGTAGCCGCCCATCAAGCCGCCGATCGCGTCGCCGGCGGCGTACAGGCCGGAAATGGGTTTTTCGTTTTCATTCAGCGCTTCGGCGCGGCCGTTGATCAAGATGCCGCCCATGGTGAACGTGATACCGGGCACGACGCGCAGGCCGAAGAAAGGCGCGCGCAGCGGTTTCGGTTTGCCGGTTCGCGGCACGGAAAGCGCGGAAGACGAGCCCATTTCCACGGCCCGGTTGTAATCGTTCAAAGTACGCGCGAGGCGACCGGCGTCCATATCGATGGCTTTAGCCAAGGCCTCGATGGTCGCGCCGGAAAAAATTTCTCCCTCATTGTTTTTTAGCCAGGGATTGGGCGCCGGCGTTTTCACGGAATTCGAAAACGCATTGTCCCTTGCCGCGTCCCAGCTTTGCTGGTCAAAGATCAGCATCGCACCGGTCACGTCCTCGCTGCGCGCCAATTCGTTGGCGACAGCGACATCGCCGCGGCCTTCGTCGACGAATCGGCTGCCGCCGCGATCGACAAGTATGCCTTCGTCCACGAACGAATCGAGCCGCGGATAGGGCCAGAAGCGGTCATCGACAAGAGCCTTGCGCGAAATCAAATGGCCGTAAAAATATTTCAGGTTGACAGCTTTGGCGCCGACGGCGAGGGCCATACGCAAACCATCGCCGGTATCCTGCTTCGAACCGCGTAATTTACATTGATCGGCACTGGGACCGATGTGTTTCTTGACCATTTCCTTGTTGGCGCTGAAGCCTCCGGTAGACAAGATCGTTGCGCGACTGTGCAGCTCAATGGTTTCACTGGATTTCTTGGCGCGGATGCCGCGGACCATGCCGTTTTCCACCGACAATTCTTCCGCGGCTACATCGTTCAGATACTGTCCGCCAAGTTTCAGGAATCGTTCTTTGAGGCTGGCGAGCGCGCGGGTGCCCACGTCCTTTTTGTAAACCGGCGCCAGCGAAACCTCGCCCGACTGATCGAGCCAGATACGGCCCGGAGCGCTTTCGTCCACTTTGACGCCGCTCGCTATGAGCCAGTCGACAGCGCGGCCACAGGTTTCCGACCACGACTTGACCAGATCAGGATAGCCGATGCCTTCCGCCATGACGAAATCGAAAAGCTCGTTGGCGTTTGTGCGCGGGCTCTTGCCCCCGGCTCGGAGGCTGCCCGACGCCATCAATATATTACCGTCGCCCAACTCGCCGCGGCTCTTATCTATCAACAAGACTTTCGCGCCTTGCTCAGTGGCGCGCACGGCTGCCGTGAAACCGGCCAGACCGGCGCCGACGACGAGAACGTCTGAAGTTAAAGTAGTCATGCTTGCCTCGAATCAGCAAAATTGGCTCTCCAGTCTTATTCCCTCTCCGACGAAGTGGGAGAGGGCGAGGGTGATAGAACTTCGAGTACCCTCATCGAACCTTTTCCCAGAGGGAGAAGGAATAATTCAGAGAACAAGATTGGTCATTGTAGTTTATAGCCCAATTCTTTCGCCACTTCGGTTGCCAGGCGGTCGGCGGCGACTTCGCTGAATGCGACTTTGCGGTCGGTGAAGCGTCCTTGTGCTTGCAGTGAACGCACGAGATTGTCAATGCCGGCGCGATTGGGAATTCCGTTCGGATTGAGCGTGGTCTGAAAGGCGTCGTAGGTTTCGGAGGCGGCGTCTTTGTCCATTTTCAAAAGGCGAATGATCAACTCGATCGTTCTGGGTTTCGACTTGCGCACTTCATCCTTGGCGAGTTGAAGCGCATGAATGACGCGTTTCACTTCCACCGGTCTCGACTGGATCGTCTTGATCATGGTGGTCAAGCCGCCGCCGGGCATTTCGACCATCGCGCCCACATCCAGCAGCTTGTTAAAGCCTTTTCGCATCGCGGTGAAAATATGCGGCGGAGAAAGCAGCGCGGCGTCGACGAAACCGGATTCCAGCGAATGATAGACCTGCGCTTGCTGTCCTGGAATCGCGACCATAACGTAGTCTTTGGGGTTGACGCCCGATTTTTCCAACGCGATCATTAACGCCACGTGATTGGTGCCGCCAACACCGCCGGAAATGGCGATTTTCTTGCCCTTGAGACTTGGCAGCGTTTTGAGCTGTTGCGACGCCTGCAGCCAATAAGAAATTCGATCCGACGAAAACCATATGGCGCGCGACGCTAACCCACTGAGGGTGGCGGCAACCGAAGCGGGGCCGACGCCTGCGACGTAATCGATATCGCCTTGAGAAACGGCCGCTGCGGCGATGGTGGGGCTCATAACGATCAATTCCACGTCCAAACCGTTGGCGCTGAACATGCCCCAATCTTTCGCCGCGAGCAGCGGCAGCGCGGTGATAGTGAACCCGGCGTTGGAGATGCGGATTTTAGGCAGCTTTTCTTGAGCGCCGGCATCCATCCGGACGGAGACCAAGGCAAGCGCAAGCAAGATCAACGCGAGATGCGCAATTGCTCTGCTCGACAATCCGCGTGGCATTGTCACGGAATTTTGTATCCGATCTCTTTGGCCACTTCGGTGGCGAGCCGATCGTCGGCGATATCGTTGAACGAAACTTTGCGGTCGACGTGACGGCCCTGGGATTGAACCGCCTTGACGAGAATGTCCATGCCCGTGCGAGTGGGAATTCCCGTGGGATTGAGCGTGGTCAGGAATTGATCGTAAGTTTCGCTGGCATCTTCTCGGCTCATCCTGAGCAGCTTGACAATCAGGTCGAGGGTCTTCGGCTTCGATTTCCTGATTTCGTCTTTCGCCTGTTGCAGCGAGCGGATCACGCGTTTGGTTTCCGACGGCCGCTCTTGGATGGTCTTTAACAACGTCGTCAAGCCGCCGCCGGGCATTTCGACCATGCCACCGACGTCGAGGACTTTGTAAAAGCCTTTCTTCTGCGCGCCGAAAGTCACCGGCGGCGAGAGCAGCGCGGCATCGACGTAGCCCGCTTCCAAGGAAATGAGCTGTTGAATTTGCTGCCCGCCAATCGATACCAGCGCGAAGTCCTTGGGATTCACACCGAGTTTTTCCAGCGCCATATTGAGAGCGACGTGTACGGTGCCGCCCAAGCCGGTGATAGCGACTTTTTTCCCTTTCAAGCTTTCGAGGGTTTTGAGCTGAGGTTTTGCCATGAGCCAGTAGGAAATCCGGTCCGAGGAAAACCAGATGGCGCGAGTGGCAAAGCCGGTCATGGTGGCATTGACGGAAGCCGGACCGACGCCTGCTTGATAATCGATATCACCTTGCGTCAAAGCCGCCGGCACCAGCGACGACTGCATCAAGATGACTTCCATGTCCAGCCCATTAGCGCTGAACAATCCCCAATCTTTGGCGGCCAACAGCGGAAGCGCCGTGATCGTAAAGCCCGCGTTGGAGATCCGCAGCTTGGGTCGCCGCTCTTGCGCCCGTGCGCTAAACGCCGTCGTAGAAATCACCAGACAACAACAGAACATGATCCGAAGCATTTGTCGCACAAAGTTTTTTGCCATTCGCAGTTCCTTAATATTCGCCTGTTTTCAGCTGTATGCCGCCATTCTACTTACGTCAAATCCCGGTTGCTTGACAACCTTTTCGTTCCTTGAAACTATCCCAAAAGTTTTCGCGCGCGCCACACCATGAAAGCAGCTTCAAGTCGCTCTCAGATCGATCCCATCACGCTCGAAGTGATCCGCCACGGCATCATTTCGATCTGCGATCAGATCGACGCCAACATGACGCGCACTGCGTTCAGCCCCTACATTTACGAATACAAAGATTATGCGGTCGGCTTCGTTGGTGCGGCCGGCGAGTTGTTAGCGCAATCGACCGGCGGCATGCCGGTGTTCGTCGCCGACTCGGTGGGCATGGCGGTCAAAGACGGTTTGGAGATTTACGGCCGCGAAGATCTGCACAAAGGCGACGTGATCGTGTGCAATCACGCGGCGGTGCAGGGACAGCATCTCAACAATACGGTCATGTACACGCCGGTTTTCGCCGGCACGCGCGGCGACGAACTGATCGGTTTCTTTTCGATCAACTGTCACTGGATCGACATCGGCGGCGGCGCCATCGGCTCGGTTTCCTACTCGTCGACGGACATTTTCATGGAGGGCTTGCAGCTTCGCTCGATCAAGCTTTTGTCCAAAGGGACGCCCATCGAGGAAGTCTACCGGATCATCGAGAACAACACGCGCTTTCCACTGGAGCTGCTCGGCGACATCGAAGCGCAGCTCGGCGGCAGTCTTCTGGGACGCGACTTGACCCAGGCGATGGCCGACAAATACGGCACGAAGATTTTTCTCGACGCGCTCGATACGATTCTCGACCAGTGCGAGGCGGCGACCCGCGAAAAAATCCGCGCCATTCCTGACGGGACTTATCGGCACGAAGCGTTTCTCGACAACGACGGCGTGCGCGACGAGAAGATTCCAATTCGAGTCAAAGTGATCGTCGCCGGTGACGAGCTGACGGTCGACTTTTCCGAAATATCGGATCAGGTCAAAGGCTGCATCAACTCAGGGTTCTACGGCGGCGGCCGCACTTGCGTGCGGGTCGCTTTCAAATACTTGATCGCTACCGAAGAGCCGGCCAACGAGGGCACGTTTCGGCCGGTGAAGATGATCCTGCCCGAAGGGAAAATTATCAGCGCCGAAGCGACGGCGGCCATGGGACTCTACAGCATTCCTTTTCCGACGGTCATCGACTGCATCATCAAAGCGCTCGAGCCGGCGTTGCCCGAGCGGGTCACAGGCGCCCACTTCGGTACTTTTTCGTCGCTGAGCTTTGCCGGCAAACGCATGGACACGGGTGCGGTGTTCAAAGCGAACGACAGTGGTCATGGCGGCTGGGGCGCATGTTCGACCCACGACGGCGCGGGGCCGTTTCGCACCATGGCGCACGGGGACACGCGCTTGATTCCGATCGAGTTGCAGGAATCCATGTATCCGTTCCGCGTCGAGGAATTTCGCCTGCGCCAAGATTCCGGCGGCGCCGGTAAATGGCGCGGCGGATTGGGGTTTGACAAACAATACGTGCTGCTCGCCCCCTGCGAGCTGTGGGCCAACTTCGATCGCATCGGTTGCCCACCGTGGGGTGTGCAAGGCGCCAAAGCCGCGAAGTCGGGCCAGGTGCTGATCTATAAGAACGGCGATGCAGAACCCGAGCTGCTTTACAAAACGGAAAATCGTCCGCTCCAAGCAGGCGATCGCGTACGTATGTCCACCGCCGGTGGCGGCGGTTACGGCGATCCACGAGAGCGTGCCGTCGAGCTGGTCGCACGCGATGTGATTCGCGGCTTCGTCTCACGCGAATCGGCGCGCGACGATTATGGGGTCGTGATCGATGCGAGCGGCAAGGCGCGACGCCTGTAGACCTACATCAGAGTTTCTAGTCTCAAGTTTCTGGTTTCTAGTCGGACGTGAATGAAACGAGCAACTTGAAACTAGTTACCAGAAACTGGAGTTCTTAATGTCCTACGCCATCGCCGTCGACATCGGCGGCACTTTCACGGATCTGGTCGCGTTCGACCACGCCACGCAAAAAGTTCTCTACGCCAAAAGCCCCACGACCTATGACAATCTGGTCGACGGCATTCTCTACTGTTTCAAGAAGGCCGGAATCAAACCGGCGGACGCGTCGCTGGTCAATCACGGCACCACCCTGGTAATTAATTCGCTGATTCAGCGCAAGGGCGCGACCACCGCGCTGGTGACGAGCCAAGGCTTTCGCGACATCCTGGAAATTGCCCGCGGCAATCGACCCGATCCCTTCGATCTCCATTATCAGCGTGACGAGCCGCTGATTCCGCGCGAGTTGCGCCTCGAAGTGCCCGAGCGGATGGACAGCAAGGGCGAAGTCGTTACCCCGCTCGATAGCGCGGCGCTGAAAAAACTCGCCGACGAAATAAAAAAACTCGGGGTGGAGTCGGTGGGAATCTTTTTCATGAATTCCTACATCAACCCAACCCACGAAGAATCCGCCGCCGACACGCTCAAAGAACTGCTGCCCGATACTTACGTGACTTTCAGCACGGATCTAACCCACGAGTGGTACGAGTACGAGCGCTGTTCGACGGTGGCCGCCAACGCCTACGTCGGGCCGCAGGTGAGCACGTATATTCGACAATTGGACCAGGACCTGAAGCAGCAAGGATTCGGCGGTGCGCTTTTTATGATGGGTTCCAACGGCGGCTTGCTGTCCGCCGAACGCACGTGTCGTCAACCCATCGGCCTGGTCGAATCCGGTCCCATTGGCGGCTGCATCGGCGCCAGCGCCTACGCGGAAAAGTTGGGATTCAAAAACGTCGTCGCCTTCGACATGGGCGGAACCACCGCGAAATGCGCGCTGGTGGAGAACGGCCGCTTCTCGGTAAATTCGCTTTACTACGTCAACGGCTACGTCAAAGGCTTCCCGATCAAGTCGGCGGTCATCGATATCGTCGAAGTCGGTTCCGGCGGCGGTTCGATCGCCTGGCTCGACTCGCAAAAGCGCGTGCACGTCGGACCGCAGAGCGCCGGCTCGACGCCGGGTCCGGTTTGTTACGGTCGCGGCGGCGAAGAGCCCACGGTGACCGATGCCAATTTGGTTCTCGGCCGGCTCAATCCCGGAAATTTTCTCGGCGGCGAAATGAAGCTCGACGTGAGCGCGGCGCAGCGCGCGGTGGCGGAAAAGATCGCGGCACCGCTCGGTTACGCCGGTGAGAATGGCACGATTCAAATGGCGGACGGGATCATTTCTATCGCAACGGTAATCATGGCCGGCGCGATCCGAAAAATCTCGGTCGAGCATGGACTCGACCCGCGCGATTTCATTCTTTTCAGCTACGGCGGTGGCGGTCCGCTGCACTCCTGCGCGCTGGCGCATGAGCTGTCGATTCCGACCGTCGTCATTCCGCCGGAGCCGGGAAACTTCTCGGCTATCGGCATGTTGCTCGCCGACGCGCGCATCGATACGTCAAAGACCTTTGTCGGCATTCTCAGCGACAAAACGGTGCCGGCGATGGCCGATGTTTACGGCGCCATGGAAAGCGAAGCGCGCGCGTCGCTGGCCCAGGAATTTGGCACCGGCGAGGTGTTTTTCGAGCATCACGCGGAAATGCGCTACCGCGGCCAGCGCCACAATATCAAAGTTCCGGTTTCGGGTTTGAAAGACGCGGAGCAAATCCGCGCCGCGTTCGAACGCGATTACAAGCGGCGCTACGGTCACGCCGACGCCAAGGCGCCGGCGGAATTTCAAGCGCTGCACCTCTCCGCATTCGCGCGCCTGAAGCAGCCGGAAATCGCGCGCCTGCCGCGCGCCGCGGCGAAGCCGCAGGCGGCGCAGCGGCGAAAAATCTACATCGGCCATGCCGGCGGCTGGCTGGACGCGCAGATCTACCATCGCGACGCGCTGGAGCCGGGCTTCAATGCTTCGGGTCCCGCGGTCATCGAAGAATACGGCTCCACGACCGTGGTGTGGCCGGGCGATCGCTTCGAGATCGGCGGCCTGCACGAGATTCGGATTCACTGCGCCAACGGTTGATGCGGGGAAAGAGTCGGGACGGAGTGGTGTATTTCCCGCACAAGCCACTAAACAGATCGCACAACAGGTCGGGTATTTCGCAGACCTGTATTTTACGCCATGCTCAATTAGGAAAATGTTTTACAACGGTCTGAAAAATAGAAAAACTTCACCGGCTCTGTGAATTCCAAAGAGCAATCGCAAAGCTATATACGCGCAGTTAGGAGGCTTCAGTAGATGGCCAAGAATGAGAGCGTTGAATTCTTTCTTCGCTTCTTGCGCGAGCGTTTTAATGCCTTTCGCCAAGCACTGACGCTATTTCTTCAGATGCTCGCATTGGACGATCGAACAAAGAAAGTCGAGACGGCGAAAGCCGTCGTGGCACGACTCGATGATCTTAAACGTGCCATGAGTACAAAGGACCATCCAGGATGGATAGCGACGCTCGAACAAAAACTCCAATGGTATGTGAAGGCTGTCGCGGCACAACCCGAAGCGGGCCTCCAGGTCATCCAAACCATATTGTCGGTCAATTCCGAAATCGAAAAACAGACATGGGATTTCGCCGGTTCTTCAGCCAATGTGGCCATAGACTTTGCGGCAATATACCAAGAGTACTACAGGGAATCCCGAGTTCCGGAGCTTTTTGATGAACTGGTCAAACAGCTTCAGGAAATAGTCGACAGCGGCGAAATTGATAGCCTTCAGGCAATCAAGGCACTGGAAAAACTGATCGTCACCATCAAACGAAATGCTCGTGGCGATTTCTTCTCAACGCGTGGCGCTTGGGAATTCACACAACTCTTTTTCAAGAACTACGGGCTAGAACTGCTTGAGAACGCTCCCGGTCTCAAACATGTGGTCAAGGCCGTCAGAAAGACAATGTCTGAACTTGATCTGGAGTTTGCGCAGGTGCACGATCAGATCCGCAAACGGCTAACGGACGTGTCGAAATCTGACCTGCCGATACTACAATACAAGCCATTGGCACTCCCCGCGCCCAAAGACAAACCAGAGGACGCCTAATAGAACAATGCATGCGAGCGGGCACATCAGGGGAGCCGGTTCAGTCGGCCTTTGCTCTCATGCGTGAGTTGTTGACGTTGCGCGGCGCGTTTGAGTTTCAGAGATTTTCCACGGAGCAGAGAGAGTATAACCGTGGCTTAACCATCGCTTAAGCGATCAGAATCGACCCTTCCTGGAAAGGCGCACCTTATGAAATTTTACAGCTCGATGCTCGTAATCGCGGTCTTGGCGGTTGTCGCCGTTAGTGTTAGGGACCGGATGGTTGGCGCTGCGAGTGCTCCACCTCCAAGCATGGTTTTTTTGTTGTAATCACATTCGTTGAGGCGCAAAGCAGGCTTTAAATACGGAGAAATAAGAAATCCAATATGACACACCTAGCCGTCGACCCGATTACTCTAGAAGTCGTCCGCCACGGCATCGTGTCGATCACCGATCAGATCGACGCGAATATTTCGCGCACGGCTTTCAGTCCATATATTTACGAATACAAAGACTTCGCCGTTGGACTCGTCGGCGCGGACGGCGAGCTGGTCGCGCAATGCACCGGCGGCATGCCCGTGTTCGTCGCGGATTCCGTCGGCATGGCGGTGCGCGACGGCTTGGCGGTTTACGGTAAAGAGCGTTTGCATCGCGGCGATGTGGTTTTGTGCAATCATGCCTCGATCCAGGGCCAACACTTGAACAACACCGTGATGTACACGCCGATCTATGCCGGGCCGAATCTCGGCACGCTGATCGGGTTTTTTGCGATCAACGTGCACTGGATCGACATCGGCGGCATCACGCCGCGCTCCAGCGATATTTTCATGGAAGGTCTGCAGCTCCGCTCGATCAAGCTTTGGTCCAAGGGCGAGCCGATCCAGGAAATCTACCGCATCATCGAAAACAACACGCGTTTCCCTGTCGAGTTGCTCGGCGACATCGCGGCGCAGCACGCGGGCTGTGTCCTCGGACGGGATCTGATCCAGGCATTGGCCGACAAATACGGCGGCGAGACGTTTTTCGCCGCGGTCAAGACCATGCTCGACCAGAGCGAAGCGGCGGCACGGGCGCGGATTCGCGCGATTCCCGACGGCGAATACGGCTATGAAACCTTTTTCGACAACGACGGTGAGACCGACGAGCCGTTGCCGATCAAGGTCAAAGTGATCGTCGCCGGCGACGAGATGACCATCGACTATTCCGAAATTGCCGGTCAGGTGCGCGGCTGCATCAACTCGGGTTTCTACGGTGGTGGACGAACGACCGCGCGCGTGGCTTTTAAATATCTAGTCGCCCACGACGAGCCGGCCAACGAAGGAACCTTCCGGCCGCTGAAATTGATTCTCCCCGAAGGAAAGATTTTGAGCGCGCATCCGACCGCGCCGATGGGCAACTATTCCCAGCCGTTCCCGACCGTGATCGACGCGATTATCAAAGCCCTGGAAGGCGCGTTGCCGGAGCGCGTTACCGGCGCGCACTTCGGAACTTTCTCCGGTGTGCGCTTTCGCGGGAAGCGCGCCAACGGCACGCCCTTCGATTGTCACGACAGCGGCCACGGCGGTTGGGGCGCCTGTGCGACCCACGACGGCGCCGGACCGTTTCGTACCATGGCGCACGGCGACACCCGCATCATTCCGGTCGAGCTCCAGGAATCGATGTATCCGTATCGTCTTGTCGAGTTCAGTTTGCGCGAAGACTCCGCGGGTGCCGGCAAGTTCCGCGGCGGTTTGGGCTTTCGCAAACGCTATCGGATGCTCGGCCCGTGCGATCTGCAGGCCATGTTCGATCGGGTGAAGTACCCGCCCTGGGGCGTGCAGGGCGGCAAGGAAGGCAAATCGGGACAGATTACCGTGGTGAAGAAATCTGGCGAAAGCGAAATTGTCTACAAGAGCAAAGGCTATCCGCTTCAGGCCGGCGACGAGATCGTCGTTGAAACCGGCGGTGGCGGCGGCTACGGAGCGCCAGCGGGGCGAGCGCGGAAGCTGATCGAACGCGATCTACGGCGTGGCTACATCTCGAGAGAAGCTGCGGCGGGAGATTACGGGGTCCGAAATTCCCGCTAACCAAGCCCGGCACGAGTCGCTTTGCGCGAGCTGCACCGGCGCGGCTTACTGCAAATTCATTTCGAGCAGTGGGGGGCTGTTTTCAAAGAAGCGCATGGCTTCGCCTGCCTCTACGGCCGGTGAGAAAAGAAATCCCTGACCGAGTTCGCAGCCGAGATCCTTCAACACATTCAACTGATCGGAAATCTCCACTCCTTCGGCGACCACCTGAAGCCCGAGGATTTGCGCCAGCGCGATGATCGTGCGGACGATCTCGTAGGGACGCTTCTTGCTGTGATCGTTGCTGAGGTTGGCGCTCAGCCGGCGCACGAACGACCGGTCGATCTTCAGCACGTCAATGGGAAAACGATGCAGATAGTTAAGCGATGAAAAACCTTTCCCGAAATCGTCCAGACAGAGTTTGATGTTGCGTTTTTTCAGCTGGTAGAGCGTGTGCGAAGCGGCGCGGGTATTTTCCACTAGCGCGGTTTCCGTGATCTCGAGGCGTAGGTAGCGCGGATCCAAGCCGGTTTCCTGAAGCACCCGATCGAGCTCGTCGATCAAGCCGCCCTGGGAGACCTGCTTGCTCGACACGTTGACGCTCACGAAGCAATCGTCCTGCTGGGGAAAAATTTCGCGCCACGCGCGCATCTGATGGCACGCTTCGCGAAATAGCGAGCGCCCCAGTTGTCCGACCAAACCGGTTTCTTCGGCGAGAGGGATGAACTGGTTCGGCGAGATCGCGCCTTTTCCCTCGTGGTGCCAGCGCGCCAGCGCTTCGAAGCCGGCGAGCCGGCCGCTTTCCAGCGAAATAATCGGTTGGTAGTGAAGCTGAATCTGCTTGCGCTCGATGGCGCGCTTCATGTCGATTTCCAGGCGCATGCGCTCCAGCGCGCGGGCGTGCATCTTGGCGTCGTACATCTGGTAGCCCAGTCGGCGTGTCTTGGCCTGATACATGGCCATGTCGGCGTCACGCAGCAAATCTTCCGGTGACTGTTCGCCGGTGAGGCTGAGGGCGATGCCGATGCTGGCGCTGATCGAGACGTCGTTTTCGTCCAGCAGCACGGGATCAGCCAGGCGCTCCAACACTCGGTTGGCCACGCGCACCGCGTCCTCGGGACCGCGCACCTGCTCGAGCAGGATGGCAAATTCATCGCCGCCCAGGCGCGCTACCGTGTCTTCCTCGCGCGTGCACTCGACCAGACGCTGAGCCATTTCGATCAGCAATTTGTCGCCCACCGAATGGCCCAAGCTGTCGTTAATGACCTTAAAGCGGTCGAGATCCAAAAATAGCAGGCCGAAAGGGTGATGGCCGTAGCGTTTGGCGGCAGCGTTCAGGCGCAACAGATTGTCGAGAAACAACGTGCGGTTGGGAAGGCCGGTCAAGCTGTCGTGAAAGGCCGTACGCCGTAGCTCGGCTTCCACCCGTTTGCGCTCGGTGATGTCCACCACCGATACGAGAACCGCATTGCCGCGCGGCGTATGGATCGGGTTCAAACCAACTTCGATTGGAAATTCCGAGCCGTCCTTGCGTAGACCGTCCCAATCCTGGCGTCGGCCGAGCCAGCGCACCCGTGGACTGGTGAAGAAACTTTCGCGCTCGTTGGGAAATTTATTGCGGAGCCGCTCCGGCACCAGCACATCGATCGGCTGGCCGATCAATTCCTCGCGGGCGTAACCGAAAAGCTGTTCAAGATAAGCGTTCACCAGTGTGATGGTTCCCGACTGATCGACGATCAGAATTCCGTTGGGCGCCGATTCCACAGCGACCTGAAATTGCTCCTGTGCCCAAGTGCGCTCGCTAATCTCCGTTCTGAGCGCGTCGCTCAGGCGGGCGATCTCTTCGGTGCGCTCGCGGACGTGGGTCTCCAGCTTCTCCCGCGCGCCCTGCAGCGCTTCGCGCAGCTGCAAGTCGCCGGCAATATCGCGGAGAAAGCAGGTGTGCAGCGTCTGGTTCTTGGTTTGAAGCTTGCTGAAGCTTACCTGTACAGGCAAAAGTCTGCCGTCGCTGCAGCGCGCTACCGCGCTTTGCGCCTGTTCCGTTGCGATCGAAATCGGCCGGCCGGTCGCGCTGCTGACGAATTCCGAGAATTTCTTGCCGATGAGAGCACCCGCGCTGTAACCGAGCAGGTCTTCAATAGCCGAATTGGTCGAATCGATGCGTGATGATTTGTCGACGGTCAATATGCCGACCGGAGCATTGGCCGAGAGCGACTGATAACGCAGCTGCTTTTCGAGAAGCGAGACCGCGTGTTGATACACCGCCTCGTCACGTTCTTCAGTCTTGTCCCGTACCACCATCCAGATACCCTGGGGCTCGCCGTGGCGGTCGATTTGTAGCCACTTTTTCACGACCGCCCGGGCCAGGGAGCCGTCCGCTTTTTTCAGGTCAATTTCGTATTCCTCGGTGACGCCGTTTTTGATCACCTCGGCGCGCGCGTCCTCTTCGGCTCTGCGCCATTTGTCGACGACGAAACTGGAAAACTTGCGGGTCTTGATTTCCTCTTCTTCGGCGAGGAGCATGCCGGCCAAGCGCGGATTGCAGTCGAGAATCCGTCCGGCCAGATCGGTCTGGATGACGCTCAGGGCGGAATCGAAAAGCGAGTCGTGCGGCTCGCTATTTTTTTGCTGGGTCCGGCCGTTCGAATGCGCCGAGAGGCCGGAAGTTGATTTCATTTTGGCTTTGGCTCTTCTCATTCGCCACCTAATCATTCGGTGATATAAACCCTCGCCCGTTGAGATTTTCGACGATGTCGGCGAGTTCGCGGGACGCAACGGAGAACGATAAACACCGTGCGCCAAAATTGCGCGGTGGCGCCGCAAAAAAACTGCCGCTGTGGAACCGCTCAATTTTGTTAGCCGAGCGGCTTCTCATTCGAATATTGGACAATCGCGGGATGAGACAAGAACGACAATTTCAGTCGTATTGACGAAGTTCTTGTCATCCTGACCGATTCACCGCGCAGTTGTCCGATGAACCCCCACGCAGTGATGAAGAAGGAGCAACGACAGTGCCATCAGTCACATGGAATTGCTGTGGAAAAACTAGGACTAACTTGTCTCCGGGACAGCGTCGTCCAACTTGGCGGCGGCACTATCAAAAGGAACAAATTGTTGCTAGATTCGCCGCCTTTTAGTTGGGAAAGGAGGGAAGCATATGAAAGCGAAGAATTCTTACGAGGGTCAGGCGCGCTTTTGAACGGTCCAGCAAACGGCGCAGGGGATTTCCGTCCGAGACTCAAGTCAAATGCGGCCACCGCTGGGTGCACGGCGATAAAGAGCTGGTGGAAAAACTCGGCCGCAAGGATCTCTGTCCCTGCGGTTCAGGGCGGAGGTTTTAAGAAATGTTGCTTGTCGAGCGGTCGCTACGATGGCTCAGAGCGAGATTATTATTTGAGAGGATGACATGAGGCAAAAGGACCGCAGTAGCTGTGGTCCTTTTGCCTCATTGACAGGTTTTGTATGGCTTATTTTACAGCGTCAGTTTTCTCTTCCGCCTTTTGAATCAGCGCCCAGAGTTTGGGCGCCGTGTACGGCATGTCGACGTGGTCGATGCCGAGGGGCGCGAGCGCGTCCATGACGGCATTAGCCACTGACGGCGGCGCGCCGTTGGTTCCGCATTCACCGACGCCTTTGACGCCGAGTGGGTTAAACGGATTGGGTGTTATGGTTTCGCCGAGAACCATCGGCGGCATGTCGGCGGCGCGCATCACCGCGTAGTTCATGAACGTGCCGGTTTGCACCTGGCCATCTTCGCTGTAGAGCATCTGCTCGCGCTGCGCCTCGCCCAGACCCTGAGCGACGCCGCCGTGAATCTGGCCTTCGACGATCATCGGGTTGATGACCACACCGCAATCGTCGACAAGCACCAGCTTCTCGATCGTCAATTTACCCGTCTCGCGGTCAATGCTGACAAAGGCGACGTGGCTACCGAAGCCCCAGGCCTCGCGCTTGGGGTCAAAGAAGGCCGTTTCCTGAAGACCGATCTCCATGCCTTTGGGAACGCGCCCGCCATAAGCAGCTCCGGCAATCTGCCGCCACGTGATTTTCTTGTCGGGAACGCCTTTCACAGCAAAGCCGCCGTCAGTCTGTGTCATGTCTTCGGGGGCGGCTTCGACGAGATGCGCGGCGATTCGTTTGCCCTTGTCGATCACGCGCTCCGCCGCTATGGCCAAAGCTCCGCCGCCGACTACGGCGCTGCGGCTGCCGAAAGTTCCGGTGCCTTGCTGGCTCACGTGAGTGTCGCCGTGCAGCACGGTCACATGATCCATGGATGTTTTCAGCAACTCGGCGGCGATCTGCGCCCAGGAAGTCTCGTGTCCCTGGCCGTGGGAACTCGAGCCGGTCAACACGGTGATTTCGCCGGTGCGCTCGAGGCGCACGGCGCCGCTTTCAAAACCGGCGCCGCCGCTGGGTTCGACGAAGGTTGAAAAACCGACGCCGACCAGCTCGCCGCGTTTGCGGCGCTCGTCGCGCTCGCGCAGGAGATTCTCGTAATCGGATATTTTCAGTGCTTCGCGCAATGGTTTTTCGAAATCGCCGGAGTCGTATTCGACTCCCGTGCCGGTGGTGTAGGGAAATTGGTCCGGCTGAATAAAGTTCTTCCGGCGAATTTCCAAGCGATCCATGCCTAAAACAACCGCGGCTTTGTCGAGCAGGCGCTCGATGTTCAACACCGATTCCGGTCTTCCGGCGCCGCGATAGGGACCGGTGGGGCAGGTGTTGGTGAACACCGAAACGATTTCGACCCGGCAATCCTGAATCTGATAGCTGCCGCAGGCCATGCCTAGCATGCGCTGTGGCGGCCCGGCTGTGCTGGCGTGAAGATAGGCGCCGAGATTGGCGACGACTTTCACCTTCAAGCCGAGAATCTTTCCGTCTTTTCGCAGCGCCATCTCGGAACTCATCGCCTGGTCGCGGCCCTGGATCGTGGTGATGAAGTCTTCGCTGCGCGTGGCGACCCACTTGATCGGCTTGCGCAGTTTGAGCGCGAGATAGCAGGCAACGATGTCCTCGCGATAAACCGGACCCTTGCTGCCGAAACCACCGCCTACGTCGGGCGCGATCAGGTGAATTTTGTGTTCTGGAAAACCCAGAGTCCCGGCGATCTCGGCGCGGGCGCGATGCGGCCCCTGGGTGGAAAGCCACACGTTCAGCGTCTTGCCGAACGGATCTGGACTCGCGACGATGCCGCGGGGCTCCATCGCCAGCGCCACCTGACGCGGACTGGTGATGTGCATGGTAAAAATATGATCTGCGTCGGCAAAGGCTTTGTCGACGTTCCCGCCGTTCTTGGTCAGGGTGTAGCAGATGTTGCTGTCGATCTCTTCGCGCGCAAGTGGCGCGCCGGGTTTGAGAGCTTCCTCCGCGTTCGACACTCCCGGCAGCGCTTCGTATTCGACTTCGATGGCGTTGGCGGCGTCTTCCGCCTGGGACTTGGTGCGTGCCACCACTGCGGCCACCGGCACGCCGGCGCAGTGCACGGCGCCACGGGCGAGCACCGGATGCGGCGGAACCTTCATGTTCGGCAGTACCTGGGACGGCGCGAGGTTGAGCTTCTCGCTCAGATCATTGCCGGTGATGACGGTTTCAACACCAGGCATCGATTTCGCCTTGCTTATGTCGATGGATAAAATTTTCGCATGCGGATAGGGGCTGCGCTGAAATGCCAAATGCAGCATGCCGGGCAAGTTGATGTCGTCGACGTAGCAGCCTTTGCCGGTGATCAGCGGCGGATCTTCCACTCGTTTCGGCGAAGCGCCGATGAGGCCGTTCGATGGATGCTCGGTGGTCATGGTTACCTCGTAAGAAGGTGATCGTGTCCGTGGTTGTGCTCAACGCGAACGCGTTTCACGGTCACAACGTTTAACTTCTCGCTCTCTCCAGCGCCGCCTCAATTGCCTTGCGCGCATATACACCCGCCACGTGGCGTTTGTATTCGGCGTCAGCGTAGGCATCTTCCACCGGATCGGTTTCCTCGGCGGCTTTCGCGGCGGCGGCTGCGATGATTTGCGCAGTCAGGGGTTTTCCCTGCAACTCGAGTTCGGTTGCCACCGCGCGCAAAGGGCCGCTGCCGAGACCGCCGATGGCGATCCGCGCCGCGACGCAAGTGCCTGAAGCCTGCCGGGTGATCGCCGCGCCCGCGCTGACGACGACATAGCCCGATGCCGGGTGCGGCAGTTTCGCGTAGGCTGTTCCGGTTCCGGGTGCGGGAATCGGCACGCGAATCTCGGTCAGGATTTCATTGGCGTTCAGTGCCGTCGTGTAAAAGTCAGTGAAAAAGTCGTCCACCGCGACGTTGCGGCTGCCGGACGGTGATTGTGCGACGAAAGTTGCGTTGAGCGCGGTTAGAATCACCGGCAGGTCGGCCGCCGGGTCGGCGTGGGCGACGCTGCCGCCGATGGTGCCGCGGTTACGCACCTGGACGTCCCCGATCACGGAGGCCGCGTCGGACAGGCCCGGCAGATGTCTGCGCACAGGCTCGGATGCGGCGATGTCGGCATGGACCGTCAACGCGCCGATCACCAATTGCCCGCCGTCTTCTCGGATGTCGCGCAAGCCGGCTACGGTGCCGAGATCGATCAAGGTGCGCGGCGATTGCAACCGGAGCTTCATAGCCGGAATCAAGCTGTGGCCGCCGGCGAGCAGCTTGCCGTCTTCTCCGTGTTTGGCCATCAATTCGAGCGCTTCTGCGACGGAGCGCGCCGCCACATAACCGAAACTAGCGGGAAACATGGAAGCCTCCGCGGTGAGTAAAGGATGAGGAGTAAGCAGTCAGGATTATGGGATAGGTCTTCAGCAACTGTCGAATGGTCATGCCTACTTCCTCATTTTTCCCGCCGCCCATTTGATCGACTCGACGATGTTGACGTAACCGGTGCAGCGGCAGATGTTGCCATCCAGGGCGTGTTTAATTTCGTCTTCCGACGGATTGGGATTGGTTTCGAGCAGGTGCACCGCGGTCATGATCATGCCCGGCGTACAATAGCCGCATTGCAGCCCGTGCTTTTCGCGAAAGCCTTCCTGGACCGGATGAAAAGCATCGCCATTCGCCAGCCCTTCAATGGTTTTCACTTCAGCGCCGTTGGCTTGGACCGCTAGAACGGTGCACGACTTCACCGCGCGCCCGTTGAGATGCACAGTGCAGGCGCCGCATTGGCTGGTGTCGCAGCCGACGTGGGTCCCGGTCAGATTCAGATGCTCGCGTAAGAAATAAACCAGCAACGTGCGCGGCTCGACCACGGCTTCATGCTTCGCGCCGTTGACGATCACAGTGATCGGCACCGCGGCGTATTCCGCCTCAGCAGTCATGCTTGCAACTCCTCCGTTTTAGCTTGAGTGGATCTCGATCGATGCGCTCGCGAGATCGCCGGTCCCCGGCGTCGTCCGCCCAGGGGAATTCAGTTTTTACACCTGATTCGTGCCGGTCTCAAGACACCGCCCAACGGAGCCGTCCCCGGCTTGACAGGCCGATGGCCCGGCTATAATCAGCGTTTAAGAGCAGCGGCTGGAGGAAATCGAGTGGAAATCAAAACTCTGATCGATCCGGAAGGCGGCCTCATTGACCGGCGCATCTTCGCCGACCGCGAGATCTATGAGCTTGAGCGTGAGCGGTTGTTCGCGCGCTGCTGGCTTTACCTCGGCCACGAGTGCGAAGTTCCAACGCCCGGCGATTTTGTCACCCGTTATATGGGCGAAGAGCCCGTGATTCTCTGCCGGGACTTAAACGGCAAGCTGCGCGTGCACTTGAATCTCTGCCGCCATCGCGGCAATCGGGTTTGTCGCGCCGACCGCGGCAACACGAAATTATTCACCTGCTCCTATCACGGCTGGTCTTATACCAGCGACGGCAAGCTTGCGTTGGTGCCCATGGTAGACGCCTTCGAGGGACTCGATCGGGAGCAGTGGGGATTGATTCCCGCTGCCCAGGTGGACAGTTACAAAGGGCTCATTTTCGCGACTTTCGATGCCGAGGCGCCTACGCTACGTCAATATCTCGGCGACATGGCCTGGTATCTCGACATTCTTCTCGACCGGCGCGAAGGAGGAACCGAAGTGAGTGGGCCGCACCGCTGGGTGCTCGACGCCAACTGGAAGACCGCGGCGGAGAATTTCGGCGGCGACGGCTATCACATTACATCGACCCACGGCTCGGCGCGGGAGCTCGGCATCGACACGACGACAAGTCAGACGCGACAGTGGAACAAAGGCTGTCAGATCGCGTGCCGCAACGGTCACATTCTAGTCTCGTGGATTATGCCGCCTGACAGCGGGCCGTGGTTTGCGCAGCCGGACGATCGGTTGGTCGACTACATGAAAGCGCACACGAGCGAAATCGAAAGCCGCCTCGGCACAACGCGCGCGCGGCAAATCTCGCCGTCGGCGGGAACGGTTTTCCCAAACTTGTCCGTGCATTGGCTGACGCGCACGATTCGCGTCTGGCAGCCGCGCGGTCCCGACAAGATGGAAATCTGGAGCTGGGCGATCGTCGACAAAGCGGCGCCGCCGGAAATCAAAGACGTCATGCGCTTCGTTTCGCAGTATCGTTTCAGCCCAAGCGGCGTGTTCGAGCAGGATGACATGGACAACTGGATCCAAGTCACTGGCGCGGCCAAAAGTCTGATCGGCCGGCGCCATCCCGCCAACTATCAGATGCGCGGCAACGAGCCGCCGGTGGAAATCGATTTACCAGGCAAGGTGAAGAGCCGCTTCAGCGACAACAATCAACTCGCCCTGTACATGCACTGGGCGAAGATGCTCCAGGCGAAAAACTGGAGCGAAATCCTGAGCGCGCAAAATGGCTGACGATCTTCGCCGTCAGGTTGAGGAATTTCTCTATTTCGAAGCGGAGCTGCTCGACGATCGTAAGCTGCACGAGTGGTTCGATCTGCTAGCGGACGACATCCGCTACTGGATGCCGATCCGCCACAACCCGTCCGAGCGGCCCGAGGACATTGCCGAGGAGTTGTCCAAACCCGGCGAGGGATTTTACTTCGACGACGACAAACAGAGTCTGAAAATCAGGGTCGAGCGCGCCTATGCGAGAAACGCCTGGGCAGAAATGCCACCGTCGCGCACGCGGCATCTAGTTACCAACGTCCGCATTAAGAAGGATGACGGTGAAAAGATCGAAGTGAATTCCAATTTTCTCGTTTACCGCACGCGCATGGAAACCGACCAGGACCTGTTCGTCGGCGAGAGGCGCGATGTTCTGCGTCGAGTCGGCGACGGTTTCAAGATCGCCAAGCGGACGATCATTTTGGATCAGGCCGTATTGACGGCGAAAAATATCAGCGTGTTTTTGTGACGCCCTCGTCCCGCGACTGCGAACCGTGAAGTTAATTGCGAGCCTCTGCAAATTTGCCGGTGTCGTACTGATCGGATTCGCGGTAACCGCTTGCAGGAATCCTGCGGAGAACGAAATCGGAATATCGAAAGAACAGGGAAGTGTCTTGCTGGCCATTGCCGGCACTAAAGCCGCCGAACTCGGATTTAAATTAGAAGAATTGGAAACCCGCGTTCGAAGGGTCGACGAGAAAGCGCTAGACGTAGATGTAGGCTACTACACGGAAATAACCCGACAAAAGTTGCGGGGCGCCGTCAAAAAAGAGAAGGAACTTTTCGAAGTCGACTTTTATCCCAAGGCGACGCCGAATGGGTATACGATCCGGGGCGGCGGGTTATCTATCTACTTGAACAAGGAAGGTAGGATCATCGCCTTTGAGGCAATGAGGTAACTTACGGCCTCTTGCCCTACTGCTTTTCGTTCGATTGCAGCGCGTCCAGCGCTTTCTGCACGAGCCTTCGCCTCAATTCTTTTTCTTCCGCCGCCGGCAGCTTGGCGTCGCCGGTGACGTGGACGATGCCGGTGCCGAGGACGACGCGGTTGGAACCGACCATTTTGGCGATCGGCTTTGCGGCGGTAATTTGAACGACAGGGATGCCGGCTCTCTCGAGTTCGGTCGTGATCGCAGCGCCGCTGCGAGTGCTGGTTCCTCACGTGGACGTGAGAATGACCGCGTCGATGCCCTCCTTCTTGATTTTTTCGGCGATCTCCCGGCCGAGGCGGCGTGTGTTCGAGAGTGGGTTGGAGCGGCCGCAGGTGGAAATGAATTCGTCGTGCAGCTTGCCGATGATGCCGTTTTTTTCCATCTCACGCAGCGCGTCGAGGGGGACCAGACGATCGGGATCTTGCTGCACGAACCGGGTGTCGTAGCCGCCGTGGGAAACTTCAAAGTCTTCCGCGCGCAGGTCGTCGCGCCCCTGAATGTTGTAGGCTCCCCAGCGGGTGGCGGCAGTGCCTTCGATGCGATCGGGGTTACCTTTGGGAACCAGACCGCCGTCGGTGACGAGCACCAATTTGGCTTTCGATAGATCCTTGAGCGCCGCCGGAATCGGCACCGGAGCGAAAGCCGTCGCCGGCATTTCCGATTCGAAAGGCTCGCGCTTCATTTTAGCCAGCAGCATGTCGACTAGCCGCGTTGCCGCGCTTTTGTCGACCAACTGGTCGCGCAGCCAGCCGCGGCGCAAATATCCTTCTTTACCGGGCGAGCCGATCGCCTCACCGCCCGCGAGTTTTTTTCCCAGCGCCGCCATCTTCGCGACGATGTCGCGGAGTTTGGTGACGTTGATTCCGGAGTCGACGATGTAAACGGTGTCGCGGTAAAGGTCGACGCCGGGATTTTCCTCGTTCATGGCCGTGACGGCGGGAATTCCTAACTCCGTTTGCACCGCGCGGCAAAGCGCGCCCGCTGCCACGCCGTAGCGGCCGGCGTCGAAACAAGGTCCGGCGACAAAGATATCCACTTTAGTTTCGCGGAGTTTTTTCAGAACTGCGGCAGTGAGTTCGTCCTGATGTTCGACGGCGTAATTATCGCCGCAGACGAACGTGAAGGTGACTTGCGCGTTGTCGCCCATGAGCGATTCGAGCAATTTGCCCGGGCCGACGGCGCCGTCGTGGATTTCCAGGTCCTTGCCGGCGTGTTCCTCGGCGCCGATACCGCCAAAAAATTGATTCAGATAGTGTGCGATGCGCATGTTTGCTTCCTTAAAACGGGCGCGACAAGCGGCCCGCGAGTTGTTTCTTAATAAACTAGCGATTTCATCCGCGAGGCGCCCTGTTGATTAGTAACGCCGACGATGTTGGCCGCATCGACCGTGAGCGGGCCGGTGAGCAGCTTCGTGAATTCCGGCGTCGCGGCGATGATCCGATCGAGGCGCGGCAATTGCCAGTGTGTGCCGTTGCCGCCGTTGTAAACGATGGCGTCGACTTCCGGGACATTGAATAGTAACGCGGACTCGATGCGTCGATCGCGCGACACGTCGGAGACCATGACCGCGGTGCGTATGCCCATGCCTTCCAGCAAGCGCGCTGTTTCCGCCAAATCCGCATGCGGCAAACCGCCGCCGTACTTCGACAAAACGGCGCCGTCGGCGCGTAAATTCCATTTGACCAGGTTGGCGGCGGCGCGGCAGTGGCGGTCGCGGTCGAAGTTGTCCGAGCCGGCTATGGTTGCGACCGTGCCGACGAAATTGATTTCGCGCGCGTGATGGCGGCGGTAGAGATCGAGAATGATCGGATGATTTTGATAGAAATAAGTCTCGGTGCCGCCGAACCAGGAATGGAGCGACGGCGCAATGGCGCCGTCGAGCCATTCATCGGGATGGAGCATGATCGGCAGCATGCCTTCAGTGTTGGCGCCGTAAAGAATCGGCTCGTCGACCTCCGGTTTGCGCTGGCGCGAAAAAATCTGTCCGACATAAACGACGCGCGGCAAGCCATCGCGGCCGCTCTCCGCGGGGCCGACGGGATCGAAGCTCTCGCAAGTCGCGGGAGTGTGATTCAGGGAGCTTCGCGCCAATTCGACGGCGACCCGCAGGCCGGCGATGCGGTAGGCTCTCTCGACCGCTGGCCGTGGCAGTCCCGGTTTTGTGTGCGGGATCACGATCAGATGCCGCAGTGAGGCGTAGTCGCTCGCTTCCACCGGTGCGCCGCTCATTTCCAGTACCCGGCCGGTGGCGCTGCGCGTCAAGTCGGGGGAAATCTCCGCCAGGACAGAGACCGCTGCGCCGTCGAGAATGTGAGTCGTTCCCATGCCGGCGGTGAACGGGGCGCCGAGAATCCCCGGAAAGTCCTCGCCGGTGCCCGGTTCCTTGGCGCGCGGTTCGATCACATCGAAGATCGGGCCGGCGCGACACGGCTCACCGGGACGAACGATGTCGAACTCGACGTCGACGATCGAAGCCTCCTGAAGAACAACCTGACGAAGCGCCGCGACATCAACGGTCAACACGGTCCCGTCGAGATGCGCGCTCGGTCCGAACTGCAAATCGGTGATCGGATGATGTGCCAATGTGAGCTGCATGATTTCTCTCTCTTCGTCGAAGCAAAAAGTCGCTGGCCGAATCTTATGTCCCGTCGCGGAAGGTTGTCAACGCACGGGCTCCTAGGAGACAATTCAGCCTGAGGAAATTTGTGTAGGGGCGATCCGTATGATCATCCATCCAAAGGGCGGACACGTAGGTCCGCCCCTACAGCTATTAAAAACTGAAACCACTCACCGATGCGCAATGTTTCTTGTCACAGCGAAACGGTGATAAGGGTTGATCGTATGCATCGCTTCTCGCCCAATCCAAACTTGGCCCATCTGATTCGCTGGTATGAGGACGAGAACGATGCTTTCCAGAAAGCGCGCGAGCAAGGCCGGCCGGTGATGCTTTTGTTGGCGGCGTTCTGGTGCCGCTATTGCCAGCGCATGGACGAAGAAGCGTTTTCCGACCGCGAAAACATGGCGCTGCTCAACGCCTATTTCATCGCGCTCCGGTCGGAGAACGCCAAGCGTCCCGATATCGACGCGCGCTATAATCTCAACGGCTGGCCGACTCTCGCGTTTTTGGCGCCTAACGGGAAATTGCTCGCCGCCGCCAATTATCTCCCAAGCGAAGAGCTCAAAGAGCTACTGCTGAACGTTTATATGGAATACGAGCAGCGCAAGGAAGAGATCCGCTCGCTGCCGACGGAACCGAGTCCTACGATTCCCGGTGCCAAAGTAAGGCCGAGCAAATCTCAACTCAGCGAAATCACCGATGGGATTTTGTCCCTGGCCGACCCGGTGAACGGCGGGTATGGGCGCGGTCAGAAATTTATTCAGGCCGAGGCCGACGAGTTTTTGCTGTGCCGCTACGAAGCGACCCGTGATTCGCGTTATCTCGATGCAGCATGCCTGACCCTTGATAGCATGCGCGCCGGCCCGATCTACGATCAGAACGACGGCGGTTATTTTCGCACCACTACGGGTGCCGATTGGACCCAGCCGCACCGGGAAAAATTGTTAGGCGAGCATGCCGGCCTGCTCGCGAATTGCTTGCAAACATTCCGGCTGACGCAAAATCCCGCCTATGCGCGCATGGCGGAAGAGATCATCGATTATCTCGACCGCAAGCTCTTCGCTCCCAGAAAACCTGCATTTTTCGGCTGCGAAGATTTTCTGCGCCGCGATGAGCAAACCAGAAGCGATGATTTTTTTACGATTATCGATGAATGCATCTACACGGATCAGAACGCCCATGCGATCGTCGCGTATCTCGATGCCGCAGGTGTTTTAAGCCGCCCGGACTGCAAGACCAAGGCGCTCGCCGTTCTCGAATTTCTCTGGGATCAGAATCGAAGCGATCGTGAAGGGATGTTTCACTACTCCGATGAAGTGCCGCGCGCGCCGGGACTGCTCACCGATCAGGCGCGCATGGGCATCGCGCTGGTGCAGGCCTTTCGCGCCACCGGTGACCGTAACTTTCTCGAGCGCGCCGCTCATCTGGCCGAGTTTGTCCGCGCTCGGCTTACCAATCCCGCGGGCGGTTACTACGATCGCGGCGAAAGCACCCTCGGCTTTCTCGGCGCACGCCTGAATTTGATCGATCAGAACGGCCTTGCGGCGTCTTTTTTCCTGATACTTGCCGAAGCAACGAAAGAAACCAAACATCGCGACGCAGTGCTCTGGGCGTTAAACGCGTTCGACGGCGATTTCACCTCCTGGGGAATTCATGTGGCGCCGTTCGGCCGCGCACTCGGCGAGTGGGAAAAAGGAATGGAGTGATGGAGTGGTCGAGTAATGGAATATTGGGAAGAACGAAAATCCCAGCACTCCAATATTCCATCACTCCATCACTCCAATCCCCTCACCCTTTGATCTTCATGTCCGCGACGACGATCTCGTTGTTGGGATTGCCCTGCCAGATGATGTTTCGGGCCAAGCCATAAATTTCCGCGAGAGTGTAGAGCGGCACGACCGGCGCGTCTTCCATGATGATCCGCCCGGCTTGCTGCAGCACGGCGACGCGCTTTTTATGATCGCCGGTCTGCTGTTCCTGTTCGATGAGTTTGTCCAGTTCCGGATTGCTGTAATTGGTGCGTTTGGTCACGCCGGTATGAAAATACTGATCGTAAAACGTATCGGCGTCGTAGGCTGAACGTCCGGCGTAGTAGAAGGGCAGCTTGCCGCCGTTGACGCCGTCTTTGCCCCAGTAGATCGGATACTCCTGCGGCACCAGCTCGGCTTTGATACCGCTCTCGGAGAGCTGGCGCGCGATCACCTGGCAGACTTCCTTGCCTTTGAGGTGGCGATCGGGCGCCAGATATAGTTTGACCTCCAGCCCGTTGGGATATCCCGCTTTGGCGAGCAGCTCGCGCGCCTTCTGCGGATCGTGCGGATAGCGCTTTGCTGCCGGATCGTAGCCGATCATGTTGGAGCTCAACGGTCCGTTCAACGAGTAGCCGTTGTCCTCGAAGATATGCTTCAGAATCACCGCCGGCTCGATGGAATAGCTGAAAGCCTGGCGCACGAGCTTGTTGTCGAAAGGCTTGTGGGCCACGTTCATAGTCAGGAAATACATTCGATAGCCCGGCACTCTTTCGACCCGCGTGCGCGGATTTTTTTCCACCCGCTCGATCTCTTCGATGGGCAAATTGCTGATTGCGTCCGCTTGACCGGCCAGCAGGCCCGCGACCCGCGCTGCTTCCTCTTTGACGGTCTTGAAAAGCACCTCTTTGATTTCCGGCTTGGCGCGCCAGTATTCTTCGTTGCGCGCGAGCACCAGGTTTCCGGCGCGCTGCCAGCTCATCAGTTTGTAGGGTCCGGTGCCGATCTTATAGTTGTCTAACTGGTTACCGTTTTTCTCTATGGCCGTTTGACTGACGATGAAGCGATTGTTCAAGCGTTCGAGCAGAACCGCGTTGGGTTGCTTGGTCGTGATCGCCACGGTGTAATCGTCGGGCGTTTCGATGTTGGTTACTTCGGCGAAATTAGAGGCCTGCATGCTCTTGCTGTCCTTGACCATCCGGTCGATGGAGAAGAGCACGTCTTTGGAAGTAAACGGCGAGCCGTCGTGGAAGCGCACTTTTTTGCGCAGGTGAAAAACCCATTTCTTGCCTTGAAACTCCCATGACTCGGCGAGCACGCCGACGTATTCGGCGCGCGAAAAATCCATTTCGACCAGCGGTTCGATCACGTGCTGCCAGATGCCGCTGATGCCGCCGCCGCTGTAGGCGTAGGGATGAAGCGAATCCAGACCGACGCCTTGAAAGACCACGACCCGATTTCGCGAGGCGGCGCGCGCGAGCCGGGTCGAGTTCATGGCGCTGACGCCGGCAACGCCCAGCGCTGCGCCGGCGCGCAGAAATTGTCGGCGAGTCCACGCGGCAGAATTCATTTGGTACCTCCGTTACGCAGTCAAGAAAGATCGGTTGGCCGCTTATATCCGTCGCGGCGGATTCTCGTCAAGATGTTCGAAAATTACATGCGAAGCGATGAACGCGAACTCTTCTAGTGAACGTGATCGTCAGGAGCGGGCGCGCGAGACGTTTCCTTTCGCAGCAATTCTATTTGGGAGAAGAGTCGATCGAGGTTGCGCCATCCGTCGTTCTCGGCAGGCAGCCAGCGGGCGCGGATGTAACCTTGTCTGTCGATGAGGTATTCCACGTGCGGCGTTGCCGCGAGCGGGTTCTCATCGTTAAAGGAGCGCGCGAAGAGTCTGTAAGTCTCGGCGACCTCGCGAATGCCTTCGTTGACGATCAGCCCCGGCAGCTTGTCGCTGACAAAAAGCAGGTCGATCGGATTCGGCACGACGATCGTTTCGACACCTGCGGAATCGAGCCGAGCGCGCGCGGCACCGAGCTGCTGCAGGCGTTCCTCAGTATCCGCGACGTTGAGCAGAACTAGGAGGACGATCCTCTCGCCTCGATAATCCTTCAGTGTGCGGGTCTCGCCGGAATTGATGCCGTAAGTGAAGTCGGGTGCCACCAGCCAGGGCTCGGCCTCGATCACTGGCGCGAGGTTGCGCGCCCGCTCGCCGCTCGAGAGCGCGCGTATGAAATTGATCAGATCCCAGCGCTCTTCTTCGCTGAGGCTCTGACCGAAGCCCGGCATCGACGAAGATGGTTTCACGCCGTAGCTCAGCCACCAATAAAGATCGCCGGCAGTATGAAGGTTGGCGTGCGGCGCGGTGAGGTCGACGGGTTTGGGTTGTAACGAGTCGGCCGCCGGTCCGTTGCCGTAGCCCCCGGGACCGTGACAATCGGCGCAGCCGCTGTCTTGGTAGAGAGTGCCGCCATTGGCAACCGAAATCGCTTGGTAAGCGACCAGCGGCCGCTTATAGGTCGCCGGGTAGGCGTCGATAGAAACCATTGCGTCCGCGGTATAGAGCGCGCAACCGAGCGCAGCAGCTCCGAGCGTCATTGCGATGAAGCGGCGGCGTCGGCGCACGATCGCAGTAGCGATGGCAACCACCCCAACGGCGCCCCAGGTCAGCGCGCGATCGAACTCGGCTCGTGCCTTCGGAGCCTTCGTGAGAATGCTCCAGTCCCAGCGGAAAGAAAACGGCCAGGTGGGTTGCACGTGGCGCGCCGGCGGAGTGACACCCATAAAACCGACGATGAGCAGGATCGCCAATCCAAGCACAATTTCCACCAGCACATTGCGCTCCAGTGTATGCGGCGTTGCTCCGATAGCCTCACGTCTGAGTCGCGATCGATTGATCGCGCCCAAGAGAAGCAAAGGCAAAAGCAAACCAAGCTTGAATAACAGCCATTTGCCATAGGCGGTGCCGAAGAGCGGAGCAAAACCGCCGACAAGATTCCAGGCGTTGTAAAGACCGCTTGCGATCAACAGCGAGACGCTGCCGAGTGCCAGATTGGAAAACCGGCGTGCCGCAAGGCTCGCGATACGCTGCGAGGTGACATCGCTACTGCGCCGACATTGGCGCAGCAGCATCAAGAGCGGCATCAACCCGCCCAACCATAGTCCGGTTGCCAAGAGGTGAAGCGCGTCGACGGAAACTTGAAAAATGAATGCCGAGCCGTCGGCAGCGGATGCGTGACCGGCAAAGGCGATGGTGCACAGAAGGACGGCAGTCAGGATCGCGCTCACAGCGTCGACCTTCGCTGAAGGATTTCTGGCGCGCGCTCGGACGAACAGGAGCACCGCAAGCAGCAGCACGACAATCATGCGGGCCAGCCAGACGCGACCGTATTGAGTTGTCGTGATCAGAGATGCAAGCGCGGCGAAATCGCTCGCTCCGTTGGGAGTTTCGCTAATGTTGACGTTCTGAATCCAGAGCGCCGCGACAGCGGAGAGAAAGACGACGAGCAAGCACCAGCGCGCAATGATCGACTGAGAGGACTTAAAACTCCGAGAGCCGACATCGAAATCTCCGGCGACCTGAAAAGCCGTTCGCGCGATGAAGGTGACGAAACCAAAAGAACCGAAGAGCAGGATTACTGCGGCTAAATGGACGAAGCGAACGACTGCGGCGAGCTCGGTCATGGTTTGACGGTGAAGGGAAACTGGTCCTGGACCACGTGGCCGTCGACGGAGAGCACGCGGTATTTGACCACGTAACGTCCCGCGGCAAGCGGTTTGATGGTTGCGGTGAGCTGTTTGGGATCGTCGGCGCTCACTTCGACTTGGCCGATTTCGATGGCTTTCCCGTCGGCGCCGCTCAAAGTCAGCGACGAATAACGTGGCTCCAGACGCTCATTGAACCAGAGCTGGATTTTTGCCGGGGCGTGAAAGAGCACAGCGCGCTGCGCGGGCGACGATTTCACCAGGTAGGCGTGCGCGTCAGCCGTTGCCGGCATGAGCAGCAGGGCGAGGGCTATTACTAATTTTGCGCGAAGCATCAGCGCAGCGCGCGGTCGAGCGGATAGCCGCGCTGAATCCAGCCGGAAAACCCCTCGGGCATGACGAAGATATTGCGAAAGCCGCGGTATTCCAAAAACACGGCGCGGTCGGCGATGTCGTAGGTCTTGCAATCGCAGTAGAGAACCACCCGGCCGGCCTTGGGAATTTCGGAAAAGCGCGCGGCGATCTCCACGAGCGGGATCGAGCGCGCACCCGGCAAACGCGACTGTTGAAATTCCTTCGCCGGCCGAAGATCGATAAAGGTCAATTTCTCACCGGCGTCGAGGAGCTGCTTCACCCGCTCGGCAGCGAGCATATCGATGGTGTTTTCGATGCCGTGGCCGGCGCGCGCAATGCCGCCATAAACTACCCCCAAAACGAGCAGTAGAAACCTGAGATCAATTCTCCGACCGTTTGTCATACTTCACGGTGAGGTTTTTGTTGTCCGGCGTCCACTCGACCGTGCCTTTGACACCGGGCGTGTGGCGCATGATCCAGAAACCGCCGCCGGGATCGGACGAGCTGGCGAAGACCAAGCCATTTTCGTGCACGAACACGTCGTCGGCATGACCGGCGTCGGAATTCACTCGACGAAAAACCGGCGGGACAAAATGGCCCACCGACTTGGGACGGTACGGATCGGAAATATCGATGGCCCAGAAGCCGGAATTTTCCCACGCGCTGAAAACGATGTTGCCGCGGATCATGCGTTCGACGTCGTGAATGCCGAAGCGGCGGCCGGGACGATCGGGCGGGCAGAAGCGATTCAACGGCAGACGGAAAGTTCCGATCTGCACCGGATTGGGCTCGTGACGGATGTCGATCACATGCATGTACCCGAAGGGACAGTTCTGCGGCCGAATCAATTCGTCGCCGGCGACGATTATGTCCGGCCGGCCGCCGTGGGAAGGAATGACGATGCCCACGCTGTGCGTATTACCCTCCTCCGGAGGCGACCATTTGATCTGACTGATCTTGGTCGGTTTGCTAACGTCGCTGATGTCGAGAATGATTACGCCCTGATCGCGGTAAGCGAGATACGCGCGGTCTTTGTATGTGGTCATGTCGTGCAGCGCCACCCAGATTTTCGGCAGACCTTCGCGCAGGCCGCCATCGGGCGCGACCCAGTTTTCGCCCGGCTTTTCGCCGCCGGCGATCCACTGTCCGGGATACCACCATCTCGCGACCTCTTTGGGATTGGACGGATCGTTGATGTCGACGATCAGCAGAATATTGTCGTGGTAGCCTTCCATCGTCGTCGCAATGAATGCGAACTTGCCTTGCTTGGCATCTTCGTGTAGCCAGAAACCGTGCACGCCGCGGCGCGGCGCGACATCGGTCTTGAAAAATCCCACTTCACGCGGCTTGGCCGGATCGCTGATGTCGAACAGACGGATGCCGCCGGTCCAATTTTTGTTTTTTTCGTCGCGAACGCCGTCCTGATTGATCACGAGCAGGTTTCCCAGCACGTCGATGTACTGGCTTTGCACGCTGGGATCGTTCTTGGTTTGCGAGACCACCCGCGGTTTGGTCGGATCGCTGACATCGACAATGCTGAAGCCCTGGTAGTTAGAGATGTAGGCGTATTTGCCGTCCTTGCTGACCCGAAACTCAGCCGCCTGATCCCAGCCGTTGAGGTCGGTGTAGGACAGGATCGTAAAATTTTCCAGCTCACCATAACTGGGCTGACGTTCTTGGGCGCCACCGAGGATGGTCGGACTCTGAGCGAAAGCTTTAGGGAGCGCGAGCCAAATCAAAGCAGACAGGATGAGTGTGCCGCGAAAAATTTTTCGGAATGTCATGATGATTCTCCTTGAGTGGTAGCGGTCGAAAAACGTGAAGCTTAAGGCGAAACCCCTCACGACTTACGCCGGATCCTGACGGCTTTTTACATGGGCAAACGTCACATACCGCCGGGCCGGCTAATTTTCAACCTCGAAAAAATCACTGGCGCCTGATTTTGCGCTTTTGCCGCCAGCGAATGCCAAAATCTTCGATGCCGAGCACGAGCAAAAATGGTATCGTAGCGGCGATCCGGGCGAGAGGAGGCTGCCATGGCGTACAGGATTCGGACGCGCGACGAGCATTTTCTCAACGACGGCACGCCCAAACGGATACTGGCGCTCGACGGCGGCGGACTCCGTGGTATTTTGACCCTCGCTTATCTCGCTCAGATAGAATCGTTGCTGCGCGCGCGCCACGGCGGCTCGCAGGATTTCCGACTCCATCATTATTTCGACCTGATCGCCGGCACATCCACCGGATCGATCATCGCCGCAGCGTTGGCGCGCGGCATGGCCGTGGAAGAAATCATCCAGAAATACAACGCGCTGGGCCAGCGCGTTTTTCAAAAAAGTTGGCTGCGCCAGGGCTACGTGCGCGCGTTCTACGACGAAAGCGGACTGATCCGCGAATTGAAAGAAGTCTACGGTGCATCAACGACGATGGGTGATCCTGCGCTGCAAACCGGACTGCTTGTTATCACCAAGCGACTCGACAGCGGCAGCCCGTGGCCGATTTCCAACAATCCCCGCGGCCGCTATTTCGGCGCGCGGCCAAATCAAAGCATCGTGCCCAACTCCGCATATCCGGTCTGGCAGGTGGTGCGCGCGTCCACTGCCGCGCCACGCTATTTCGATCCGGAAAGGATAGTGATCGCGCAGGGCAGTGGCGATCAAGAATCGGTGCAAGGGGAATTTGTCGACGGCGGCGTCAGTCCTTTCAATAACCCGGCACTACAGGCGCTTATGTACGCGACTTTCGACGGCTACGGCATCGGCTGGCCGCTCGGTGTGGAGAAGTTGCTGGTGGTTTCGGTCGGCACCGGCAGCCGCGATCCGAAAATGGCGCCGGCCAATCTCGCAATGGAAAATGCCTTGAAAGCATTGATCTCGGTGATGGATGATTGCGCCGACTTGATGGAGATCGTGCTCCAGTGGATGTCGCGCAGCCGGACCGCGCGGGTGATCGATCGCGAGATCGGCGATCTGCGCGACGACGGGCTCGCGCCGTCGCCGCTGATCAGCTATTCGCGCTATAACATTGCTTTGACAAAAGATTCGCTCAGCGCCCTCGGCATGGACTTGCCGGAGGCCGAGTACCAGAGTCTGAGCGCGATGGACGATCCCGCCAACATGTCGACCTTGCAGGAAGTCGGCACGCGCGCGGCGAAGCAGCAGGTGGTCGCCGAAGATTTTCCGGCGACCTTCGATCTTCGCGTTTGAACGACGGAGCCGGCGCGGCAATCTGTTGCGCACAACTCTAAACGCGCGCGGTTTTCGCGAACAGGAATGAAGTCATGATGAACGTTTTTATCGTGCGGCCGTTCGGCACCAAGAGCGGCATCGATTTCGAGCGGGTCGAAACGGAACTGATTCGACCGGCGATCGAGCAGGCGGGCTTAACCGGCGGCACCACCGGGCAATTTATTCAGCAGGGAAATATCCGCGCCGACATGTTCGAGCAACTGCTGACCGCCGATCTGGTGATTGCCGACATGTCGATTCACAACGCCAACGTTTTTTACGAGCTGGGCATTCGCCATGCGCTGCGTGACAAGCGGACGTTTCTGATCAAATCCAAGACCGAACCCGACGCCGAAGCCGAAGTTCCGTTCGACCTGAAAACCGATCGTTATCTATCCTACGATCCCAAGAATCCGCGCGGTGCGCTGGATTTGCTGGCGGCGGCGCTAAAGCTCACGCTCGATGCACAAAACGCTGACAGCCCAATCTATCAATTGTTGCCGGGACTCGAGCCCGCCGATCCTGCCAAGGTTCTGGTCGTGCCGCTCGATTTTCGCGAGGAGGTGGAGCGGATCGAGGCAACGAAAAATTGCGGCGACCTGCAGCTTCTCGCCGCCGAAGTCGATGGCTTTGCCTGGCGCGTCGCCGCCCTGCGTCTGATCGGTCACGCGCAGTTTCGTTTGAAAGATTGGACCGGCGCCAAAGTGACCTGGACGGCGGTGCGCGAGTACGACGACATGGACGTGGAAGCCAATACCTTGTTGGGAACCATCTTCCAGCGTCTCAAAGATCGGGTCGCTTCGGATCAGGCGGTAGAACGCGCCCTGGAGAATAAGGAGATTTCCTCGGCGGGCCGCGCCGAGATCCGCGCTTTAATGGGCCGGAACGCAAAGAATCAATGGGAGGAAAGCTGGTCCGGCTTGAACGATGAGAATGCGGCGCAAAAGGCGGCGCTCACGTCGCCGCATCTGGAAAAATCCTTCGAACTTTACCGCGCCGGCTTCATCGAGGACCGCAATCATTTTTATTCCGGCCTGAACGCGCTGGCGATGGTGACCATGATGGTCGAGCTGGCGGAGCGCCAGCCGGCCATCTGGCAAGACAACTTCGACAACGACGAGGACGCCAACCAGAAATTGCAAAAGCTCAAAGAGCTGCGCAGCGATCTGGGCGCTGGAGTGCGGCTTGCCCTCGAGTCAAAGCAGACGGCTTTGCAGCGCACTGGGAGAAGCGATGTGTGGCTAGACATCAGCACGGCCGATTTGATCTGTCTCACCTCGACCCGTCCCAACCGGGTGGCTCAGGCGTACAAGAAAGGGCTCACCGATGCGCCGGATCAGGCGCGCGACGCCGCGCGGCGTCAGCTTGCGCTGTATCAGCGGCTTGGCATTCTCAAAGATAATATTCAGGCCGGGCTCGATAGCATCGCGCCGGTGGCGCTGCCCGAGCGGGAAGACGCGCCGCGGGTGATTCTGTTCACCGGTCACCGCCTCGACGCGCCCGGTCGGCCGACGCCGCGTTTTCCCGCAGCCAAAGAAGCTGAAGCGCGGGCCATGATCCGTGAAACCGTGGCGAGTATTCAAGCGAAAAATGCCGGCAAGCTGATAGGCCTTTCCGGCGGCGCATCGGGCGGCGATATTCTCTTTCACGAAGTCTGCGAAGAATTGAATATCCCGAGCCAGATGTTTCTCGTCTTGCCGAAAGCCGAATATATCAAGGCATCGGTGGCCGATGCCGGGCCGGTATGGATCGAACGCTTCAATCGCCTCTACGAAAAATTCAAGGTGAGAGTGTTGTCCGATTCGGATCGCCTGCCGCGCTGGCTGCGCGCTAAGAAGGACTACAGCATCTGGACCCGCTCCAATCTCTGGATGCTGCACAACGCGCTGGCGATATCCCAGGATCATCTGACTTTGATTGCGCTGTGGAACGGCGCCACCGGAGACGGCCCTGGCGGCACCGAAGATATGGTGCAGCGGGCGCAGGACCGCGGCGCGGTGTTTATTCATCTCGACAGTCGCAAGCTGATCGAATAGAAATGTCGGAAAGATTTCTCCCTTCGCTCTAAATGACAAAAATCGCGCGTCTGCTCGGCATCGTGAAAAGCTTCTTCATCTGCGTCGGCCTCTCGCTGGCATTTGCCGGCGCGACGCGCGCCCAGCCGCTCGTCATCGGCTATTCGTCGGTGACCTCGGTATTTCTGCCGTTTTGGATCGGCAAGGACGCGGGGTTATACAAGAAAGAAAATCTCGACGCCCAGCTTGTCTACATCGCCAGCTCGACGACGATGGCGCAGGCGATGTTCGCGCGCCAGGTGGGGATTTCCACAGTCAACAGCGGGAGTGTGGTGACCAGCGGTATCGGCGGCGGCGATCTGGTGTTGATGGGTGCGGTGATCAACAGCGCGGCTTTCTACATCATTTCACGCCCAGACATCACCAGCGTCCAGGAGCTTCGCGGCAAGACCGTCGGGGTCACGCGGCTCGGATCGTCTTCGGACTTTGCCATGCGCGAGTATTTGCAAAAACACAAACTTCAAGCGGGTCGCGACGTGAATATTCTCCAGGTCGGCGGCATGCCGGAACTTGCCGCGGCGCTGAACAACGGCTTGATCAGCGCCGCGCCATTGTCCTCGCCGGCGTCGCATCTGGCCGAGCAAAAGGGCAATCGCGTGATCGCCAATCTGGCTGACGAAGGAATTTATTTCGTGATCGCGGGTCTCACCACCACGCGTCGCTTCTTGCGCGAGCAGCGCACTGACGCCAAAGCGTTTCTTCGCTCCTTCGGCCGCGCCACCCATTTCATGTTTCAACGCGGCGACGAAGCCAAAAAGATTCTGGCAAAATACGCCAAGATCGACGACCCGGCCACGCTCGAAGGCGGCTTGCGCTACGCCCGGGATTTCACCGAAAAAGTTCCTCTGGTGAAGCGCGAAGGGGTGCAGGTCGTGCTCGAACAAGAGGCGGCGAAAAATCCACAGGCCAAGGATTTCACTGCCGAGCGCTTCTACGATAACAGCCTGGTCCAGGAGCTGATCAACGAGGGATTTTACAAATCGCTCTGGGGCAAATAGAACGAGCTGACGATGAACGATTACGCGCCCATCGATGCCGACGGCCACGTGATGGAAACCGACGAGGACCTACGGCGCTATCTGCCGCCGCCGTTCGAAGGCCGGCGCGCGCTGACCGCTTTATTTCCATCGCTAGACGGTTGGCCGCGAAGCACGCGCAAAGCGCCGGACAAGACACCCTGTCTGCAAAAATGGCGCGCGTTTTTGGATGGTTCGGGTGTGGCCGGCTCGGTGCTCTATCCAACCATGGGTCTGGCGATGGCGCACATCAAAGACCCGAAATGGGCGGCCGTAATGGCGCGCTGCTATAACGATTATCTTTACGGCGAATACTTGCAGCAGGAGCCGCGCCGCCTCTGGGGCGTGGCGCTCCTGCCGGTTCAAGACATCGCAGCCGCCGCCGAGGAACTGGAACGCTGCGTCAAGGATTTGAAAATGGTCGGTGGCGTGATTCCGGCTGCGGGTTTGCCCAAAGGACTCGGTCATCCGATGTACGATCCGCTTTACGAAACCGCGGTGCGGCTGAACGTGCCGCTGGCGGCCCACGGCGGCTCCAGCGCCGGCCTCGGACTCGATCTCTACGATTCATTCGTCAAGATCCTCGTCATGGAGCACGCGGTGGCGCAGCAGATTCACTTCACGAGCTTTTTGCTCGACGGCGCGCCGGTGCGGTTTCCGAAATTGAAGATGGCCTTTCTCGAAGCCGGCGTCGGCTGGGTGCCCTATCTCATGGAGCGGCTCGATGAGAAGTACGAGAAGCTGCCGCAGCAGGCGCCGTTACTAAATCACGAGCCGAGCCATTACGTCAAAAGCTGTCCCATCTATTTTTCCTGCGAGCTCGAAGAGAAGATCCTGCCCTACGTCGTCAGCCTCGGACTTGAAAAGCGGCTGCTCTATCCTTCGGATTATCCGCACGAGCGGCCGACTCTCGAAGAATTTTTGGCCGATATCCCGCGCTTTCGCATGCGCACGGACCTTTCCGCCGGCGTGAAACAGCTTATCTTGCGCGACAACTGCATCGATTTTTATTCTCTGTCGCAGTTCTAGATCGCGGCGCCGCTCTGGAGTGAATTGTTCGAACCGGGTACAGTAGCCGGCGTCAGACCAAACCGCGTTCGATGAATTCGATTCCGCAACCAGGTCAGAGCGCATCGGGAGCCGCCATCCTCTGCGAAAATATTTCGCGCAGTTTTGCCGGCGCCGGCGTCGTTCTCGACCATATCAGTTTCCAGGTGAAGTCCGGCGAGTTTGTCGCTCTACTCGGGCCTTCGGGCTCAGGCAAGTCGTCGCTTCTCCGCCTCATCGCCGGCCTCGACTCTGCCGATGACGGGCGGCTGACGATCGACGCGGCGAGCGGCACGCTCGCGCGCGGCTTCGTTTTTCAGGAGCCGACCTTGATGCCCTGGCGTACGGTGCTGCGCAACACGACCTTGCCGTTGGAGCTCATCGGCTGCGCGCGCGCCGACGCTCAGGCGCGCGCGCACGAAGAATTGCGCCGCGTTCGCCTGGTGGAATTCACCGGCGCCTATCCGCATCAGCTTTCCGGCGGCATGAAGATGCGCGCGTCGGTGGCGCGCGCTCTCACCACGCGACCGAATCTGCTGCTGCTCGACGAGCCGTTTGCGGCTCTCGACGAGCCGACCCGCCACGGCCTGCAAGCGCAGCTGCGGGAGATCTGGTCCGCGCTCGGCATGACGGTGCTGTTTGTCACCCATTCAGTGATGGAAGCAGTTTTTTTGGCTGACCGGATTATCGTTCTGTCGCATCGCCCGGCACGGATCGTTGCCGACGAGCGCATTTCGTTGCCGCCCGCGCGCTCCGGCGACTTGCGCACGTCGGTGGATTATCTGAACGAAGTGCGGCGCATCGGCGCCGCGATGCCCGCGGCCGAGGAGATGCTGTGACGGTCAAGGAGCGGACCGCCGCATTATTGCCGCCGCTGCTGCCGCTGATCTTCTGCATCGGCCTGGCGGAAACGGCGGTGCGCCTGGGATGGGTGCCGTCGTATCTGATTCCGGCGCCGAGCGAAGTCTTTCGCTCGCTGGTAGAAGACCGCATCGAGCTTGGGAGCGCCGCGTGGGAGACCCTGAGCTCGGCGTTGGTCGGGCTGGTGCTGAGCTTTTTCGCCGGCACGTTGTTTTCCGTGGCGCTCTCTTCGTCCGAACTCGCCCGCCGCGCCTTCTACCCCTACGCGGTCTTTTTTCAAACCGTGCCGATCATTTCGATTGCGCCGCTGCTGGTGATCTGGTTCGGTTTCGGGCGGCCCACCGTGATCGCGTCTGCTGCCATCGTTTCGGTTTTTCCGATCATCGCGAGCACTTTGCTGGGTCTCAAATCCACCGAGCCGGCGCTTCTCGATCTGTTCAAACTCTATTCGGCGACGGGCCGGCAAACCTTGTGGATGGTGCGTATGCCGTTCGCCTTGCCGCAGATTTTTTCGGGTTTGCGCATCGCTTCGGGTTTGGCGGTCGTCGGCGCCATCGTCGGCGAATTTATCGGCGGCGGCGGTCTCGGCAGCGTGGTCGACTCGGCGCGCACGCAGCAGCGCATCGACCGTGTGTTCGCGGCGGTGCTGATTTCCTCGATTCTCGGCATCGTGCTTGTCGGCGCGGTCAACTTCGTTTCGGCTCTATCTCTCGGTTCATGGCATGCTTCGGAAAGGAAACCTTCATGAGAATTATTTTCTCGCTTCTCGCATCGATTCTGCTCGTCTCGACGGGGTGGGCGGCGCAACCGGCGCCGGTCAAGTTGCAGCTCGCCCTCAATTGGAAAGCGGAGCCGGAGTTCGGCGGCTTTTACGCTGCGAAATTGGCGGGCTATTTCGAAAAGCGCGGGCTCAATGTTGATATTACCGAGGGCGGCGCCGGCACGCCGGTGGTGCAGATGGTTGCCAACCGTAAAGTTCCCTTCGGCATTGCCGCGGGCGACGAGGTAGTGATCGCCCAGTCGCGGGGCGCCGACGTGGTTGCGCTGTTCACGGTCTATCAGATCAATCCGCAGGGAATCATGGTTCATCCCGAGCGCGGGTTTAAATCGATGGCCGACGTGTTCAATTCACCGGGAACGCTGGCGATCCAGAACGGCTCTCCGCACACGCTGTTCCTGCAAGCCAAGTTTCCCAAAGCCAAGGTGAAACTTGTTCCCTATGCCGGTGGCATCGCGCAGTTTCTCACCGATGCCAACTATTCGCAGCAGTGTTTCGTGACATCGGAGCCGCTCTTGGCGAAGAAAAAATCGGTTTCGGCGAAGAGTTTCCTGATCGCAGACGAGGGTTTTAAGCCTTACGGCACGGTAGTGGTGGCGCGCCGCGATTATATTGAAAAAAATCCGCAGCGCACTCGAGATTTCATCGACGCCGTGCGCGGCGGCTGGCAAGAATATTTACGCGCGCCGGAGAACGCCAACACTCTTATGGTGAAGCTCAATCCGGCGATTGACGCCGATACGATGAAGGAAGCTGCCGAAATCCAAAAACCGTTTATCGTTTCGACCGGCGCCCCGGCGGGAGATCTTGGCAAGATGGCAGCCGATCGCTGGACCGCTCTCACGAATCAGCTTCAGGAAATCAAATTGATCAAAGCCAAGCCGGCGGCAGACCGGCTTTTCCAGAACTTCTGATTGGGTACAGAAAACTGTCGTCAAAGGAGAGAGCTTATGAGTATCGCAGGACTTCGTTTCGGACATGTCGCATTCAAAGTCGCCGACGTGGAGCGCAGCATTCGCTGGTACGGCGACGCTTTCGGCACCAAGGTGATTTACCGTGTGGCCGCAAGCGGCGAGCGGCCGGAGCTGATGTTTCTGGAGTTCGCCAACGGTCAGTGCGTGGAACTCTTTCCCGGCGGCAAGAACGTTATGCCGTCACCGTCCGATCCCATAGGCTATATTCACTTCTGTCTGGTGCTCGATAATTTGGAGCAGGCGTTGGAGCATCTGGCGAAGTTCAATATCAAGCCGGAAAGAAAATTCATCGGGCGCGCCAAGCAGCGCATCGCGTTTGTCTCGGACCCCGACGGCAATAGCATTGAATTGATGGAGATACCGCCGGAGTCCGAGATTTATCGAGCGGGGAGCGATCCTCGCGAGCACGCGTCACATTAGCTGACTGGGCGACGCGTTGTGCGCCGAGTTGAGAACGCTCAGTAGCCGTATTTTTTCTCCAGCGCCTTCAGCTCATCATTGCCCAGATTGGCGTACCACTTGCGCGTGTCTTCGATATTCGGCGTGTTCTTGAAGTAGGCGGCTTCGGTGCCGCTCTTCTTCAATTCCTCCAAACATTGGCGCATGCCGTGCAGCGCCGCGACTTGCAGTACGGTTGGAATGCAGCCGACGCGGCCGCCGAGCTCGCCCCAGCGCGAAAGCGGCATTACCTGACGCGGCGGCACGCCGACCATCGGCTTGCCGATCTTGGCGAAGGCTTTGATTTCGTCTTCGGTGCGGGCGCTCAGCCAGACCGCGTCCGCGCCGGCCTCGCAGCAGGCGCCGACCCGATCGACGCGCTCCTGCAACGAATCCTTCGCTTCGGAGCGAGCGATAATCACCAGATTCGCATCGCGCCGGCTGTCGAGAGCGGCTTTGACCTTGTTGACGAACTCTTCGCGCGAAACCAGACCGACATCGAAGCCTTCATGACCCGCTCGCTTGGGCGTCATCTGATCTTCGATGTGCAGGGCCGCGACGCCGGCCTTCTCGAATTCACGCACAGAGCGGGTGACGTTGACCGCATTGCCGTAGCCGGTTTCGCAATCGCTGACGATCGGAATGTTGACTGCGTCGACGATCTCTCGCGCCTTGTTGACCATTTCCGTTAGAGTGAGCAGGCCGGCGTCGGCGAAACCAAGAGAGCGGTGCTGGCCGCTGCCGGAGATGTGCACGAGTGGAAACCCGAGCCATTCGACCAGGCGCGCTTGAATGCCATCGTTGCAGCTCGGCGCGACATGGCACGAGGGCTCGGCGAGCATTGTTTTTAGGGATTGGCGTTTTTCTGCTGCGGTTGATTCCATCATTTTCTTCCTTTCGGGTTAATCGCGTTGGTATTTCATGCGCGGGGGCGACCGCCGGCCGCCCCTACGGAAATTACAATTACGCTCGTTGCTTGCCGGCGCGAGCGAATTCGTCTCTTCGTCCGACGCTGGCTTTGAGCAGTTCCGGCGGAATGTTTTTCGCGCCGCCGAGCACTTCGGCGAAGATCGCCATCTGCGCGGCTTCTTCGACGATCAAGTTGGCGCGCGCCGCGGCGGCGGGATTCGCGCCGAAGGCGAGTACGCCGTGATTTTCCAGCAGCACGGCTTTGGTATTCTTGGTTGCGCTCAACGCGTCCGAGATGTTCGTCACCGATTCGCGCGAGCCGCGCGGTTCGTACTTTGCCAGTGGCACGCCGTCGGTCATGTCCGAGCGCACCAGCGCTTCGTAGGAACAGCCGAGCGCGCGGCTCGCCAGAGCAAAGGCTGTCGCATAGGTCGAATGAGTGTGAACGACGGCACCGGTTTCGGGCCGCTGTTTGTAAACGATCGCGTGCATGTGCACGATCTCGGCGTTGGTCGGATTGATTTCGCCTTCGAGCAGCTTGCCGTCGAGATCGAGAAGCGCGAGATTTTCCGGCTGCAGATTATCGAAGGAGCTGGTAGCGGTGAGTAAAATCGTATCGGTGTTCGGCACGCGCACGCTGAAGTTGCCGTGGTGACTCATGGAGATCGCGCCGGCGCGGATCAAAGCACTTGCGCTGGCGATGACCGCCCGACGTAACTCGGAATATTTGAGCGCCATGGTTCTCTCCTTTACGCGTGTGCCTGGAGCGTGAGCCTTCAGTCCTTCTGCAGGCGGCTGCTGAAGTACTCCCAGGCGCGATTCGACACTTCCTCGTGGGAAACCTGCGGATAGATGACTTCCAGCTCTTCAGGTGTGAAATAACGCGGTTTGCCGGCGGACATGGCGCGCAACTGATAATTGGCCGCTTCTTCCATCCAGAGAATCATCACGCAGACTCGGCGGACATCCTTGTCGGCGACATTCACTCCGTGACCGCGCAGCAGCATGGCGCCGTGCGGCCCGAGGGTTTTGGCGACGGCATCCCCCAACTCGCGGGTGCGGATTAGCGTGATCGGGTCGAAGACCTGAACGTTGTTCTTGAATACCGCGCCCGACGCGTGCAGCGGTCGGATGCTTTCGCCGAGAGAACTGAGCACCACGCAGCTCGGCGGATGAACGTGGCACACCGACTGAACGTCGGGACGAGCTTTATAGATGCGCGCGTGAATCCAAAACTCCGTATTCGGTCGGCCGTCCCCGGACAATTGATTGCCTTCGACGTCGAGCTCGAGAAGATTGTCCCGGCGCACCAACGCAGGGCTCATGCGCGGCGGAAAGATAAATCGATCGGTGCCGGGAATGCGCGCGCTCATGTGGCCGAAGGCCGCGGCGATGCCCTGCTGATGCAAAATGTGACTCGCAGTGACGATGTCCTGTTTGATTTGTTCCAAATCCATGGCTGGTGACTTTCCTTCGACACAAACCCATACGACAGCGTTAGCGAAATGTCCACCCGACACGGCTCGAAAGCGCTCGGAATTATGAAATGCGCTGCCGAAATCGACTGCCGTGCGGCTCACGGAACGACGAAGTTGGCTGGAAAATCTTTTAGGGTTTTTCCATGACTCGCGCGAGAAAAGTCCGGTCGAAAAAGTGCTCGGGCTCGCCTTTTATACCGAGCGCGGCGAGCAGCGCGACAATGTTCGCGCGCTCGATTTCGACGCCGAGATCCTGGGCAAAATAGCTCAGCGCCCGGCGTTGCGTTTCAGGATTGCCGCGCAATTTGCCGGCGGCCATTTGCAGCGCTTTTTCAGGACTGGTCTTGATCAGTTGGATCGATTTCGCCAGCGCGCAAATGAAGCGCACCACTGAATCCGGCTCCTTGGCGGCGAATTGTTTGGCCGCAACCAAAACCGCCAGCGGGATGTCCGGCACCACCTGGCCGATTTCCATCAGCACCGGATAACCTTCGTTCTCAAGTGTGTGGCGCTCGCCCGAGCTGAGCGGAATCGCATCGACTTTGCCGCCCTTGAGCGCGCCAATGCGCAGGAAAGTGCTGCCAGCTGCGAGCAGCTTATAATCCTTGTCGCGGGTGAACCCGCGGCGCCGCAGTGCTTCGAGCACTGCGAACTCGGAAAAACTGCCGGCACTGGTGACGCCGACGGTTTTACCCTTGAGATCTTCAAGCCGCGCGACCTGCTTCGAACCGATCAACGCAAAGTCGATTTTATTCTGGAAGCCGGCCACGACGGTCACCGGCGCGCCGCGCTCGATGGCGCGCATGATCGCCGCCACGCCGGAGACGACCAGATCGGCATGGCCGCTGGTGAGAATCGCGACCATCAAAGTGCCGCCGCTAGCAATGGTGACGCTGTGCACATTCAGCCCCTCGTCTTTGAAAAATCCTGATTGCTGCGCAACCACAATGGGCAGCTGCGTGCTGATATTCGGCGACACCAGACCGATGATGACATCGCGCAGCTCGGCTGCCCGCACGGGCACTGCACAGAGGAGCAAAAGCATCAGCAGCGATCGCGCGATCATGCAGCTCGATGTATCACAGACCCGCGCGGCAAAACCAGGAGCGCGATGGCGACGGGACTTACGATGAAAGTAGGGCCACAAAAACAAAACTGGCCCGGCGGTATCCGCCGGGCCAGTTGTCGATGGCGAATTTATTTGCTTGGCGGATTACTTCGCCGTGATGCTCGCGGTATTCGAGTAGCCGGAATACTTTGTGCCGCTATAGGCGCGCACGCGGTAGTAGTATTTTTTCCCGGAGCGGAGGCCGGTGTTGCTATACGTCGTCACATTCGCGCCCACCGTGGCCAGTTTTGAAAAGCTGGTGCCGTTGGTCGAGCGCTCGATCTTGAAACCGCTTTCGCCGGCGGAATTGTCCGTCCAACTCAAATCGATCCGCTTGGCCAAGGATGAGGCGCCCGCAAGATTTGTCGGCGCGGTCAAAGTCGAGATGACGTTGATCTGCATTACGGCGCTGTCCGAGCCGCCCCGGCCGTCGGACACGCTGACGGTAAATGAATTCAGGCCGACGTTGCTGCTCCCCGGTGTGCCGCTCAACGCGCCGTTGGACGCAACGGATAGCCACGCAGGTCCTCCGGTTTTCGTAAAGTTCAGTGGGTCGGAGTCCGGATCGCTGGCGTTGCCGGCGATGCTGCCGCTGTAGGCCACACTCTGAGTAGCGTTGGATTTGAGGATCGGGTCGGTGGCGAAAGTCGGCGGATTGTTCACAACGCCGCTGCCACCGCCGGAGCGAAAGTTGGCGACGATCGGCGCAGTGGCGTCGCCCGTCTGGGCGTTGTCGCGCTGGTCCAAGACGCCGGTCGGAATTCCATTGTAGGAAATATCGGGATTGGAAAAATGCAGCACACGCGGACAACCGCGGCTGCAGACGTCATAAGACATGACGGTGCGAAAAGCGCCGTCCACGTAGTGGCCGAAGGACCACGGGTAAGAAGCACCCGAGGGAGAGACGCCCGCGCTCGCCGGATCGTGCTCCATGCCCATGTTATGGCCGTGCTCGTGGGCAAGGGTGCTGTTCGCCAGGCAGCCGAGCGCCGTGACTTGAAACGCGTAACCGGCAAAGCCCGCTCCAGGATTTCTTTGGACCCAACCGATGCCGCAATAACCGCCGCCGTTGCTGGTGACCAAAGACACCATATCGGCCGAGTAAGTATTGCGCAGTGAGCCCACGGTGGAATTGCCGGTCACCCAATTCAAATCCGTCTCGATATTACCTGAGTCGTTGTAGGCCACTTCTTCGGTGTGCGACAGGAAATAGCGCGCGATCATGTTGCTATTGATGAAGGCGGTATTTGCCTGGTCCACCGCCGCCTGAATTTGTGCCTGAATCTGCGCCGCCCCACCGGCCGCGGCGCGCGCCTGAGGTGTATAGACTGACATCAAGAGAATCTGCACGGTGCCGTCGGCAGAGGCGGTCGCATTGGGCTGGCTGAAGGAACCCGGTTGGAGTCTGCTGCCGCTGGTCGCCGGCGGAACTTTTTCATGGCCGTGAGTCGCGGCATCGTGGCCCCACTCGGGCGCGAAGCTTTCGGAGCTGATGTTTTCCACTACCGTGTGGCCGCTAGCTCCCGGGTGAATGAAGAAGATATCACTGCCGCTCTCGACGCGGCCGTACAGAAGTCCCTCGTGCAAAGTAAGGGTGACGTTGCTCCGGTCCAATTGACCCTGGCCGCGCCAGACCATACTGCGCGGGCCGCGGCGCTGCTCACTGTGGCGGTCAAACTCCAGATCGGCCTTGCCCGGCACGGCGATCGTCAAGCCCGCGGAGCCGGCGGTCAACGTGGATTCGTTGATGTCGCCTATGGCCGCTACCAGCCCATGACGACCGGGCGCTGCCGATCCAAGGCTCCCTTGAAACAAGTTAGGATGCGTTTGCGCCTGAACCGTAGCGGCCAGAAAAAGGAACAAGGTGGCGGCGATGATTGCTGGGAACCGCCGCAGGGCGTGGTTTGAGTTCATTGGAACTTTCCTTTCTTGTTTATGCGGTAGCCAACCCTACCCGTTCTGTGAGTTTCGGCATCCGTGTTCGCGGCATCGCGGAAGGCCACCGGGTGACAATGGACGAGCACGGGTCGTGCCAGGTGTTACCTTTCGCATTTGTCCGGGCGATATTGCGCTTGGCGCTTCTTGGCATCGGTTGGAACAACGCCAAGAAAAACACCTTTGGTGGGGTGCTTTACAATCGTTGCGCGCTTGGACCGCAGCCGCAGGGCAAAAAGTGGCGCTTGAGAATCGCGCGCGGTTCGAAATTCGCCTCAATCATCGCGGTGTGTTAGCGCTCGCGACGCCTGAGTAGGCCGAATAGCCCACTGCATTGTAGGCGCGCACGCGGTAACGATAGGTGGTATTGCGCTTGAGCCCAGTGTTGGAATAGCTCGTGACGTTGGCTCCAACGCTGGCAATTTGGCTGAAGTTGGCGCAAGTGGCGCCGGCGCAGCGCTCGATTTTAAACCCGTTCTCGTTGCTGGAATTATCGGTCCACTTGAGGGCAATCTGGCTTTTCGACAATGCTATCGCGGTGAGGTTGCTGGGCGCGGCTGGAGTCGTTGGGGCAACGGAATTGATCTGAATACCTACAGTGGCCGATGCGCTAGCACCCTGATTGTCGGTCACCGTAAGCTGCGCGGTGTAGACGCCTGGCGCCGTATACGCATGACTCACAGTGACTCCCGCGCCGGCAGCGCCGTCGCCAAAATTCCAGACGTAGGAGACAATCGAGCCGTCGGCATCAGCGGAACTCCCGCCGCTGAATGACACGTTCAGGGGCGCAAAGCCGGAAGTGGGCGAGGCGGCGATGGCCGCGACCGGCGGCTGGTTGCCGCTTGCTGCCGGCAGCACCAACAACGTCACGCTCTGGGGCGGCAGGGTTAGGCTGAGAGTATTGGCGCTGAAACTCATGTCGCTAAGGCGAGTGATGGTATTCGCCGCGGTGAGCCGCCAGGTTTGCGCCATGCCGTTGTGTGGAAAGTTGGCGAGATTCAGTGTCGCGGGTGTGTTTCCGGATAGATATTTGCTGATGAGCATGATCGTCAGCGCGCCGTCGCTTGACCGCTCCGCTGCGAAGACCGATACGTTGTCCGGGTTGGGCCCGGCAGCAGCGACGCTGGTATCGCCGAAACCAGACTTGTTGCCATCATAGTTGCGATACATCTTCACCGCCTTGTAAGTCGGCGTGCTCGGATCAGGAGTCGTCCACCGCGCCGCCATGTCCAATCCTTCGCGTCCAAAGATGCCGAGAATATCCGCCTGTGTGGTCGCGCCGTTGATATGATTCTCGGCGCCCCAGTTGTATTCAGTCACGCCGATCAGCGTGCCCGGATAGTAAGTGTTCACCCAGGACTTGAGTCGCGGCACCAGTTGCACGCGGTCGCTGATCCAGGTCTCGTCGACATAGTTGGGATCCCACAACGAGCGGGTGGAACGATTGCGCCGGAGTTGCATGGCGCTGGAAGTGTCATCGCTGAATTCACCGCCCTGCGGGTAGTAGTGCACGGTGAAAACGTCGAGCAGGCGCCGCCCCGTGGAGCTTTGATTTTGTTTCAGTTGGTCGAGCAGCCAGGGCAGATAATCCCAGCCGCCATGACTGCTGCGGTCGGGCATAAAGCTCCAGCCGTGCAGGCTACCGTACTGCTGGTCATAGCCACTCAGAAGATAGCCACTCCAACCCCATTCTTCCGGGCCGACTACCAACGCGGACGGATCGACCGACTTGATCTTGCCGGCATAGTCGATGATTTTGTTTTTGACCTCATCCATCGTCGCACCGTTTGGATGAACGTCGCGATGCGTCGAGTGCCAGAGGCTCGGTTCGTTGTCGAGAATGTAATAGCGCAAGCCGCCACTCGAATTCGCCCCCCAGCGGCTGACGAGGTGCTGCGCCCAGCTTTGCTGATAAGTCGAACTCGACGGTGTGTTCGCGTCGTTGGGATCGTTGCCGGCGACGTATTGCCCGCCGCTGCGTACGCCGTTGCCGGCGTCGGGAAACCACTGCCAGTCGCTGCCCGTCTGAGCGCCGTATTTGGCGATGGAAAAACTCGCGAGCTTGGAACGGTTGAAGCCGAGCTTGGCGACCCAGTCGATCATCGGGATGGTCAGCATCGCCTGCGCGTTGGTTGCTTTGGAATTGGCGATGAACGTGTCGCCGCGTTCGCCCGCCACGGCGCTCGGGTCGGCGATGCTCTCGAAGTACCAGTCGTTGGCGCGGTTATCGGCGTTCAATTGCCAGTTGTAGCGTGTGGTGTTGTTACCGCCGTTGCGATTGAGCGGACTATTCAAGTCGCTCAATTGCCCCGTGGCGGCGTGCGCCACACCATAAATATTCGGATTGATCACCCGCCGGTTGGCGTTGGCGTCGACATTGATCGTGACAGCCGCATTTTGGGCTTTCGCGGAAACCGGAATCAGCAAAAGAAAAAGCAGCAGCGAGAAACGAAAAAGTTTGCCAAAGCTCGATCTTTTCATAACAGCTCCGTGGAGGTTTGATGAATGGCTCGAGCGGGGTCGCATGATCTATGCCGCAGGAGCATCAAATCGCGGTGTGGAATTTTTATGAGTTCTTGTCCCCGCGTCGCGTGAACGCTGACAAATCGTCTGGGCCGGTCGTCGCCCGTGGCGCGAAATTTGGTCATGTTGACGCCGCCGTGGGTTTTTCGATAGGTTTCGGGTCGGCGCACCCATGCCTCTGGTGGGGCCGAGAAATTTTTGGAGATTGGGTAAAGCAGGCGAACTGTGGCTAAGGTTCACTCATTGCTTGCATCCAGCGCTTTCGCCGGCGAAGCGGAGACGCCTCCGTGCACGGTTTATTGCCAGGACGCGGCGCTCGCTGCCGCTCTGCGTCTGCAAAACAGCGAGTGGCGAATCGCCCCGTTGCCGGCAAAACTCGAAAACTTCGGGCCGGCGGTCGTGCTCGCCGACGAACCCCGGCTCTTCAGCGCTGATCTTCGGTGCGCGCTCGCCGACCAGCGCGCCCGATTTATTTTTGTGCCGCGAGCCATTGCGCCGCTCGCGGCCTCGCCCGGCGATCCGCCGGCCTTTAGTTCTCTTGCAGCGCGGACGCCCGTTGAGATGGTATGCCGTGCCATCGCCGCGGCCTTCGATAATCTCGCGCTGATCGCCCGTCAGGCGGCGCTGGAAGCCGAACTCCAGCGCGCCAAAAGCGAAATCGATCAGCTCAACGAAATCGGCCTGGCGCTTTCGACTCAGCGCGACCGCGAATCGTTGATCGATCTCATCTTGCGGAAGAGCCGCGAGATTACCGGGAGCGACGCGGGCTCGCTCTACCTCGTGGAGCAGAATGAACAGGGCGGACGCCGGTTGCGTTTCAAATTTACCCAGAACGACAGCATGGATCTTTCGTTCCGCGAATCCGTCATACCGTTGAATAACTCCAGCGTCGCGGGCTACGTCGCCTTGACCGGCCAGGAAGTTCGTCTGGCGGATGCCTATCAGATCCCGGCGTCGTTTCCGTTTGGTTTCAACCGTAATTTCGATGAAGAAAATGGTTACCGCACCAAATCGATGCTCGCCGTGCCGGTGAGAAATCCGCACGGGGAAATCATCGCGGTAGTCCAGCTGATCAACTGCAAGCGTGATTTCGCTGCGCGCCTAACCCCGCAAACCGCGGATGAACTCGTCACTGCGTTTCCCGAGGAGTGCCTCGCGCTGCTGCGCTCGCTGGCGAGCCAGGCGGCGGTGGCGCTGGAAAACATTCATCTCTACGAAAACATCGAAACACTCTTCGAAGGTTTCGTGCGCGCTTCGGTGAGCGCCATCGAGGCGCGGGATCCGACCACCTACGGCCATTCGTTTCGGGTCGCGGATCTGACCGTGGCGCTGGCCGAGGTGGTGGATCGCGACCGGTCGCGCTGGTTTCGCGAGGTGCACTTCAGTCGCGCCGAGATGAAGGAAGTGCGCTACGCTTCGCTGTTGCACGATTTCGGCAAAGTCGGCGTGCGCGAAGAAGTTCTGGTCAAGGCGAAAAAACTCTATCCGCTCCAGCTCGATCTCGTCAAAGAGCGCTTCGCCTACGCCCGGAAGGCCATAGAATTCGAGCAGAGCGAACGCAAGCTCGCCTACCTTCTGGAAAAAGGGCGGGAAGAGTTTTTAAAGAGAGAGCCGGAGTATCGACGCGAGCTCGAAGAGAGGGTCCGCGAAATCGACGAGTTTCTGAACTTCGTTCTCAAGTGCAACGAGCCGACGGTCCTGCGCGAGGGTAACTTCCAGCGATTGGAAGAATTCGCTGCGCGGGAGTTTGTCGACTCGAGCGGACGACACCGTTCTCTCCTCTTGGACGAGGAAGTGCGTCTGCTGTCCATTTCGCAGGGGAATCTGGACGAGCGCGAACGGCGCCAGATCGAGTCGCACGTGACCTACACGTTGAATTTTTTGAGCCGGATTCCCTGGACGAACGAAATCAAAAACATCCCGGCGATAGCGGCGGCGCACCATGAGAAACTCGACGGCACGGGCTACCCCAACAACCTGTCGGCCCAGCAGATACCGATTCAGTCGCGTATGATGACAATCTCGGATATTTACGACGCCCTGTGCGCCGCCGACCGACCCTACAAAAAAGCGGTGGCTTCCGAACACGCATTGGATATTCTTTTCGACGAGGCGAAGCAGGGCCTGGTGGACGTGGAGTTGCTAAAGATTTTCCGCGAAGCCGAAGTTTTTAAGCTCAGCTCGAGAGCTCAGTAGCATCCGCCTTAAACACCGACGCTTTCTCCGACGCCGTGAGCTATCTCCAAGTCCGTCTCGGTGCCGCGAGCCGTCCGCAGAAAATGAAACTCGCGAAGATCGACGGCGGGCCGTTTGAAATCGGTCCGGACGGACGCTAGCGGAGAACTGTTCCGCCGCTGTAGCCGATTCTGCCGTTCTGACTATTTGGAATATCCCGACGCCTTCAATTCTTGCGAGAAGCTCAGGTCAACGAATTCCTTCGGATTGGCTTTCGCCGCTTCGGGACGAGTGGCGGCGAGATAGTCAAGATAGGTTTTCACGCCTTCCTGCGATGGCGACGGATTTTCCGGCAGTATTTTGGCGAAAGCTTGGTGGGTTCGCGCGAGACTGTCGGGATTCGTGATGCGGGTAAATTT
>Ga0310810_10000210_pt1 | contig 59682 bp, 83 predicted proteins | sample NCmetagenome_FD_207641 | JGI IMG/M metagenome (GOLD analysis project Ga0310810, IMG submission 207641) | Soil microbial communities from experimental microcosm in Duke University, North Carolina, United States - NC | ecosystem: Engineered > Artificial ecosystem > Soil microcosm > Unclassified ...
AATATCTTGAATTGGTTGAGCTAATTTAGCCCTATCAGCCTCTTCAGTGCTCTTCTTGAAAGCGTTGAAATCTTCAATATTCCTATTTTCTGTCAATAATTGGGCAGCTACACTATCTGATTCTCTTTCGGGAGCTCTGGCTTCAGCAACGCGCTGTTCAATATTACGTCCCTCGTTACCAGTTAATTTAGTTGCCTCTTCGGATAATATTCTAGACTCTGGGGCTGCCGCCTCTTCAGCTGCCTTGCTGGCCACGCGGCCAATAACCTTCGCTGCTAGATGACCGCCGACGCCCAGAGCCACGCCAATGCCTGCTCCGATGGTAGCCTCTTTAACTTCTTCGCCCTCTTTTGACCGGGCCAATCCAGCAGCTGCACCTGACGTGATGCCTCCGCCAATGTTATAAGCAGTCGACGCTGCAGGCGCTACAGCCTCTACTCCCTTGGCTAAGGCACCACCGGTTACCAGGCCTAAACCCAGTTCCGTTGCACTTTCACCTAAGGGCTTACGCTCTTCGATAATTCCCTGTAATTCGTCGATTGCCTTGCGTTCGTTTTCTGGCCGCGTTTTCTTGTAGATGAATTGAGGTAAACCCAGTGCAATGCCCCTACTGACTTCGCCCGCACCGCGTTCAACTACCTCTTTCTGAAAAGAAGGGGCTTCACCGGTACCAGTAACGTCAGCACCGAAGAAGGGTACGATGCCTTCGAGATGCTTGGGGTCTACCTTATATTTATCAGCTATGGCTTGAATTTCAGAACGGTCAACAGTGCCTGGCTTGGGACCGGCTGGCTGTGGCGGCGGTTGAGCGGGTGCTGGTGTAACTGGCGCCGCTGGCTGAGAATACTGCTGCCAGGGTCCTGCGGCTGGTTCAGGCGCTGGAGTTACCGCTGGGGGTGCATTCTGATATTGTTCCCAAGGTCCTGCCATCTATTACTACTCTTCGGCTTCCTGTGCTGCAGGTTCCCAGTTATTCTTGTCTGCCGGGTCTCCGCCTTTAAACTTGTAGCCGTCCTGGACGTCACCTGGTTGCGGGCCCTGAGGAGCTGGCTTACTAGCATTACCGCCTAGGCCATTTAATTGCTTTTGAATCATCATCTTCTGGGCAGCATTATAATCTTTAATTTGCTTGTAATCGGTATCCTTAAAGAATCCCATGAAACCACCCTTGGGCTCAAAGAGATTATTGATAGTATCACTGCCAGTACGGAGGCCAATCATGTCCTTCTTAATACTATCAGCTGCAGCTTTCTTTTGCTTCGTTGAGAGGTTGCCGCTATCAATTTGCTGAAGATTAACGTCAATACGATTGCGGGCTTCTAGGTCCTTTGTTAACTGACCTTTAAGGGCTTCTGCTGCTTTATCTGGTTTAGGCGCCTTATTGGCCTCTTTAACGGCGTCATTATACGCCTTGCTACGAGCGAAATAGTCGCGCATAAGAGCTTCACGAACATCGTGCTTAACTGGTTTCGCAGCTGCCACTTGTTCGGCTTGTTGTTTGAATGTAAGGGCCCGTTGGTCCCTGAGGTCCTCTAGACGGATACCTAGGTCCTTGCGTAGATTCTCGTAATTGGTATTCCAATCTGTCTTATCGAATTTAAGATTTGACATATCTACACCAGTTTTCATACCATGCATTGCTGCACCTAACTGGGCCAGTGCCTGTCCTATTCTCTCCGCTACCTGTGACCACTGGGTCGTTCTTACGCCTTCTCGATAAATCTGTTCTGCTTCTTGCCGCTTCTGATTAATATCATTCAACTTATCTTCAAATTGCTTCTGCACATCATCTGGTAACGTGTCTTTGTATTGTTCTAGCCTTTTCGTTAAATCTGCAATGTCCTCTGGTTTCTTGGGCATTGGAGCGCCGACTTTACTAGTATCGTATGATTGCTGTACGGTGGGCTGTCCTGCAGCAGCTTGCTGGTCAGGCGTTGGCGTAAGGTCTGGCTGAGGAGGCTGCTTCACGGTATCCACCAGCGTCTTTGGTTGGTCAGGATTAACTTGCTGCTCTTCCTCACTATCGCCGCCCATAAAAGAAGGAGCCATTTTCTTGTAGCCCTTCTTAATGCGGTCAAGAAGACTTTCTTCCTGGTCATCCTGCTGTGTGTTTAAATTATTGTCTGCCATAATAATACCTTACTTTGCTGTTTGTCCAGCAGCAATATTACCTGCGCCGCCACCTACGGCAGCACCTGCAGCTGCACCTGAACTGCCACCAAAATACCCACCAACAACTGCACCAGCGATAGTGCCAACACTATTAAACATGCTAGCGCGATTGGCCTGTTCTGCCTTCTCTTTTGCCATCTTCTGTTGCAGGGCCTGTAGGGCCTGCGTAAGACGAGCCTTCTGTTCATTAGACAGCTGTTGCTCACGCATACCTTCAGCCTGTTGCAGAGATTGTTGGATTTTCTGGTATGACATTTGTAACATTTTCATCTTGCGGTCGGACAGCTCGTGGGTTTGCTGCTCGTAATCCTTGAACTCCTCATCGCTCTGCGCATTAGCAAGTTTGTAATCCATGAGTTGACGTTCATTGAATACGGTCCGGCCTAACTCGTCCTTCTGGAAAGAAAGATTCTGGTCGAACAATTTGTTCTTTACGTCTCTATTCAAGGTTGATAATTTGGTTGATAATTCTCGTTGCCTCTGGTCAATGCCCAGTTTCTTAGCAGCTAAAGCCTGCATGCCTTCTAGTCGCTGTTGATTAATCGCAGTAGCTGCAACTTGTTGCGTTTGCTGCTGTGTCTGTTGCGCTGCTTGGAGTTTTATCTGTCCGGCCTGGGCCGCTTGCTGTGCACCGATTTGCTGAGCTGCAGCCGCGCCAGCAGTTGGAGCAGCACCTGCAATCTGTTGTTGTAACTGTGCTTGGCGTGCCTGTTGTAATCCTTGAGCAATACCAGCATTCGCCACTGGCATTTGTCCTGCCAATGATTGTAATTGTTGTCCTCTTGCTGAAAGTCCTGCCATGCCTACTCTCCGCCTTGCTGCTGACCCGCATTGGACGCGTATGCTTGAATGCCACCACTGGTAACATTACCTACGCCTGTCCACATCATTCGTTGGTTCGCCGCTTGATTTTCTGCTTCAGCCATCTTCAGTGCGTAGTCAACGTCAATATTCTGCAATTGGTCCGCAAAGGAACGGTTGTCAGCATTTATCATCGAACGGAAAGTGAGGTCATCTTTAAACATGTCCTGTTCGTCATCGAATACACTGCGTGCTAGATTCTCGCGGAAGTTAGTGTCATTATCGAGCCTTGCGCGGGCACCTTCACGCTGAAGATTATCTATGTATTGCTGATTAGACAAGCGTGCCATAAATCCTACTTGTTCCAGTTTAGCCTTATCTTTATTAAGGTCAAGTTGCCGTTGGCCCTGGCTGTATTCATCGAGAATGGCTTCATTTTGCCGTGTGTACTGGTCCATCTGTTCCAGCGACTGCTCGTCCAGTGCTGCTGTCTGCGTAGATTCCTGAGCCTGGCGGTATTCTTCTTCTTGCTGAACATTAGCTGCAGCGGTTTGGCCCTGCTGCTGTAATTGTTGCTGGCCTAATTGAGCTTGCCGATTCGCCAATTGCTCGCCGATATTACTAATACGGGGCTGGCCTGTATCGGCTACCGCTCGGCCCGATTTCGCTTGCAACAATTGCTGCGTTTGCGCCGTTTGATTAATGCCTAAGGGTGCTGCATTTGGTGTACCAGAAGAAGGAGCCTGAAGGTTCTGTTTAATTGTATCGAGTAGGGTATTAGCCATAATTATCTACGACCCAATGCTTTACTAACCTTTTGTATTGTTTGCGCCTGAGTCTTACCAATCATCTTAGATTTATTAAGACTATCAGAGAACTGTACTATTTTCTGCGTGTCACTAGTACCCAACTTATTTTGAAGGTAGTTATTTACTGAATCTTGAATATCGCCTATCCAAGAGCCCGGAACGAGATGCTGAAGAATCGACGAATTCTGGTCTATAACTTGAGCTTCTCTTTGTCGTTCACGGTCATCTGCTTCACTGGCCGCTTTATCTGCCATAGCTTTTATATTCGTAGTAAGAATATCTGTAACAGAACGTGCCCTGTCTTCAATTTCAGACTGGAGGCGGGAATCGCGATATTGTGGGTCTTGTGCCATATCTTTAAGTGATTTTGCAAGGCTAGCTAAATCATCCATGTCAGTTGAATCTAGGTGGTCAGCAGCATTATTAAATGCACTGAGCTTCTTATCATTCCAATCACCTGGAAGATTATTTAATATAACATCACTGGCCTTACGCTGCAACAGGTTGTTTACTTCGCCGTTAAAATCAGCGTCGCCCAGTTTCTGCTTGTCGGCAAATTGCTGCATGTTGTTGAAATCGTCGACAGTATTACCTGTCCTCTCATATAGGGTATGGGCATCCTTGTAGTCCAACTTGCCATCTGCCAGCGCGTCCTTCATCATGCCAAACAGGCCACTATTCGTAGCTTGGGATACCTGGTTCTGGTACTGCTGGAACATCTTTTGAACGGATGGAATATTCGCCGCCGTGAAGCCAACCTGACCGCCAGCCATGTCCTTGATTGTTGCCGGCGTACCCTTGCCTGCCGTTAGAAGGTCAACTAATCGGCCCTTCACAGCTTCCGGGCTGTCAACGCTACCATCACCATCAGCATCAATGAGGTGGCGTATCTGTGGGTCAATGGCGTCAGCCAGGCCAGAATTATTGAGGATGTTACCCATCTTCATAATACTCTGCACCTCGTCGTCACTGACGTCGGGCATTACAGTCTGAAGAGCAGCTTCGGGTGGCGCATTGTTCAGTTGCCGCGCTTGCTGCACGTAATTAATGTACCGTCCAACTGCACTGGGGTCTGCAACCATGTCTGCATTATAGAGGTCCTGCTTCGTAGTATCTTGTATAGCCTTGATAGTATTAGGGTCAGTAACGGCCAGTTGATTGAGGCCTGCTGCCATGTTGGCCTGGAAATTTACTGGGACCGCCTTGTCGTTTAATACATTAATCAGTTCAGGCGGCTGGTAACTATCGGCCCTGATGGTACCCCAGTCATCGAAGACGGCTTTCATTGTATCGTCAGAGAGGTGACCACCTTCCGTATCAGCAATAGCCATATTGGCCGTTTGCTTAGCACTGAAGTCAGCTACCTCTTTATCAACATTCTGAGCCGCCTCCGTAAGTACCTGTTTGTTATTCTCAATCCAGGAGGCAAATTCTGGTTCCTGGTCGCGCAATTGTTTAGCAATATTCGGGTCGTCGAAGTAGTTCTTTACCATGCCCGAAATGAAATCATTATTAAGAAGCTCTTCAGTCGTGTACTTCTTGCCGAAGAAATCGACCGTGTTGCCCTTCTCCACCTGCGTCTGAAGATTCGCCATCTGTTGCTCAGCAGCGCCGGTACCAACTGCGCCGAGCTCACGGAGGACCTTCATTGCTTGGTCTTTCTCCGCTGGCGACCGATTAGGGTCACCTAGGATGTTGCGCATCTGGTCCACTTTCGAGAACTTATCGCGCCGTTCTGCACCGATGGTAGCTTTAAGGTTACCAACTGTCGTGTCCTGCAGCGCTTGTGCAGTTGTGCCAAGGTCGAGTGCCATCTCGTCTAGGGAATTATACCCGAGTGCTTGTAATTGCTGAGCATTCAGGTCCTTCATTGTCATTGTGTCAGGTATGGCTGCCGCAGCTGCCGCGCCTGCTTGCTCACTCATGCCAAGGAAATTATTCTTTAACTGGTCCTGAAGTGCGCTGATATCTTTAACATCTGTGATGCCGAAGATTTGCCCAGCTCGGACAATCTCTTGAGGGGTAGCCGTATTCTGGCCCACTTTAGTTAGTAAGGCTTGAGCCTCTGGGAGGTCGTTAGCATTGGGAATTGCTGCCGTTAGTTTGTTAACGTCGACAGTCTGCTCTTTGGCAAATTGCTGACCCTGACCGGAAAATAACTTATCGGCCAATTCCTGTACGCGGCCCTGAAGACTGCCTAATCCCTGCTGCTTCTTCGCCAGTTCCTGCCCCTGCTGCTCGGAAGCATTAGCTGTTTTACGCGCCTGGGCTTGCCGCTGGCTGGTCGCCAGTTGATTGCTCTCTTGAATAGATTGACGGATTGCGTTAAGTTTGTTGGCATCTGTACCAGCCATTTTCGCCTGGTCTGGATTCGCGCCGATAACGCCACTTTCCAAGGGGCTGGTGGGTACAGCTGGTCGGCCCGCAGCACCGGCCAAGGAGTTTAACTCCTCTTGACTGGTTTGACCTAACTGGCCGTTCTGTTTGATAGTATCAACGAGAGATGGCATAGTTCTACAAGCCTAACTTAATAGCATAACTATAATACTATAGCATAAAGATTGATTAAAGTCTAGCATAAAGCCCCGTAGGGGACCAATGGATATATAGGGGTGGAGGGTAGTTCTAATCCGATTATACAAATCGCCCATTTTACTGTCAAGCATTATTTTAGCCCCTAGTAGTATGTTTCGCATCAATGATGCCCTTCTGGTTCATGCCAGCCACGCGGTAAGAAACGCCAGCAATTTCAACAGGCTCGTCTTTTGTACTGTTCGAAACCTTAACCTGCGCATACACGATTTTCCTCTTATCGATAGAATAGCGTATAGGCTGTATTTTAACGTCGCCAGCATCCGATAGGCCGTCGGGGCTATCTGTAGGCTCCGTCAATCTAAAGTCGTCCAGAGGCTCGTAATTGGCCGTTAAATCGGGAGCGAACTCTACTGTCGTGCCGCTCGTACTGGTTAAAACTCGGTAGTCAATGATAACATTGGCTAATACCTTACGAATGGCGCCATCCCCAAAGTCCATGGCCCGCAGTTCTGCTTCGGCGCTGATGGCCGCATTGTCGTCCCGGTAATCCGTTAGGGTGCCAGTATTTCTAATGATGAATACTTCTCCCAGTAAGGAGGCTAGGAATGCATCTGTCTGCAAATTCGCCCAGCCAATTGCCGGGTGATTATCGTAGGTTGTCCAGCTACCATCGCGGTAACCATCCGGCGAGTATTCTCTAGTAGTATCGTATACCAGTACTTTATTATTTGCCGTATCCGTCTTGTAAGGAACGGCCAGTTTGTACTTGTTACCATTAATGTAATAATGGCCAGCCATGATGTCTAGTTGGTTCCTATCCACAATGCTGCGCCAGATTCTCTCAAGCCGCCGGCCCAAGTAAACAACTTCAAGGCTGCGATTTAACTTGTAAATTCCCGATTCATTAGCGAAGATAATACCATCCTTCGTGGGGGCAATGGAGTAAGGCGCAGTGCATCCCAGTCCTTGGCTTTCAATCTTCTGCACGGGATTCTGCCCTGCTGCTTTGGTCGCAGGGTTTACCAGGTAGATACTATTCGTTTTGAAAACGACAATTACACTTCCTTGCAACGCGGCGCCAAAAGCCGTATCTCCAAAGAAGGGTATGATACCAGTAATCTGCTGGCCATCTGCTGGATTAACGTCAATTGCACTAGCACTATCTGTATCCAGTATACTAGTTGGATTATCCATAATTTCTGGGTAATTATTATAGCTTACAATAATGCGGCTAGGAAATACACTTGTGAATGCAGAGATGGAAGCAGCACTGTCTCTCTTAATGCCATTTACGAAAGTATTATAACCACTGAAGCTAGGTAGTTCCAATTCAAGGAAAGTACCCACTGCTTTCGGTTGTGTAATTACCATCTGACCGAAGTTATATTCACTGCCCGCATTCGCTATCATCCAAGGCCGAAAGCTCTCTTGGCCACTGACAGTAATGTCTGTTTTCCTCATGGAAACATTTATTGCATTGGCCAGCCTCCTTAGGGCCCAGAATTCATAGCCTAAACTGGTGTCAGCATTCCCATTTAGGGTCGCATAATTGCCGTCAGTTCCAAGCCAAACCGGCACGTTTTCAGGGGCTGTTGCCGTAAGGTAGCTATCTACATCCATGGAGGTTGGCGTGTAGGAAGCATCACTATTGTAAAGTATTGTAAAGTCATCTGTCGTAGCACTGTTTATCTGCCACCAGCCCGCATATCCCAGTCGATTTCCGTCGGCAACACTCGCGTGGTAAAGGTAGACCCAATCGCCAGCTCCGAGTCCATGAGCAGTGCTAGTAACAGTAAAGCTAGCCCCAGCATTATTAACGAGGTCCGTAGCAGGCGTAATACTAACTGACCCGCTGTCTCGGAATTCGTAGAGGGCCCGGTTGACCATGTCGGTCGTCGTACCGGCATCTGTATTATCTTTGCGGAAGGTGTAGACTTGTCCATTGAGTACGCTCGCTGTAATTCTAACGCCAGTATCCAGTAGTTGAATATCCAGTTTAGGATAATCTTTAATGTTTCCAAGTACTAGGCCGTTGGATGCACTGGTAATGTATTTTGCGCGAAGAGGTTCCGTCCAGGTTGTTCCCAGTTCTTGGCCGAGAAGTGCCGTATTAACGATGTCAAGGTCTTTCAGGACGTCATCACTATCTGTATCAATGTAGTCAATGTAACCATCATTATTGTTGAAAGACATGGGGATGGTTGCTAGCTTGTAGAAGGGTGCCACCCCGTCTAGGGCTGTGCGGTAGATTTCAACTTCGAGCTTATCGTAGTCGTATAGGTCCCATGCAGGCATGCCAATGAGCCGGAGGCGTACCTGCGCCGTATCGGCCAATTGAATAGTAGTATCATCTGCGCCCGTAACAGCTGAAGCGATAATGTTCTGATTAGCATCAATTGCATTTAAACGAAAGTAGTATTTATAGACACCTACCCGTTTAAGTAAGGGACTGGCGCCTAGGGTAATTGTTGATACGAAGGCTTCAACCTGAACGAAACCATTAACACCGTCATCGAAGGTTTTCAGCACCCTGTAATCATTATATCCGCCAGTATAGGAATGACGGATAATCTGGTCAGCAAGGAACTTCGATTCGTCGCCGATTGGAACTGTAAAGATGTTATCATTCACAGCTGTCGGCGTCGCTTGCGGGGTATTAATTACAATCTCGCCTGTTTCGGGAGCAGAAGGAGAACTATCAACTGTAGAGAAAAGACTGGGCTGCCAACGAAAAAGGCCGGCCCTGTAGATGTTTTGGCCGTCATATTTAAGCACTTCATCATCGCCATTAGTAACGTACAGGTTGTTCGCTACCATTACGCTACGGAGGATGGGCTGCTCAGAATACGCAAAGCTATCTAATTGCCTATAGGTTGTATGGGGCGTCAAGTCAAACGTGTCATCTGGAGCTTCAATGGGAATCCAGCGCCGTGCGACAGTTATTGGAGTAGAGGCATCAACAGTGTCCTGTATCTCTAACTCTTCGTCCACCTGTATGGTGTTGCCTCGAAGCGTCGCAGAAACACCAGTGCTGGTTTCCGTGCTCGAAAATGTGAATGTCGTACTTGAAGGAATGTCGGTAATTTCACGATGACCTGTGTACACACCGGCCTGCGTGAGTAATATCGTTTGACCTGTCGTAAATCCACTGGTATCTCCACTACTTAGGGTTACAGTTGCCGTCTCTGCATCGCCGTCACCATCAATAGTCACGTTCAGGTCAGCATTAGGATTAATGTACAGGACCTTCAGTTCGCGGTCAATTGCGTCATAGGTAAGCATGTCACCTTTAATGATATTCTCGACACTCTCAACGTCCGTCAGAAGTCGCAACGGTAACACACTTGTGCTTCTCGAAGCTACAATTAGTAGACCTGCCACCAGCGTGGTTTCCGTTAGAACATTTTCCAACACAACAGTGCTGCCGCTCGAAGAACTGACCGAGATGCTTGCCTCATCAGTAAATACTTCTGCACTGATAAGGTCGCCGTTAATAAGCGAGCTAGTCGCCGTAAAGGTAACTCTATCAGTGAAAACGCCGCATTCCATGCCAGCATCAGTTTCATCATAGTCAGCACTATCTCTGTCAGGATTTTCAACCACCAGTTCAATAATATCGGTACTGGGATTACTTGCACTGATGATTTTAAAGGTACCAGAGTTTATGGAATAGCCGGCCTGATTAACGGTTAGATAATCTTCTAGTCCGCTAGTACCACTGATAATAGTACTCAAAGTGCCATTGATTACGAGATTAGGACAGTTGAGGGTATACTTAACCTGATTGCCCGATTGCCACGCTACAGCTGTACCCTGAGCAAATCCTTCGCCACCGCCTAGGAATTGTAAGTATCCCCTGGTACGAGAAGAACTATCTGCCGTATCAATAAATGCCGGGCCGATTACAGTGCTAGACGCAACGCGACCCCTGAAGTTAGGATAGAGACGAGGAAGCAAATATGAAGTGCCAACCTCGTCCCTGGTGCGCATCTCGAATAGGTTGCCGCCTAATCCCGAGACAAGTCTAGTTTCGCCTTCACTTCTATAACTATCCAAATGCGTGACCCATCCTGGCCTATCAACAGTTGGGTTAGAACCGTAAATTGCCCGATGGTCAAGACCCCATAAGGTCATCTGTACCGAATCGTCTGTGTAGTCAGAAGAAACAGTACTGCCAGTCACGCAAATCTTATTGATATTTATAGAAGCGTATTCATAAAATACGTAGAAGGTTGCATCTGTCGAAAGTCCATTCTGGAAGCTTATAGTGGCGGTGCCAGTAGAACTGTCTACAGATACACTATCTGGTATTACAATTTCCTTCGTGCCACCAATTGTTTGCTCTAGGTAGCAGGTTGCATTAATGAAGGATTTACTGATATTACTGATGCTAACTGTCATTGTGCTGCCAGCAGCAACGCTGCCCGTCACTACATTGGAGACGCCAGTAGCCGTTAGTATGAAAATAGCATTGAATGGACTGCCCGTCTCATTATCCATCGTAATGGCTACAGTACCAGAACTGGTAAGTGTTACGGAATCTGGTAGGATTTTCTTGTAGATGGAGCCAGTGTCTTCGTAGACGTCTACCAGAATGTTGAAATTAGACAACTGGTGTGTAGCTGCCGTAATGGTAAATGTCCCAATACCTGTCCCAATACTAGTTGGAGAGGAAACAAATACGCTGCCCGTTACAGGCTGCTTATCTAGGACGTAGGCAAATCCTTTAAAATCACTGCCAGTTCCATTAGTATAGCCAATGTTAATGTCAGCAGTACTCTGCGTAATTTCAACAGAATCAGGAAAGAACAAGGAGTTACTATTATCGGTGTCACTGGTGCTTTCAAGCAGGCCTACAGTTACAATGCTGCCCTGTCCGTGCTCTGTTCCAGGGATAGTTAGCGTATTTGTTCCAGTGTTAAATACTCTGCGTACGTCTGTAGTAAAACTGGGGTAGTAGTGAACACTATCTGTATTGTCCCAGTCGCCGTCAGCGTGGCTTTCACTGGTTCGACCGTAAACGATTAGTGGAGTTGAACGGATTGAGGAGAGGTCAATGGAGGAAACGTCGACGCTGCCATCTAGATAGAAGCAAATGTCGCTGGATTCGTACTCTAGTTTATTGATGCGGACTGGTAGGAAACCGCCGTGACCCTGATAGCCCACCCTTTTCGCGAGATAGCCTTCAGGCTTGGGGTCCATATTAACTAGGGATTCGCTGTATCCATCTTGGAGGCGATTCTCGGCACTGAGCTGGTCTATCCCTGCTCCAAAATCTTGCATTGGAACGCTTATGTATTGGTACACCAGGGACCTCGGTTTGCTTAGGCAGGTTTCTTTTTGGCTTTAGCTTTGGGTATCTTCGCACCCGCTTTGCGGGCTTCAGACAGTGCTATCGCAATTGCCTGCTTCTGTGGGTAATTCTCGCCCATCAGCTTGCTAATGTTCTTACCGATTGTTTTCTTATCTTTTCCAACAGCTAGTGGCATAGCATTGTTCCTTATTTCGGGGGACCGGCATGCATAATTTTCTTGAGAGTCTTCGCTAGTTGGGCACGTCGGCCTAACTTGCCACCCTTTTCAGCAGCTGCATTCAGTTTCTTTTCTGGAATTGGCTCGCCTTCTGGAACGCCTAGCTCTTTTTTTAGGGCACCGGGATGCTTAATAGCTCCCTGTATCCACTTTTTCTTCTCTGCCATATTATTGATTCCTTAGTTTCTTAAATAATTCAATTGCATTCTGCTTCTTAATTGCTTGTGCGCCTGGTTCGAAAGAAGTTAATTCAGTGGGCCTCTGTTGTTTATTGAACTTACTGTAATCCAGCACTCGTTCAGATAATCCTTTTCCTAACTTCTTTTCGCCTATTTCTGCAGCTTCTTTAGCTGCCATTTTTAGGCCACCCTTTAAAAAGCCTCTACCGACACCTTCAACAGGTGCAATGTAATCGGTAATGTCGCCTTCCTCAGCTCCTTGCTCTTCGTCACCTTTTTGGCCTTTGCCCTGTTTAGCTTCGAATGCGGCAGCTTTTTGTTTTATTTCATCACTATTGTCGTTAGCATTCTCGTCGCTAACTTCTTTTTCCCAAGGGAATTTAAAGTCCATTCTTTTTCAATTCCTTTTTGTAACCTTCAAGTTCCTGCGCCTGTTCAGCAGCTTCTTTAAGGTCATCCTTGTGTGAGGGGGAACGTAGTACTTTCAGTAGCTTAACGTGTTCTTTTATTAGTTCTACTAGGTCTTTTTTATTCATTGGTTACTGGCACTACATGCTGTTAAAGTATCTACGGGTTGGTACAGCCCAGTTCTTACTGACCTTTTTGACCCTCTGAGAGACTTCGCGGCCAACCCAGCTGCGCTCTACCTGTAATTCTAGGTCCTTGAGGACGGCTTTTTCAATGTCAGCCGGCCCACCTAACTTGCGGGTAATCTCAGCGACCGCGTATTGAATGAGGAAATTGCTATTGGGCTTCTTGAAGAGGGGAACGCAAGAGCCTGAAAGAACGCAAATCAGGTCATCTGCCTCTACCGTTGAAGGAATGGAGCTACTGATTGTCTTATTCAGAACAGTACTGCGTGTAGGAGAACTTTTGAAGGTAATCTTATTTCCCTGTATTGACTGGATTTGCATACTGGCCTTAATGAGGCCTGACTGACCGTCTACAATGTTGACGTAGGAGTTTAATTGGTCCATCTCAGCAGTGAGGTCAGAACCAATACTGTCAACAATTAGGTAGTTATTCGCCGTATTAAGAATAGTTATGCGGCCCTGCTCTTTTACGAGAGGGTCTGGGTCTTTTAGATACCAGATGCGTAGGCTGTAGGTTCCTGAAGGAGTGGGTAAAAGACGGAATTTGTTACCGATTACACAGTAGTAGTAGGGAACGTTAATCTTCGTTGGAGTTTCGTAGAGGGTAATGTCCTGGTAATCAAGTCTTTTTACGGGGTAGAAGAGCTGATTAATGGAGACCTCTACCTTTTCCAAGCGCTGCTCGAAGGCATCTTCAGGAATGTCGTATTCATTCACGCCTGCAATCAATCCTACCGTCGTATGTGTAATCATCGGCGATTCATATTGACGAGCGAGAATATTACCCGCGTAGTCCTGCGCCCTATTTAGGGCCGGAAGAATATCAAGTGCGTCATCAACAGAAGAGGTATTATCCTCGTCTATCATCGACCTCACTTCGTCTATTAAGGTCTGTACAGTTAATCTACGCATTTTTTAGTATTGTTCTTCTGATTCGTTCTCGGCAGATTCTTCTTCAGGAGATTCTTTTGATTCTTCTTCTTCAGACTCTTCACCTTTGGCTGGGCGCTGAACCTTAAAGCCGCGAGCTTCAAGTTCTTTTACTAGGTCTTCATCTGGCATGTGGTGTAATTCAGCATTCTCTTCTTCAGGTGATTCTTCGCCTTTGGCTGGATTTCCTTGCTCGTCTTCAGGTGCTCCCATGTCCATTTCTTCTGGGTGCTCACCTGCAGCCGACCCTAGGTCAAGGTCATGCTCGTCCATTTGAAGCATGTCATCTTGCTTCTTCTCTGGCATCTTCATTTTCTTTAAAAGGTCTTTTTTCATTGCCTAAAACTCCTTATTGCATTGAAACTATTGTAATTAATTAATGTATGAACGTCAAGTACTTTTTGACCAGATAGCCAATGGCGGTTAGAAACACACTGAGGACAGCCATTAGGCCACCTTTTATAAATCCTTGTTCTGATTCAACTTTTACAAGTCGCTCAGCATAAGAATCTAACTTATCTTCTAAACGGTCAAATCGCTTATCTAGATGTTCACGTAACTCAGGCATCTCTTATAACTTCTGGACTTGTGCCATTGAGAAGTTGATATTTGGGTCTGTGGTCCCGTTAGCAGTGCCGTCAGTGTGGGCACGTACAACATCTCCAGCAGATAGCTTTATAATACCAGAACCTCCACTACGGAGACCACCGCCGGCTGTAGTAAAAAGAACTACTCTGTCGGCATTAGTAATCGAATCGATGCTAGTAGTAAGCTGGGAACTGTTCACAGAGATACCTACGTTTATGGTTGTGCTTCCAGTATCCATGTAATTGATTTGGTAAATACCGTCTTGAACGATTGTGATAGAGCCGCCATTTGTAGAACTATCAGCATAGGTCATGGAAAGGTGATTGGCTGCACTAGTAATTTCAGTTACGAATCTACGTATCTTATTGTTAGTTGACCCATGACCGTTGCCACCACTGAGTCTCAACCAGCCAAACTGACTACCCCCGATATTAAGAACATGCCAGTTCGTTCCATCACTCTGAACAGCTATAAAGTCATATTGTTCTACTGCTCTTTTGCTTGTCTGACCATCGATAGTGTCAGAGCCAGCACGAGCCAATATCAGATAACCAGTACCAGAGTCTACCTTCTTAACAGTCAACACTCGATTAGTATTATTCGCTGCTGCTGGCAACGTTACGGTACGGTTCGTACTACTGGTAGTCATTGCAATCAGTGCAAAACCATCAGTATCCGTAATGGTATAATCGGCACTTTTCGCAGAAGTTGTGCCGCCAATGAAGGCGCCGTTGACCTTGAGGCCAGAAGATGCATTGGGAGCACCTGTTCCGGCTGCGTTTAGAATGGTATCTACTTGTAATTGTGACATTTATTTATTCTCCTAAAGTTATAATATTCTTGATGTTCCGTTTACGATGAGCGTGCCATTATTAATTATCTGGTTCTCGCTTAAAAGTCTACCATTAACAGTATACGTTGTAGACGTATCAATTGTCAAATTTGGATGAAACAAGGTAGTGCCTGAGTTAACAGTTGTATTTGTGCTATCAAGGTCGGTAGTAGTACTGCCTGCACTGCCGGGTAGGCTTACCCAACTGAGATTCGCGCTACCATCTGTTTGAAGCACCTGGTTAGGTGAACCGTCGCCGTTAGGCAGTTTAAAAGTAGTGTCTGCCGTTACAGCATTGGGAGCTTCCAGTGCAACGAAATTCGTACCGTTGCCCGTCTGTTCAAAGAACTTTATGGCGGCCTGATTACTGAAGCTTGCGCTGGTTGTAACTGCTGGAGATGCTAGTGTTTTATTGCTGAGGGTATCCGTGGTGTCTGTACCTACCAGAGTAGTAGTAGCATCTGGCATTGTGACAGTTCTATTGGTAGTAGCAACGGAAGCTATACTCAAGCGGGTAGAGCTGGATGCACCTGAAGTGGTGAATCCAGCAGCCTTGCTAGTATCGGACGTGTCGACGAATTTAACGCTTGCGGCATCTAGGTCTTTATTTTGCAGACGAGAAGAGCCCTGGTCAGTAGATGCACGACTCAAGATTACCTGGTCCGCATTTTCCTGAGGCAGCTGAACATCCCGAGCTGCCGTATAGGTAACAGTTTGATTCGGACGCAAGGTAATCGCCTGGCTGTTCTTACGAGCAACCAGCGACACAAGTTCCGATAATGAACCAAATAATTTCATCTATTATAACTCCTAAGGTATTATACCGCTAGAATCATTACTCTCCAGCCAGAAGCATTAGGCGCCTGGGAAGCAGTAAGGTCAAGGGTATTTCCGTCTGTACGAACAACGCTGTCAACTTCGATTGTTGCGAAATCTGCCTTGTCGTAAATCTGAACGATAACATCTTGTGTGCCAAGGTTATGCGTGATTGTCTTGCTTGTACCATCGGCCAGAGCCCAATCTGTCTTAAAAGAAGCAGAGGAAGCATTGCTAACCCAGCTCAAGTTTCCTGAAGCGTCAGAACTAAGGACGTAGCCAGAAGAGGCCGCATCGGCAGCTGGAAGTGTATAGGTAACGTCTCCGGCTTGTGCTTGCGCCTTGAAGGCCGTGAAGTTACTGCCTGAACCGGATGGTTCGAAGAAGCGTAATTCGCTTGCACTGGTGCCAGAAGCAAGGTTAAGGTGAGCAGCGCTGATTGATACGAGACCAGTACCATTTGGGTCAAGTACGATGTTACCGTTGCTGTCCGTTGAACTGATGGTATTACCATTTGCACTAAGGTTATCAACGTCTAATTGGGTTAAGCCAGAAAGAGCACCAGCGTCATCAAGAATAGCAGCGCTATTTTGGATAATCTTGCCACTTGTGCCATCGAATCGGGCCAATGCATTATCAGTTGAAGAACCTGCATTAGTTACTTCATTGGCTGAAGCTGCGCGGAACTGGCTGAATACTGGGGTGTCCGTATCAAGTACAAATGCATTATCATTTGAACAATAGAACAACTTGTCAGCATTCGCCGTACCTTCTTGAACTGCAACAAACATTGAAGGAAATTCAGCAGATTCATCTGCATCGGCTGCGCGAGAAGCTGCACCAGTAAGAGAAACAATATAGATGCCGTTCTCTGCACCGGTTGATTGGTCTTTAAGAAGTACTCTATCGCCTTGGGCAAGAGTTACGCCGTCAAGTACGTCGCCGTCTTCAAGAGCAGTTGAAATGTCAACGTTGGCCGTTGAAGCTGCGCGAGCTGGTTGCTTCCATTTGTCGCCATCGAACTGGGCTTGGATATTTGAAGTTGCACCAGACAAGAAGGCTAGTTCTGCACTGCTTACGCTAGAATGTGTCGGTATGCCATTTGCATCAGAAATTAATGCACGTGCAGCAGTAATTGCAGCAGCCTCGACAATTGCACCACCGGCCGATTTAATTACACGATTGTTACTTAGAGCAGCAGCGCTATTTGTACCACCATTTGCGATAGGAAGCGTACCCGTAACACTGGCTGTCAGGGAAATGTTAGACAGGGTATTGCTTGCGCCACTGATTGTCTTATTGGTCAAGATTTGGCTAACGTCGGTGCCTACCAGTGTGGTATTTGCATCGGGTAGCGAAAAGGTTCTAACAGTTGAGGCAGAAATAGCAGAAGCATTGAATTGTGCCTGCTTAGTATTGTCGCCGTTATCCTGAAGAGTAAAGTTATTATCCAGAGATGTATAAGAGTTGCTGTTATCGAGGTTCTTATTAGAAATAGCCTGGTTAGCAGTTTCAGAAACGATAATGCTGTCTGCATCTTCTGGGGGTAAATCTATAGAATGTGCACCTGTGTAGGTTACACTCTGATTGGGCCGTAGGGTGATATCCTGTGCGTCTTTTTCGAACAGGATGGACACGAGTTTTGAAATGGAACCATACCATCTTCTCATATTTTGTTATCCTTGTACAATGATGCGCCAGCTGACCGAAGGGGCCTGACTGGCGGTTAGTGTTATGTTGTTACTATCTGTTATTTCAATGTCGTCAACGTCAATTATTTTATTATCTGTGCTATCGTAAATCAGGAGATTAATGTCAGTAGTACCTAGACCATGGTCGAACACCTTAACTGTGCCGTCCGAAGCTAGCCAATTGCCAGCCACTTTCATTACGCTGCCGCCACCGCCGCCGCTAACTGTACCCCACTCTAATTGAAAGGGATTACTATTATTGGCCCGCAGTACTTGGTTTCCCGAAGGCGTGCTAGCCGGTAGAATGAATGACAGGTTTGATGCCTGCGAGCCACTGGCCACAAAAGAGGTAGCATAGGAGCCATTAGAAAGCTGTAACTGACCGGTCGTTAGGAGGTCCTGCGAACCGAAATCAGGGCTAATCTTCGTGCCGGCAATTGCTGCTGAAGAACTAACGTCAGCATTTACAATACTACCTGTCAGATTTAACTTGCCGTAAACAATGCCTGCGCCTGCCTTAATTGCGCCGTTCGCTATATTAGACAATGTATTAAGGTCAGCGTCAATCACTTTGTTAGTAAATGACTCATTTCCTGCAAGAGTTGAAACCGTCCCAGAAGTTGGAAGAGTTAAAGCAGAATCAGCCGTTAGAGTCAATGCTAGATTGCCACCTGCCGTGCTGAAATTGCCGCCCATTACCAGCTGCCTGTCAGCACCTTCAAGGTCGATATCCAGTTGCCTGTCTGCCGCCGTATCGGTACTGCCCGTAACGTCTGACTTGTACCGCAGTTTTAAACTGCGTGTGCCACCCGTTGCAATGTCCTTAAGATTTAAGCTGCCCTGGAAGTTAATCTCATCTGCGTAGATGCTGAAACTATCCAATAATTGGCTGCTAATACCAAAGGATACGCTACCGCCCGTTCCTAAACCACCTACGCTAGCGTCTTGCGGCCTGAAAACAATGTCTTCTTTCGACCGTATGATGGCAGTTTCTGTGTTATCCAGATTAAACACGGCTCCTAGCGCATCAATACGCTCGAGGTTGAAGCGTGCGTCAGCAGTTAGGTTACTGTTTATTCGGAGTTTTAGATTGCGGGAGATTGTTGTAGCCAACTTTAGTACCTTCTAAGGTGCCTGTGTTAGGCATGTGCTCTCCGTACAAGCGGAGGAGAATTACCTAACCATCGGCGTGGGGGTCAAATATTAACTAGCTGCTCGTAGAACTTGATACTTAACAATGTGGTCAGTCGATGGGTCACCGCTGAATACAAGGTTGATGGCATCAGTTGCTGCTTGCGCTGTTAAAAGGGTCTGAGGGCTTGCTCCCTGAGTATGCATCTGTACGAATGCGAGGTCGCTTGAAAGTGCGCCAGAAACGCTAATTTGCTCATTTGCGTCGCCGCCAGCAGTCGTGAAAGAACCAGCGTAAACTACGATATAGGCGGGTGCAATTCCTGCGTCAAGTTTTGCAAGAGTTACAGAGCCGTCTGCTAGGCCGTCTGTTGAAAGAGCTGCGTAGCTAACAGTTGATGCGCCGGCAACCAGTGGAAGACCTTCGCTGCCTAAAGCTAGACGAGCGGGTGCTCCTAGAGAATCGCCAACAATTAGGTCACCTTCTGAAGTAATTACGCCAGCTTCTTCGAGGCTGTCAACGTAGTCCTTTACGGAAGCTAGTATCTTGCGCTCTCTTTTATTAAATCGCCGTGAGGGATAATTACCCGCTGCGGCTGCTTCTGTTGCTAATGATGGTGCTGCCATAAATATTCCTTTCCGATTTGTTTTACAGCCTTCTTGCCCAAATTGGGAGGGGTGGCTAGCCCTCAGTTAGTTAGGGAGGAGAGAGGTCCCTAGTATTGCGCTAAGGACATCTCCTCTATATTATAAGGGTTTACGTTACCCTTAAAACGTCTGGCCTGAGATGGGGTTGCCAGAAAGTATTAGACAGTAAAGTTCTCAAGACGGCCAATTGCAGCTGGATGCTTGCAGATTAAACAGCAAAGCGCTTCCATGTATGAACTGATACGTCTTTCGTGTCCGCCAGCAGCAGATGGCTTAAGATGGAATTCGCCCATTCCGCCCATTTTGACTGGTTCGAAATCGGTTCCCCAATACTCAAGTACCTTATTACCTGCTTTTGCTTGTGGCAATGCATACAATCTCTTCAATGGTACGTATTCTGAAGTGTAGGTCTCGAGAGAATCGTTACCATGTTGGTAAGCGAACACTTTGATACCTCGTTTTGCGTCGTCAACAGTGATGAATCGGCGGTCAGTTTCGCGGCTTTCGATAAGTGCAGCATGTGACTCTGGAGCCATTGCCATCATCGGCCAGCTATAAACTGATTGACCAACGTTAATCTTAACATCGTCCATCATTTGTTGGATATAAGAAACGTCAAGCGGGTTACCACCTGCGTCAACTACAGTACCAGCAGATGAGCCACTCATAGTGATTCCATGAATAACGCGTCCGTCGTTTGCAGTTAATGACTCAAGGCCGGCCATAACTTCAGTGACAGTGCCGTAATCAGAGATTGAACCGGTAAGGTCAGCAATGGTTGGTTGGCCAACGCGGTAAAGAAGGTCAGAAGCGTCAATGCTTGAAGCGGTCAAAGAAAGTACGTTCATTGATGCATCTACTGCTTCAAGAACTACTTGATTGTTTCTTCGCAATTTCTGCTTTACGCGCCATGCATAGAAAGTACCGCCAGAAACCGTTGGGTCGTCAGCAGTTCCGTCTGGATTCTTATTCAACAATAGGTCGCCGTATTCGAAAAAGCCAACGTGGCCGCGAGCACTGTTAGAAGAAGAAAGAGTAATGGTCACATATCCGCCAGCGCCAGTCGTGTCAGAAGCAGATGAAACTGTTCCGATTACGCCAGTGCCGTCGCCGTAAAGGTCAGCAGCAAGACGACGCTTTGAAGCAATAGTTTTGCTTTGGATTTCCAATGCAAGTGGTTCAGCGTACTTTGCAGGTGACTTACGAGCTCGGTTCCATAAGTTGTACTCGAGTTCGATAGTCACGTCAATTTCCTTGTAGATAGCAGTATGTTCAGAAACGCTAATTTGCTGAGCTGCTGGGAAAGTTGAGCTAAAGTTTGGGTTACGGTACTGAACTGCACCTGGGCCGTATGAGCGTTGGAACAAGAAGCGTACTTCACGTCCATCTGGGTCGCTTACACGTTGTTGTTTAATGTGGTCCCAGTCACGATAATCTTGAGAAATCTGTGAACGGACACCTTCAGAAAAGGCAATCTGTAAGAATTTACCTAGTTGAAGATTATCAATGTTAGAAAAACTCATCTAATAATCCTTTTGTCAGCTTCCGCCCTAGGGCTTATTTGTTGGCCTAGTTTGAAAGCGCCCATAGCGGGCTTAAAATTTAAATTTACCTGTCAGTAAGCTTGTAAGAGCACCAGTCAGGTTACCACTTTTAATATCATTCTTGAAAGCTTCGCTTTCGGAACTTCTTCGGATGCCGTTAATGGCCTTTACTGCAACGTTTTCTTGAGCGGCTTGTTTCTTCTTCTCAATCACTTGACGGCTCTTTTGGTCCGCTTGTTTGTTGATAATCTTTCTGTACATCGAACTGACCGTACGGAATTCCTTATCAATGTCCTGAGAAGTTACTTCTTTATCATCTGGGTATTCACTGAATCTTTTCTTCACTTGTTCCCAGATTGCCTCATCGAGGTGGTGTTCCATTACTGGGTCACCTAATTTCCCTGCAAATCTGTATTTCTCAAATACTGGATTTACCTGGGATTCCATCGATTTCTTGTCCGCCTCTTCGTTTGCCTGTTGAGCCCTATTTAGATGCTCTTCCATTTGCTTTTGAAGACGGATACGCTCGTTGGCTTCACGTTGTAGTTTCTCTTCCAAGTCTAGCTTTTCCAGTTGTGCTGGGCTAGCTTCTTCGCGGGCTTTCAGTCGATTGTATTCTTTTTGTAGGTTCTTATTGTAGCCATCTTTATCTCCTGTTAAGAGATTGACTACGCCCTTAATACCATCGCTGCTAAACGCGCCTTCCAGAGCATCGATTACCTGTTGATAATCTTTGAATTTAGGTTCAATCTCTTTTAGTTTCGATTGTACCTGGTCTCGCTCTGCTTGGAACTTCCGCATCCCTGCGGCCATTTTAACGTAATTCTTAAGCTTTTCCTTGTCATTCCAATCTACAGTTATCTTCTTTCGTCCGTTCTCGTCCGATATGATTATCTCTTCAAGAGCGGGCTTAACTTTCGCATCGGCCTGGCTCTTGGATACCACTTCGTCCAAAAGGGATGGATTAGAAGCTTCAACTGCTGAACCAGTTTCTGATTCGGGAGCTGCTTCAGTGTCCTGACCTTCCATGAATTCGTTGGATGTAAACGCTTTCTCGGTTTCAGGACTGGGGTTTACAGCATTTTTGCTGCCGTATACGCTTTCTGCTACATCCTTGCCGCTCTTAAGCGCGTCTAGCGCCGCATTTACGGGGTTGGATACTACTGCATTTTGCGCTTCTGTAAGTGCCATTATATTATCCTCCATAGCGTCCCCTTGGCTTGGGATGGCTACTGCTGAAACAGGTAGTCAAATCAATCAGTTACTAAACCCCACGTTCAATAACCAGACCCAATATACCTATTTATTCCTATATTATAGCAAGTTTAGGTACAACTGTCAAGCTTTTATTCAGCTAATGCAAGCTACCCTTTAGGAGAGGGTGCTCCGGCTGCTGGCCCGCCCTGGAAAGCTGGCCCTGATTGCGTTACGTCCAGGGGGCCACCTGCCCCCGGTAATGCTGGTAGAGGAGCTCCTGGTGGTGGGGCTCCAGCTGCTGGGCCTCCCATCGGTTGCGCTCCTTGCGCTGCGAGAGTTTCGCGTTCTTTAATGTGCTGCCTAATGAGATTCTTCTCTTCGTCTGTTAAGTACTTGAATTCAGTGGTCATTATGTACATGTAGGCAAAGGAAAGCATGTTCTTGTGGTCTTGTAGTTCCTCTGGCTTAATGTATACACCTGAAGCATTCATTTCCTCGAAAATCTCTCTCTGACGGTCGGCAGCAAGCTGAATATCGTCGTACAAGCCTTCAAGTTCATTGAGTTTTAACATCTGAAGAACGGTCCGGGTCTCAACGCCGGCCTCTTTGAAGAGGGGTAGAAGGGTTAAGATTTCTTCGCGTCGACTGGTCGGGTCAAGAGACAAGGAGGCGCCGTATTCTACCACAATATCGAATCCACCATCAATATCAGCACCTTTAACGTCAAGGGCTTCAAATGCTTTCTCTTTACCCAACACGTAAATGGTCCTGGTTTCTGTCCAGTACTTGCGAATAAGGTCGAGGTAGGCCTTGTAAGCAGACTCTACCAGAAGAACGTACTTGTTAAACAAACGGCGGCGTATCATGTTACCTTGGTTCGTCGCATATTGCATACTAAAACCAGATTGTTCACGGGATTGTTGGCCGAACATACTTTCGTTTACGCCAGCCATGTCGTCGATACCGCTTTTAACCTGAGCAATTAGGTCGTTTGCACTCTGAGGAAGAGGCATAGGTTCCATGTACTTGGGCTCTTTATTGCCCGTGTAGCGGATAATATCCCATGGACTATTTGTAATGCTATTGTCTGCAACTTCTGCGTCTTCAGGTAGAATTAAACGAGCAACGCCGTGGGCCTGCAAGCAGTCGGCTACAACGTTCATCAGACGATTGTGCATATCCTGTAACGGAGCCTGGTACGCCACGGCGGCCCGTCCCCAAGCCATGCCTGGGATGTCAATATCTGTGAAAATATGATAGGGAAGACGAGCTTTGCCCGGCATCTCTTTTTTCTCTTGATTCTCGAGGTCACCTGGAAGGTCTACACCATGGGCCTTTGGAGCCACGAACCGGAAGGGGTTTGGTTTGATAGGCGTCAATAGGTCAGCGTCCTTGGTTAGGTAGCAGAACTTCCCAATCATGCCATTATATGGAAGTCCCTTTTCCCAATATTCATAGATTTCCACAATGTCGTATCTCTTTTGGTCTAGGGCAGTACGAGCGCCTTGGTCTTGGCGAATAGGTTCTTCTTTAACCCTGTATTTCTCGAGAACGTCTTTCTTATCTTCGCCGAAACGGTAGACGGCCTCGTCGTAGGGCATAGCAATACGTTCGAATACGTATTTAACTTCATCCCAAGTTGCCGCATCAGGGTCAAGGTAGATATCCCATGGAGATGGAACTTTAAAAGAAATGTCGCCTTCCATGATAATTTCATCATTTTCTGCATCAACGTCGAGAATGTCGCCACCGTCTGGGTCCCAGGTTGTCTTAATGAAACCCGTGCCGTATTGCAAGGTATTTGCCGAGCAAAGGTCTACCAGTTCCTGCAACTTGTATTTGCGGATAGCGTACCTAATGAGACGGTCGGCGGCATCGGCCTTGCGACGGTCAGAAGGGTCATTACTAGTAGGACGACAGACAACAGAAGGGGGGTTTGCCGATAACTGGCTGTGAATAAAACGGAAATTCTTGAATGCGTAATTGATACCGTAATCTGTATTTGACTGGTCGATATCCGTTACACCAATTTCAACTTCAGATTCGAAAGAGATGCTAAGGTCTGGACTAAAAGTCTTTCCCCTGGTATTGTAAATGGTTCGTTCATTCTCTTCCCATTGATACTCGTAGTTCTTGCGGGAAACACGGCAGTAAGCAAGCCTCTTTGACAGTTCTTTCTTAGCCTCTTCAGGAGACCAGATATTAAGCTTCGCCATCAGTATTCTCTCTTCCTTCTAGGTGTTCTGTTCCATACTCACCTAAAACTGGTTTTATCATGTCAATCAATATTTGAGCATCTTCTTTTACAGGATGCATTTGTTCTAGTTTATTGTGTACCTTACGCAAAAACAGAATCGCTTCTGATTTATTATAGCCTCCACAATCAATACAATCAATCGCGTATTCTACTTTATCTTTTAAGGAAGGGCGCTGTTCTGGCCGTGATGGTGGTACGTCCTGGTCTACAATTAAAGTTAGGTTAAGTTTCATACTAATGCCGTCTCCTGCCTCTTGCTGCCATCATTAACTGTCTGGCTAGGGCCTGGCGGGCCCGTTCTAGTCGCTGCCGCTCCTGTCGTAAAGCAAACCACAGTATACCTATGATAGGTAATGTGAGGTGTAAACTACTTACGATAAGCGCGATAATTGCCGGCCTGCCCATTTACTTCTCCTACTTCTCGTAGCTTTACGAGCTAAGAATTCAGCCTTTTTGCGTTTAGCGTGTCCTTCACGGAGTTCCTGATACCAAGGCTTCACAATGAATTGTACCGTATCTGCGGGTCGACAATCAACAAAATATTGAGCACTATCCAATAGATGGTAGCGGCTGCTATTTACAATGCGACCAGTGGTGGCACCTTCAGACCATTGGCAAGTTTCAATCTCATTAATGAACAGATTGCACCAGGGGGCAATGCGAATGTCGCCACCTAGAGCAGACTGCAAGTTTTTGATGAGTTCGCCCTTCCTTGAATTCTTATCGAAGGGAGTTAAGTAATTAATACCCTTACTTCGGGCCGTATTAATGTACCAGGCCTCGTGTGGGTCACTGATGCGCCGAACAATGTTGTAGCCTGCCGTCTTCTTCATTACCTCGTTGAAAATATCTTCAGGCACTTGAATGCCTTCAATGTATTCGGCCTTAACGAGATACCAGATGCCATTTGCTGGACATTCAGCCCAGAGAGTGAAGCCAAACTTCGATTGAAGTGCCGGGTCAGAAGATTCAACGTGTCGCCAACCCACACTGTAATCAGGCGGCGTTTCTACCATGGAACTGTGGTCAAAGAAGTAGACGCTACTGTCGCCAATGTACCAATCGCCATACAAGATGGAATTCTTGTAAGATTCAGGATAACCGTCTAACTTCTTCATTTCTTCTTCTCGACGGTCTGCGTAGAGAGGGTTATCCAATTTGGACATCTTGTATATTTTAGCTATTGGCGGAGTGCCTGATTCAACTACTCTTTTAATCTCTTCATTTCTAAACTTTGGAGTAAATGTGGCGAGAAAGTATCCTTTACGAGCATCTACGCGGCGCTGAAGTTCCTCAAATATTCGAATACTTGAAGGAAGTTCATCAAGCCACACATAGTGTGCTACGTACCCTTGCATGTGTATCCTGTTTTTTTCGCTGCTGTCGTTATGAGAGATGAATACAATTCTATTAGAGTTTATTCGAGACTCAACGTATTGTAAAGAACCCCCTTGTCGAATCTCTTTCCATTCCGCAGGGTTAAGAAAAGGCTTTATCTTTTTAGACCAGAGCTCAAGCTCCATCATCTTACGGTCCTGGCCAACTACAATGATTAATAACGCTTCAGTTCCCCATTCAATGGGACGTTTCCAAAAAGGGTGCTTATCTGTAACAATCCAAGAGATTTCCCTCGCAGCCAAACTACTCTTTCCTGCTTGGTTACCGGCAACTACCCACCTGTATTGAATCTTGCCAATATCATTAAAGACTTCTTGCTGTTTATCTGTAGGTCGACTTTCAAGGTTACTAGCATCAAAACACTCCATTAGTGCTAATTCTTTGTATCTTGTTACTGCTGCTAATATTAATTCTGGATTTGTCGACATAATAAAACTTGTCTTATAGCGGGAGCCATGAAAGTAATAAACTCGTCATGAGTATAAAGTCTATTTCTGGTTAAATTACATAATTTACAGCAAGGAACACAATTATTTACGATATAGCCCAAATCATTATCTATTCTATCTATTCCAATCTTTTCGTTAGAAGTACAGTAATAACAATTTCTAATAGTCAGAAACTGAAAATCCGTAATAGTTAAATTAAACTGAATTCCTCGTTTAATAGCATTAGACCTTGTTTGAGAGAATCGTGTACCGACCGTCTGTTTTTGAATAGCATTACTATTCTTAACACGGTCTTTGTTCTTTTTACGCCATTTTCTTGTAGTTTCAGCATAGTGCAAACGGCATCGAGTTTTGCCACCAGTCTGTAACCAAAATTCATTGGTTAACGAATGATAGGTCCTACAGTGCTTACAATATCTAGTGACAATATCCATACTTGTATTATATGGCATTTCATCTTTAGTGTCAATTGCTTATTCGTCCTGAAGAACCTGAATCTTGCTGAAAGTTACGCTGTCGCCACTTCCGGTGCTCACAACAATGCGTCCTGAGCGAAGTAAGGGCAGGAAACTCTGGTCAGATGAATTCTCTGCAAGCAACTTGATATAAAATGCACCAGTAGCACTGATTGCAACTGTCTTGCTGTCAACCCATTCCTGGTCGATGCCAGTCTGTAATTTCGCCGTAATACCTGAACTTACAGTTGCAGCAGAAACTTTAATCTTAACAACCAGAGCTTTGCTCCCATTCGCCGTGATTACGAAGGGTTCGCTGATTGCAGCATCTGTTTGAGATGCACCGATGGCACTTAGGCCGTTCTTCAGCACGTCTCGAGGGAAATAACCATTCATTATTGTTCTCCTTTTAATTTGAGATATAATTGATGTGGAGTAATCATACTATTTTCTTTTCCATCCACCACTTCAGTAATCCACTCTGTACAGAGGAACATACCGGTTGTCTGCCACAGATTAGCTTTAGGGAGGAAAGGAAACAGGCTTCGCAAGCCCAGATAGAATAAGGCACCGAAGTCATAGAAATTGCCGTCGTATTTGGCCAGCAGGTTGATAACCTTCTCCAGATTGTCAGGCAATTCAACACTTTCAATAATTGAAGAATTGAAACTTTCAAAGGGCTCCATGTGAACACCCAGAAGATTACTGTGTATTACACAGTCATACACCCGTAGAGCGCAATGAGAGACCTGCTCGCCCGTAATCTTACGAATAAGACGGGAAAGAGGGCTATTAGATGAAGTAAATAGAACTTTCATAACTTGTAGAATTGAACAATCACCTGAAGAGATTCATTGGTACCTGCAGGATATTTAAGGATTAAACGGATTTTACCCGTATGATAGGTTGCATTATAGGTAGCGTATTTCGTAACTCTGCCGTCTACTGACCAGACGTTGCCTGGCGCTAAATATCGGAGGTTAATACCGCCGCCCATCTCCTTTGACCCCGTGGGGGCTGCAATGTCGGGGGCTGCCACTAGCCACAGTCTAACGTCGGAAGAGATACTTGTGAGCGTTCTAATGTCACCGCCAATAACCTCGTAGTCGTAGGGAGGTTCAAAATCGATTACTGTTTTAACGGCACTGTCCCAGTTGATGTTAGCTATACCATCTGTTGTAATTTCATTGTTATCCGCGTCGTAAATCTTCAAAGAGATAAAAGACCTATCGTTTCCTTGGTAATCTTTTGCGTACAGGTGGTCAGAGCGTCGGGAGGTTTCAAATTCAAACGGAAGGGAACAGAAAGTCCAGCCCTTCTTTGCCGCCTTATTTCTTACTATTGCAGCGCCGTCCGTGTCATTCTGTGAGAGAGCTTGATTGCCTAGAGATTTGTAGTTGTTTTCGAAATCTGTCTTATCAGAATCGTTTTGCGCCTGTGAGTAGGAAGAGGTCAGTGAATCAGGAACAGTGCCCTTCCATATCTGACAGGTATGGATTTCAGGGCCATCGTACGTCCATATGGTGTACAGGAGACCGTCATCCTCGTATTGAAATAAAGAGCCCTTAACTGCATATACAGCCTTCCAAGATAGCCATGGATACTGTCGTTGTGTTAGATTAGAAGATAAGGCAACACTCATATTAAGTTACCTCTGCCCAAACGATAGTTAAACTTGCATTACGATTATTTGAACTGGGAGACCCTGTTATAAGAATTGAACTATTGGGCTGTAAATACAAAGAGAAATCGTCAGCGAAAATAATTGAATTAGAATTCTGTCCTACTGACAAAAAGCTTAAAGGATTACCAGAAGCAGAAATAGTAGGTAAACTAGTAATTAGGGCCACAGCAGCCGCCTGTGCATTATTAACATTTCTAGGATAAACTGTAACAGATGAACCATTTGCCGTGACAGTAGGAGAAGAAAAGATTTTAAATTCCACGCCAACGTTAGTTACTGTTGAACCGCATTGAACACGCCAAACTGCAATCTTCTTGCCGCTTCCGGTGGGATTGCGCATGAGGACTAGAGGATTATCCGTTCCTGCAGCAGCCATGTTTAAATCTAGACCTATAGAATAGAGGCTATTATTTTCACAGTAGTATTGTGCCGAATCTTGAGAAACGACATTAATGACTGCAGAATTAGAAACACTGACTTTAAGAGAATCAGAAACATTACCGATAGTGGTGCCGTCTGTTCCACCTACAATGTGGTTGTCTGCCAATGGAAATTTATTAACTGCCATCGATGCTAGCCAATCTCCTGAACAATGCAAGCATTGCCTGCACCTGCCGCAATGAGGTAAACACTTACAGCTTCACCAAAAGGAACATTCAAGGTTTCGCCTGGTGCCAGGGGTATTCCTGTACTGGTTGTTACGCCAGTTGGACCAAAATATAGAGTATTACTGGATTTATTATAAATGAGCAGTTCCTGTCTCTTCGATAGATTACTGCTACCATTTGCAGATGCAAGCTGCTGACTGGTGCCGACGGTCAAGGAACCTGACGTGTAATTGACGTTTTCGACGTCTGCAAAATCTGGGCTGTAAGAAAGTCCCATTATCTCTTGCTCTTCTTTTTGCTGGCCACGGGAAGTGAACCAACAGACTTGACTTTCATGGTAGAAGCGGAAGAAGAACCCTTCAGTTGCTCTGCCATGGAACCTGCTAACGCATGTACCCACCGGACGGTCTCTGAATGCGCCGCGATGTCAGGGCCAGAGAGTTCCCAGCGACCTGCCTTTAGAAGGTTAATTAATTGAGCACATTTCTTGCCGTCTTCGACGCTTACTTCACTGAGCTTCATATTTCATCCCCATTCTTGAAAAAGGTTGCCCATAGATTAAAATACCCCAAGGCCATTATTCGGTCAAGGGGTATCTTTAGTTTCTTGTGTTACGCCATTTCGAGAACGTTAAGAGTCAGTGAACCCGCGCCACTCTTAACAGCATATACGTCAACAGCTGGGCCTACTTCTAGTTCCATGAAGGAAGCTTTTGGAAGTTCAATACCAGTAGTTGCACCTGAAGAGGTTACAGTAGCAGAACCAATCCAAATAGAAGCTGCGCTGCTATTCTGTAACATTAGAGATTTACGATTTGCAAGAGCAGAGGCTGGAACGGCTGCTGCAGTACTGGTTACGCTAACCTGCTGTTGGAGGATACTGCCGTTAGCAATATCGACAACTTTCAGTGAACCTTCTGACCATTGGAGTAAAGAAGCGTAATCACCGTCTGCACTAACGTTTGAGCCTTGTGCATCCTTACGAACCGCAAGTGCCTGTATGCCTTGGTCGCCAGATACGTGTGCAGAATCTTCTGCCTTAGATAGTGCAGTAACGAGGCTATCAATATCAGATACGCTAGCTGCGATAGCAGTAGTATCACTGTGGATGCCTTGAACTTCCGTATAAATGTTCGAGGTCGTGGTATCGATATTGGCTACGCTGGTTGCAATTGCCGCCGTGTCACCTTTAATGAGGACAAGCTCAGCAAGTACATCCGTATCTTTAACGTAGAGTTCGCCGAGTGCGTCTACCTTAACGAATGAATAGTCGCCATCTGCTGACGTGTCGGTCGCGAGGGTGTCCTGACGAACAGCTGCAATACCAATGAGAGAATCACCGTCTGCTGATGCGCTATCTTCCGCATGTTCTGCAGTGAAGCTAACGTTAGCATTGACAAGTAGTTCACCTGCCGCGTTGATATTTAATGCTTCGTAGTTGCCGCTCTCGTCGATAGCGAGCATGAAAGAACCGTAGTCTCCTGCGGTAAATGCACTGCCTTCGGCGTGTGAACTGGCGTCCAATGCGTCGATTGATTGCTTTGCACCTATTAGGGTACTTGTAATCAGCGCGCCTGCACTGTCTACAAGATAGGATGCAATGCTGTCGCCATCAGCTAGTGATGACGCGTTAATTGCAATTTGATACTTACCTAGAATGCTTGACATTAATGTCTCCTAAGAGTAGTTATACCCAGGAAACTATCTCAGCCGTCTGAGCAGCTTCTGGGGATTGGAAGTATAGAACAATGCCGCCTAATGTAAGGTCGGACTCACCGTAGAAACATCCACGGTTAACTGTAACGAATGCGAGGCCAGAATCTCCTGCCACGTAGGCGACCTGGAGAGCTGCACCGGAACGACTCTTTATCAGGAACTGCCGCGTATTCGTTGGCAATGCGTACGAGTATTCCGTTGCTGCACTGGCCATCGGAACGTTTGCAATCGTTGGATTGGCCGCGCCTGTAAAACTGGCCGTTATTTGGGAGCTGCCGACTGGTGCAAATACTGCCATACTAGCCACCTGCCCAGTTCTTATAAACAGTTACAATCCACTGCTTGAATTCTTCAGTCGATTGAACATGCTTAGCCAAATTACAAGTCTTACAACATGGAACTATATTTTCAGTTATATAGCCTTTTTGACTATCAACTCTATCAATTCCATGTCCAGCTTCTGGTAATTTTCCTCTGCAGTAAAAACAAGAACCAGAAACTACTTTCTCATATTGACCTAACGATAAGACAACTTCAATCTGCCTTCGTTTTGCCATTGACTTTAAAGTCCGAAATCGTCCTTTTAAAGTTCTATGAAACTTATTTGTTTCTTCTTTAAACTTCTTCGGATTTTTAGCTCGACGCTCCGCTTGAAGTTTATTCTTTTTTTCTTGATACACAAAGCTATATGCTTTTGCCGTATCTTTTCGGTATCTTCGACATTCTAAATAGTTTCGTCGTTGATACCAAAACTCAGGAGTGAGTAAGTGTTCTGTCGCACAATGTAAGCAAGTTTTAATTCCCATCATCCACCTGCTTCGGCCAGTCTTACGTCAATCGTGCCGCTGGATGCAACGCCCCAAATCTCTTGCCCTGCAACTAGGTCGAAAGCTAGAGACTCGCCGGGCCCTATAGGGTAGCCAGCTGCGCTGGTTGCCTTGCCAGAAGTTTCCGCCACGTACAGGATGCCCGTACTATTGAAGTTCTTTATTACGAGCCCGTTACGGTCGGAGAGGCCGCTGGGTACAACTTGCGAAGCAACTGTCGTGATGCTAGCTGTACTGACTGACCAGTCAGCTGAGCCCAGTATCTTAACGCTGGTTTCGCCAGCCGTAAGACCTTTGGCCCTAATGTCGACGGTTGCCGCGCCGGTCGTGACGCATACTACCTTGATAACGCTCATGGCAACTGCTGCCTTGCGCATCAAGAGTTCTGCTGTTGGACCAGTGACAGTGGGAAAGCTAATGATTGCAGTCTCATGGCCGTCTTCGGTCTGTGTGTAAACCGTAAGGTCCATAGTGCCCGAAGCCAGTGCATCCACGTAGAGGGCAATCAAAACGCTATCGCAGTCAAGCGTAAAGTTTACCGTCCTGGTTTCGCCAGCCGCCAATGCACCGTGAATGATGGTGGTGGTCTTACCAGCGGGTAAAGGAGCAGTAATTACTTTAAAGTCGTTCATTGATGATTATACCCCATCTCTAATCAAATGTCAATCTTTTTCGGGCTCTATATCAATTGTCTGGTCTTTACTGGCGGACAATTTGAAGTTTACCCCATTCCTCTGAAGGAGGAGTTCCAGTTGAGCCTTATCCATCTTACTGACGGTACTACTTATCATTGCTGCCGGAGAACTACTTGATTTCCCTGGCATCTTTCCCGCAAGTTCGCTGATTGCCTTCACCATGTTCACACGTGCCGACTGCGCCTTGGGGTCTTCATTCTGGAGAATCTTCTCGGCGGCATCCAGTGCCAACCCAAACAAGTATTCCAGGCGTTCCCTATATTCGTCCGTATTTGAGAACCATTCCCTAAAGCCTGGCTTGGGCCAGCTTGTATTTAGAGCTTCCGTATTCAAGAGTTGCCGTACGTCCTCGAGAACCAGTGCGTTCCGGTTGATGAGGGGGTTATCTGCTGCCTTGAGCCAGAATTGGGCCTTTAGACGCTTTTCCTTGTCCGTAGGCTGGTAGACTAGCTGGTCGGCCAGTTCACCAATAGGGGCGGTATTTTGGCTGCTTACGCGCATTTTAGGATTCCCCTCGTTTAGGATGTTTGAGGAGCACGGTTGCCCGGCCCCGTTGCACAACTGCCCATTCCAGAAGTTTTGCTTCCTCGTACAACCAAGCAAGAGACTCCTTCACACGGGTGACGCTAATCCGTAGCTCACGGGATAGTGGGCCTAGACGGAATTCCAGCACGCCAGTTGGGTCCCGGTCAATCCAGGAGAAATTCCCATGTTCCAGGGTAGCTAGTACCTTGTAGGGGATTAATCGTCGTTTGAGAGGACGTTTTGCCATGCCTAGTATCTTATTGAAACTGTTAGATAAACACAGTAATGAAACTAGTATATCTAAAGATTGCAAGATTGTCAATTGAAATTGTTATCAAGGGGTTAAAAAAAAAGCTTGACAGGTAAACGGCTTGTTGGTATAATCGGATTATAACTCACCCCCCACCCTATATATGCCATCCGTCCCCCTGTGGGGCAGTAGTCTAACTATATAGCTTAGCTTAATAGTTAAGCAGTTATACTAAAGTTAACCTAAGTTAGCTTATATGCATAACTTTACTACTGGATAGTATGCTTAACTGTATACTAACTACCTGTCGGCCCATCAATATAACCCTTCATTATCCCTAGCATTTCTACCCTAGAACCATACCTTATTGCAGGGACTGGCTGAGCGGCCAATTTCTGCAGAACGGCCACCCAACAGTTAAAATGCTAGCCACACAGTACAAGATGGGCTATTGGCAATGATTTTCCATATTTACCCCAAACGTGTAGATGGCTAAATTTCGAACCCCGGTAACGTGAACCCACTTGCACCTGCTCTCGTGCGCGTCCCCTTGTGAGTCTCTCTGGTTCTGAACGGGGAAATCCACCGGCAATTCTCTATTAGCTCCTATAGTGCATAATAGGTATACCAGCTTGAACTAGCTGGAAAAAAGAGACATTCTGAGCCTCGCCGTCAATCCGACCCATACCTAGGCCTTACCCTAAATTAGCTGCAGTGAGCTATGCAAGCTAGTTTACCGTTTACAATATTGCTAATTGGACAACTCTAGCTTGTCCTCTTGTCTGTTAAATAAACCTGCGGAGATTAACCTATTTATTCTCCGCGTCAGTTAGGCTAACAGGTCAGTTCTTACCCATTAACTCATCCATTCTTACCTAATCGGCAAGTGCAAACCTAATGCATACTAGCTAGCGCCTGTAAGCTATGACGGCCAGTAATTAGCTTGTACAAGCTGGTTAAAACAGCGATTCTGGGGCGTTTTCAAAGGCTACCCCTTATCAAGGTAACCCCCTAAACTAGCTCGTTCGAGCTGTTCTGGTGGCTTGAATAAGCTTGAATATAAACTTTCTTATTCAACATTTGTTGCCCGGCCTAAAGTTATTCCACCAGTTGCCGATAGAATTAAAAACGCGGCAATGGTGCTAGCGTAAGAAAAGGGGGTTTAAAATGAACAGCAGATACGAAGCTAAAGCGAGTGTATTGTATCATTATAAAATAGCAATGCCGAAACTGCATCTGCCGCGGCAAATTTGGCTGAAGTATAGTAAGCACGCTCTTAAGGCGGCGAATGAGGACGGATACGGCGCTATCGTGTTGCCTGCAATGATTGATACGCAGGCAAGCCTGCTAGTTGAATATGAGAAAAGAGATGGGCGACCTTATAAACTACTTTTTCGTATGAATTATTCGCCTGAATGTGATTTATTGATAGCAATCGGCGAAGGTGGTATTGTTCTTACCGTTTGGTTGAACTGTAAGAGTGATAAGCACGTGACGCTTGATTCTTCAAGGTATCAGAAAAAAGTTGCGTAGGGGTCTAAAGTTTTCGGCCCAGTTGCCGATACCTTAAATGTGTTTAGTTCTTAACTTTTAACAGGGGGTTTTATTTATGAAAACAATTATCGAAGCAATTAAATCACAAGACGCTAAGGCGCTTACTACACTGTTTTTCAAGGGTTTTAAATATAAGATTAAATCGCAGTCATTCGTTGCCTCTAATAATCGTTTAGACCTTAATTTTATGGAAGCTTGCAGCTACGATTGGTGGTCCTATTTTAAAGAAATTGATGGCCTATACATTTTTAATAATCACCGGTATAGTCCGACTACGGGTAAGCATCAAAGTAACATGCTGAACTTGCTTAATCGATTAGGCGTTTATCCTACCGTTTACATTAATACTCGCGAAAACATGCATAGTTTCACCTTAGTCGACGTGCTAAACACTTTAACAGCTCAACGCAAGGACCTGTTAACTCAATTGCATGCTTGTAAGCGGCCAGTTTCTAAGAAACGTGATTTTCTTTTAAGTCAAATCGAGGACGTTGAAGCTTACATCGATGAGGTTCAATTCAAATTAAATCACATGGTTGAGGTTGAACTTAACGGTGAAACGAATAAAATGACCGAGCGTGCTTACGATGAGTGGACGCTACAATTGAGCACTGGCGATTTTCACGTTCATAAAGCTGTTTTCTTGTCTAAGAAATTAAAACAAATAGCATAAAGGGGGTTTAGTATGAAGTCTTTAGGAAAAATTAAGCTAGTTCAACGTCTAAATGAAGAAGACTACGCAGTTGCAACAGAAAAACAAGGGATTGTTTATATTTCCAGCGAACCTATTCTTGCAAATTTATTCCGGTACCGCTTAGGTGTTTATGAGCCATGTGAGCAAATGCATCCTAATAGTCGAGCTGCTCTTAAGCGATATATTTTACGCGAAGGACTAACTAGTTTGTATCATTTAACTTAAATAAAGGGGGTTTTATTTATGAACTTATTAACATCAACAATCGTCCTAATGAGCGCCGAGCGGCCGGAATTCGATACCTTGGACAACTTACATCGAACTATAGAACTGGAAAATCTTTTACTAGACGGCGAATTTCTTTATAATTACGCAACCGGGGTGTGGAAGGGGGCAACGGAGCATTCGTTTATCATTGCCTTAAAGCCGGACGGCAAGCAAACCGACCAAGTAGAATTCCTAGCTGGCCTTGCAAAGCAATTCAATCAAGAAGCCATACTAGTAGTTAGCACCGATAGGACGGCGCAACTGATTTATCCGGCAACTGGTGTGACGGAAAATCTATCCGGCCTATTTCAATCAATCACGGCGGAGCGGGCTGGTTTGCTCGACGCTTACACCGAATTCAAAGGGGGTTTTTATGCAGTCATTTAACAGTTGGCCTATCATACAACTTTCAAACGGCGCAATTGTTGAAATCGTTGACGTGGGTGGCCAACATGACGACGACATTGAGTTTGCAGCTATTTACACGGCGAACGGCCTTGAGGTTGAGGACGGCAAGCTAATTGACGAGATTTACAGAAATTATTCAGACAAGTTGTATCAAGAATGGTATGAAAATCGAATTGAAGAAAGTGATTTCTATTATAATGGGGAGGATTTCTAATGTCTAATTTTACATTTAATAAGAAACGTGAGTTCAAACGCAATCGACAAGTTCAGGTGGCCGAAACGCCACCAGTTCTGCCCGAGCTGGTGTTTAAGGAAGAAGTAAAACTTGTGCATGGCTTCCTGTTTCCTGTTAAGGTTTATCGGCCGGGAGTGAGCAGCCCCCGTGTTTACAAGGAAGCTAGGCCTATGGGTGAGAGTTCGGACGACGATTCCATTGCCTCCCTGTTTGCGGAAATTGCTGAAATGGAGTTAAATTTCTTTGCTTAAACTCGCAAAAAGCGTTTTAGTTTTTCCGAATTCTGCCGATAAGTAAAAGGTAAGGAGATTTCATATGAGTTCATTAAATAGAAATTGTTCAGACCGGCAACTTTTAGTTTACCTCAAGACTTTTCGTTTCTTAATAGGCGCTGGAAGGTCAGAGAGTAAAGCATTAGCTGACATTGTGAGGTCGTTTTGCCTAACGGAAACAGACCGCGAGAAACTTATGGAGTTAATATGATTCAGGAAAGTACTATAATTCGTCTACCAGAAATACTAAGAAAGCACAAGCTCTGGATAGAAACAGAAGGTAAAGAAGGCGAATGTGCTGATTTGCGAGGAGCTTATTTAGAAGGAGTTAATCTGCGAGAGGCTAATCTGCACGGGGCTAATTTGTATAAAGCTTATCTAAAAGATGCTAACTTGCTAGGAGCCAATCTGAGTAGGGCTAATCTAAAAGGGGCCTATTTAATGGGAGCTAATCTGCATGCAGTTAATTTTGAAGGAGTTAACTTGCAAGGAGCTAGTCTACAAGGAGCTAATCTAAAGTATGCCGGCATCTTCTCTTTCCAGGCGGGCGTAGATTTCGGTTATTCATTTAACGGCAGGATTAAAATAGGCTGCCATGATTATCCAATAGAATACTGGTTAGAGAATTACAAACAGATAGGAAAAGCGGCAAAATATACTAAAGAAGAGATTAAGCTTTATGGTTCTATTATTAAATTCATAAGTAAGAAAGTTAATTAACCATGCAAACGCAAATCATAAATAACAATGAAGTACGGCAATTCTTCGACTACCTGACGACGCAGCGTAATCGTCTGATGCAAGACTGGTGGCTCCGTAATCGCGAGATTGGCCCTCTAGTTAATAACATACTGGACCTGCAGGAAGATATTTTGGCGAGGCCTACATTTTACGAGAGTGTGCCGGCGAGATTGAAAGCATTGTATGAGCTCGTATGACCAATGGGTTAATCGCCTCTGTTACGAGTTGGCGAATGCTGCTCTTGCATCTCTTACGGATAAAGAGATTCTCGAAAGATGTCCGCATGATTATGGCGCAGAGCCTACAGTGGAACACCGTGAATACTTATGGGGTCAGTTCTTTCAGCACGCGGAAGCACTGGACCCCCTTGACCTCTGGGATGCCTACCACCGGTTTGTTATTAATAAAGAAGAGCTGCGTGTTCGTGAACCGAATTTCCGCATTATTAGTATCGGCGAGTTCTTTAAACTTTTAGGAGACGGCGAAAATGAATCTAATGACAACTAATGTTAACGGCTGGCAGCTTCCAATTATAAGTAGCCTCAACCAATTAATTGAACTCTCGGGCAATTGGATTTGTCCTCAACAGAAGGACATTTATAGGGCCATTGAACTGGTACGGCCAGACACTTGTAAAGTGGTTATCCTAGGCCAAGACCCTTACCATACTGTTGGCAAGGCAAATGGGTTAGCATTCGGTCTGCATCGGAATTACAAGGGAAGCATCCGTTATTCTTCATTTGGTAATATTATTGGCGAGGTAGAAAGGTGGGCCCGTGACCAGAGCATACCTCAATGTTACACTGACGTAAGCCTTTCTATTGATACTTCTCTTGAGAGCTGGGCGCGGCAAGGCGTTCTTCTTTTAAATACCCGTCTAACTGTCGAGCCGGGCAAACCGCTCTCTCATTCAGGCTTCGGTTGGGAACTCGTTGTTGCAAGCATACTTGCGCAGGTTCCAATAGATGCAGTGTGGCTCTTGTGGGGGGCTCAGGCCCGCATTATCGGCGAAGAATTCTCGCGGCCCGACCTCACGCTAACGGCTTCGCATCCCAGTAAGTACAGTGCATCTCGACGTACTGGCACCAAGGTACCCGCATTCAATGGCTGTAATTGTTTTACGGCGGCTAATAAACTTCTCGTTAATTTAGGAAAGGAACCAATTCAATGGGCAACGTTATCCCCTTCAGGCGCTCCACTGCTTATGGAAAGCAACTTGACTTTATCCTCTGGTTATTAAAGAATGAACCTATAATCTTTAGGGAGGCAATGGAAAACAACTATGAACTACTGGGAACAGCGCGAGAAAATGCGCCAGAAAATCAAAGAGATGAACAGTGCAGTAATTAGACGGTTGGGACTTAGGAAAGTTGTTCCAATTCCTCCTAAAGTTTTCCCGAAATATACCGATAAGATAGTAGAGGGTAAATTATTAACGTTCCCTGTAAAGGAACAGAAAGTGAGTGAATCGAATGAGAGCATCAGCAGTACTAACAGCAACCCTAGTAGTTGGCCTCTTCCTACAGACGGTGGGATTCTCGGCCCCAGCGAAAGTTCCAGCACCAGCACCGAAAGTGATACTGAAGATAAATCCTAAGCGCACAGTAGAAGTTATTGACATTGTAGATAGCGACATTCTCGGCGAGGCACAGAAACTTAGCAATTTCGCGGCCGATAGTAAGGACCCTATCTACGTACTTCTTAATAGCCCAGGCGGCATTATTATCTTCGGCCAGTCTTTCATTGATGCAATGGAACAGGCACGGGCGAAAGGCATTGAAATTACTTGTGTAACTGGTGTGCTGGCCGCAAGCATGGCCTTCAACATGCTAGCCCATTGCGACAATCGTTATGCTCTCCGTCACAGTAAGCTGTTGTTTCACCCGGCGCGTATAGGAAGTCGCGAACCTCTATCGGCAGACATGTTGATGGAAGCCTATAAGGACCTGGTGAGAATTGAAAAATATTCTATCCCAGAAATACAACAGATGATGGGCATGAGTGATGAACAATTTATTTACCACTATAAGCGAGAAACAATGTGGGATGCAGAACAATTAATTGACGCATCACCTAAACCTTGGTTGAAACTGGTTGATGACGTTGAAGGCACGAAGAAGTTGTTTACAATCAGCCGTCCTCGTCCATTCTTTCTGTTCGGTCAGTTGTTTTCAATAAAACCTTATGCGCTTATCCACATCATGCGTAACTTCGACCACCAGTTATTGGGGCACTGAGCAATGACACACAAGGTAAAGACCTGGCTACGTTTCCAGGATGTCACAGACTTCGTATATGCAAAGCAAGTGATAGCCCTAACTGGGCTGTCCTTCGATGAGTTCATTAATTACAGTATCATGAAAGAAATGGGCCGAGTAATAGCTAAAGCAAAAAAGGAACAGGAAAATGCGAGGTCTACTAATTCAGAGCCTGAAGGAAATATTGTCGACCAGGGGAACAGTCAAAATGCTGATAGTGCAGGACTGGAAAACGCGGCGAGTAGTGTGGATACGGATACCCCAGGAGCTAGCGAATTACGACCAGAATGAATCTAGGTGGCGTTACATGGGATGTGTAGACTAGTATAACAACTAACAGGAGAACTGACGGTGAGCGGCAAGAAATTTGATAACGGGAAACCAGATTTATCCCTCTGTCCAAGCATTGCATTAAAAGAGATGGCGTTTGCCTTAATGTTAGGTGAACAGAAATACGGTCGTTACAATTACTGCGGTGGCTTAGAGGCCAGTAGACTTATTGGAGCAGCTCTCCGTCACCTGACAGCTTGGAATGACGGCGAGGACAACGACCCTGAAAGTGGCCACTCGCATTTAGGAAATGCATTAGCATGCATTGCAATGATACTAAGGACGGCAGAACTGGGCACGCTTAAGGACAATAGATTCCAGAACAGAATTGTACCTGTATCTCTCTGCGCACCTACACCCTTTCAGAAGGAAGTTAACAATGGTTAGTATTAAGGACCTATTTGAGCGGGGCAGAGCTGCATTAGTTGCGTCTGGTAAGGAAACGGAGGCAGGCAAGAAGGGTATTCTTCGTGCAGGCAATACAGGCATTGTTGCATTGGATGGTACTATCATTGGCAAGTGTGCCCGTCTCACCTATTTGCGCATGAAAGGCATCACCGTTGAAGAGCACGATGCTAACCGCGAACTGATGTTTGATGGGGGCCGAAGCAATGAAGATAGTTGGATTGAAGTTCTTAAGGCAGCTAACGAACCAGGTATCATTTTCCTCCGCGAGGAAGAGATTCCCATTAGCTGGACAACTTCTAATGGCACGCTTGTAACTGGCCGGCCTGATATCGTCCTTGTTAAGGAAGGCGTGGATGCAAATGGTTCGCCTGTTCGAGAACCTGTTAAGGGCATTGAGTTAAAACAAGTCAGTAGTATCTGGACCGCTCGCGACGTGGCATTCAATCTCAAGCCGAAGATGCCACACCTCCTACAGGCGGCTCATTACAGTTGGCAATTAAAGGTTCCCTTTGAACTTTGGTATACCAGTAGGACGGACTTCGCAATAGGCAGTGGGTGGGAACAGAAACAATTTCCAAAGGATAGCGCAATCATTGACTACAATCCAAATGGCGGCGCGAAGAAAGTGCTGCCATTCATGCAAGGATTCGAGCTAGGTTGGAACGACAAGCAGCAATTAATGTACAGACCTGTCGGGTCTGGTGATAGTGCATGGAAGTACACTCTCATTACAATTGACGGCATACGCCAATACTACGAGCTAGTATCTACCATGGAGACTACAGATAGATTGCCGCCTTGCCCCAAGAACATTGAGGCTGACGGCAAGGTTGGAGGTTATAGCATCTGTGATTACTGCCCACTGAAGAGTGTCTGCAAGGGTAAATCCTACGGTGGGTTACAGGAATGGTTAAAGGCAGTGGCGGAATTGACCGATAAGAAATAATGAAAGGCTAGTTGCATGGGGCAGCTAGTGTTCAGAGTCTAGAATATAGGAGTTTTATTTATGGAAAATCAATCACACGAGACAGCAGCGGCACCCTCATTGGTGCTATCTTTCGCAGTCCCAACAGACGGCAAAGATGAAAAGGGTAATGTTATTTACGGTAAGTACACAAAGATTGGTGAACTCGAAGCAGTAACAACCTCAGGCCGTTCATACTTAACCACGAAAGATATCGAAGGCAACACCTACTACGTTAATAGCGTAAAGGAAGCTGGCCCAAAGAGTCCAAAGAAAGTCTTAAGTGTACTGCGCAATGGTGCAGAAGAATCAGAATTGTTGAGTGGTCTATTTGAGCGTCCCTATTCAGATGGCACGAAGAGTCTAAAAGGAAAGAGCCGTGACAATGGAATCAAGTATGCAATCTTCATCAACAATCCTTCATCCAGTGTTAAGCGAGCTCCTGCAACAGCAGCAGATTTATAATCTCGCATCCGACTCTTGGACGTTTGGCAGCTATTGGTTGTTTAATGCGGAATGTATTCGCCTGAATCAATTCAAAGGTTTATCAATGCAACGAGGGAGTACGGAACTTGCGACAGGAAAAAGACCAATCTTTCAGCCTCCTCAGTCCCGTACAAGTAGCGGCTCGAACCGACAAGCTTTCTGTCCTCCCTCCAATAAACGACCCCAGCACTGACCTATCCTTTATCTTCACTGAAAGACCTTCACCTTCGGCCATCATGGCTATCGACTTCGAAACCCGGGGAGACTACACCTCTCCGGGCTCCACCCCTGTCGGGGTAGGGCTGTCTGACGAGCGGGGCAGTTGGTACATTGATTTCAAGGAATCGCGGCCCGATACCTACGAGTGGATAATGCGCCGTCTAGCGGCCGATAGGGTCCCCTTGATTGGACACAACTTGTTCTTCGATGCAGCTTGGCCCTTGAGAGACCTTGGACTGTGGCTCAATTGGCGGCACTGCACCTACGCATTGTACAAGCTCCTTGCAACGGAGGGATGGACGGGCCAGAAGTGGGGCCTTAAGAATGCTCAGGTGGACCTACTCGGTTGGCCTGAAAGTAACGAGGCCGAGCTAGATAGTTGGCTCGTTAACAATGGATTCGGCAAGCGGCAGCGTTCTTCCACGACGGGTGAGGAAATCCTGCGCCCAGTTAAGGGCGAGATGTGGCGTGCTCCCAAGGAAATATTGGGCCGTTACTGCGCCCTCGACGCCGATAGTACCTTCCTCCTTTACACTTCAGTACTCCTGCCAGCACTGGAAAGATTCAATGCCCTTAAAATTTACTGCAGCGAACCCTACATTAATTACGTAAGATTACTTATTGAGCAGAAGTTATCCGGTCTCCTCGTGGACCGTAAGAAACTGAAGAGATATAACGGCCGGCTCCTTAAAGAAATTGAACAGGCGAAAAACGCAATCCTATCGGCTCCTGAAATACAGCCCTTTATGACGGCGCGTTTGAATACAGTGCTCGGCTCGCATCAGGCGAAGGAACCAGAGAAATACCTTAAACGCAAGATTGGCGCCGAACCCAAGAAGATTAATAAGGACGGCAGCACTAGCAAGCAATGGCAAGCCTGGTGGGATAGGCAGCAATTGCCCCCAACACTCAGCAAGAACTGGGAGAAATGGAACGAGCGCAAGTTAGAGATAGAAGGTAATCCCACTGCTTGCTTTAATCTCAACAGCCAGCTTCAGAAGAAAGCTCTCTTTTACGAACACCTGTGTAAGGATTGGAAGGAAGGCACTGATGATAGGGGCGAGCAGTTCTTCAGTATAACCTTCAATGGGCGGACAGTGGAGCTGCCTGCAACGGACAGTGGGCAGCCTCCGCTGGATAAGAAGGCAATGAAAATCTTTGGACCTGTAGGTAAACTATTCCTGAATTATCAGGACCTCATTAAGGAGCAACAATATGTACTTTCCTGTCTTATGGTCTTGGGTGAAGACTCCATTCTACATCCCAGTTTTCGTGTGCCTGGAACTCTTACTGGTCGTCTCGCGGGTGGCGGAACGACTGTCAAGAAAGAACACCCAGATACTGGAAAGCCTGCGGAATTCACTATTAACATCCAACAGATACCAAAGAGCGCTGGCTACCTCAGCTGTTTCATCCCAAGGCCCGGTTGCATCTGGGTTGACTGCGACCATGCTGCGCTCGAACAGGTTGTACTTGCAGAACTTTCCAGGGACAGCACTCTCGATAAATTATATGGGCCGGGCGCTCAACCCCACGATGTATACCTCTTTAATGGAGCAAGCCTCCCAGGTATCGGTGAACGCATTAGGGCAGCAGGCTACTCTACAGAAAGTCCGACGGCCAGCAGCACCAAAAGGGCCAAAGAAGTCTGCAAGAAAGAGCGGCAAGTTGCGAAAATCGTAACGCTGGGCAGCTCCTACGGAATGGGGGCACCTAAGTTGAAGCGTACTCTCATGCTCGAAGGTATTGATATTACACTGCAGGAGGCCCGCGATATTCACAAGGCGTATTGGCAATTGTACCAGGGCGTCAAGGTATACGAGAAGGAACTCCTAAGGCAGTACGACAACAACAAGCAGTGGGTTCTCAATGGAATCGGCAGACCCTTAGGTATCTACGAGCCCTACAAGAGAGACATTGTTAATCGTGTGGTGCAAAGTACTGGACACGATGTGCATCTCTTTTATATACTAATAACTGCTGACCTCCTCAATCAGGCAGGCATCAATTGGCGGCCCATCATCATTGACTTCCATGACCAGATGATTGTAGAGGTTGCTGAAAAGGATGCCCCTAGGGTGAAAGAAATAATGGGACAGGAAGCTTACAGTAGGCTTAACGCCTTGCTAAACGGTAGATTGAAACTGAAGGGCGACGCACAGATTGTAAAGAATATGGCAGAGGCGAAGTGTGCGAAAGAGGACATTGAACAGTATCTTAAGGACCTGGGTGTCCTGGGGGATGGCGGAGATGAGTAACCATGAAATGCGTGAGGTACGAACTTGAGTAAACTATCGGACAGTATTGAACCATTAACCTCGCTAGTGCTATCTGGCCACCTCCTAGCTATTGACCCGTCGTCAGGCAGCAGACAATCCTTACCCGGCTACGCAATATTCAAAGCGGGCCACCTCGTGGATAGTGGCAAGATAGAAATCCAATACAAGGAAGACCTTCATCGGCGCTTGTTTTACTTGTCTAAAATATTACGCGAGCAATTCGAACGGCCTGACATTTTGATTACTGAGAATGTGCCGCCAGTAATGTTAGGCAAAGGGTTCTTCAATAAATCGATGCTATCTCTCCAGAAGAGTATCGGCGTCGTTATCAGCTGTTTCGATTGTCCACTGATTGAAGTAGCTCCTGTAAGCTGGCGTCAACACATACCAGAAAATTACAACAAGACGGATGAGGCAGACGCAATCATGATGGGATTAACCTGCCTTCGTGTGGCCAGTACTTTCACAGGAGTACCGGCGCAACCTATTGATGCTCGCCTGTTACACAAGTTAACGACGGGCGAATGGGGGACCGAAGTATGACCCGGGCAGAAATGATTGAAGAACTGGCAGCAATGCTATGCACACAGGTGGACTGGGACAGTGACTACCCTGCTCTCCGTTTCTTCTATTACCCACACGGCGAGTTTGTATTCGGTGAAATGGAACCAGTAGTTTCCACAATACTGCTAAAGCTCCGTGAGACTCTTGCCGATAAGAATGATGAGGAGTGAGAATTATGGCCAGACGAGCAACTGAAAAGATAGAACTGTTCTTTAATCAGGGTCTTGACGTGGATGCCCGCATACTGAAGTGCTTCTCCTATAGCGATAGTTCAGGTGACGAGGCAGGCGTAGATTGGCAGCTGGCCGACACTATAATTACTGGCCTTTCTGTGCTGGAAACACTGGACGCAGAGAAGCCAATAACCTTACTAATTAATAATCACGGCGGCGAAGATGACCACTGCCGCGCCATCATGGCCGCTATCCGTAACTGCAAGGCGCCTGTACATGGGCTCGTATTGGGGCGTGCAGAAAGTGCAGCTGCTTGGATATTCCAATCCTGCGACCATAGGATTATGGACCCTTTATCTAATTTGATGTTCCACATGGGAAGCGGCACGAAGAACCGACATAGTAAACACATCGATGACGTCTTTACGGAAATCCTCTTGCGGCGCCTAAGGGGTAAGGACCCCTCGTATCCAAAGGCTAAACTGGTACGACAGTTGCACGAGGATTGGTACGTGTATCCCACGCAAGCTCTAGAGTTAGGACTTGCTGACGAAATACTAGAATAGGAGGAGGACAAGCGATGGAAAATAAACCGAACTTTCGATACATGGATAGGCAAGCACTGAGACGCGCCGCAATGTCAGGCATCTTCGAACTGAGCACGGGGGACGGCAAGACTCTCAAGGTGGGTGACAAGATTAGGTGGCGTAATCACCAAGGCGTGACTGGCACCATTCTCCGATTTGCTGACTACGATACGGCAACCATAACAGTAGATGAACCCTACTACGGGAACAGTCAGTTACTCGTGTGGCTTGACGAATTGGAACTACTTGACGGTAGCGGTCCCTGCGACCACGAGTGGGAAAAGCGTCCCCTGTTTACGGGCCATTTCATGAGGTGCCGCAAATGTGGCGAAGAGTGTTAGGATATTCCTATGTATTGACACTGGTGTCGATTGTCGGGTGTATCACAGCGGGTACGGGCCCCGCTTACCCTTACGAACCCTTCCCTTCTGACGGCCGGCACTGCTTGCAGGTAACCAGCGTTGCCCCAGCAAAACCAGGCACCGACTTGTGGGAAGTTCAGTATGCTGCATTAAGGTGTGGAATTCTTTATGGTAGTAATTATTGTCTAAAGAAATTGATAAAAACTGGCGATAAGAGTTATAGGGCCATTTGTGGTAAACGGCCTGAGGGAGGAAATTAAAATGAACCGACCAGATACAGAAAGACTGAGAAACACACTAAACTTTGGAATGCGTGCTAGTTTTACTTTTGGTGAAATAGAGTCTCTATTGGATTACATCGATTACCTTGAAGAGAAAAGTCTTACGGAAGAAGATATTCAAGATTGGATAAATGAACGAATGAAAGAGAGCATGGAATTCATTGCTAGTGGGAGATATTCGGACAAATATGACGCTCCTGTACCTTTTACAGTAGATTCTAAACTATTAAATCAAGCAAAATTAGACGCCAGTTTAGGTGGAATAGCAGCTTATGCGAACCACACCCTTGCAGGCGTAGCATGGCAATCAAGTTCAACTGACACTATTTGGCTAGTGACTTGTATTAATCGCACTGATATGCTTGTAACTTTTATAGATAGTACCCAAGAAAACGAATGGATAATTGATGTAGGCGAAGACGTTACCTTATTTGAATTGTATCAAACCTATAAGGAGAACTTCCTCGTTCATCGTTATGGCGCACCAGAACGAGAAGACCCTATGCCCTGTGACGGCGAGCATGAATGGGAAACAATTGCACTGTTCACTTCAGAGTACCAACGCTGCAAGCATTGCAAGAAGGAGAAAGTATGAGTATCATTTATAAGATTATAATTGTACTAGGGTTAGCCATTGGAATCTTTCTTGGCGGTTACTATACAGGTAAAGGTGACAAAGAGGTCCAGACACAGGAGAAGGTTGTATACAAGGAAGGTGAACAAAAGATTGTCTACCAGGACCGTATTGTTACAGTCACCAAAGTGGTGCATCCTGATGGAACAACTGAAGAGACCACCAAAACGGAAGACAAGAATCAAACTACTGATACCCGGACAGCTGAAGGACAGACGGACAAGAAGCAGGACACGAAGGTAGCACTTTCCAACTATAGTATTGGCACAAGGTATTGGGCCTCTTTTCAGTCGCCTTTGGAGACTTCCTATGGTAATATTGAAATCAATGCAGGCCGACGCATTATCGGTGACGTATGGGCCGATATTGGCGTAAAGAAAGATGCAGCTTCCGTAGGTATTCGAATACAATTTTAACCTTAATAACAATAGGAGTATTTATCATGCAAAAAGAATCACTTAACGTACGACAAACCAACACTTTCTTGGCTGGCTTTCTGTTTGCTCTGGGACGAGCGGCTGCTTTTGCAGTAATCGTTTCTATTCTCGTGGCAGTTGCAGTAGCCGTTCTCTATTTTATGCCAGGTTAAACCCCACATTAAAGGAGACTGCAATGAGTTTTACAGTACTAGCTAATACCGTTCAAGGATTTCTGGCCGTCATTGGTTTCATCATAATGATTGCTTACATTGCCATCCTCGTGAAGCTATTTCGTGATAAGGAGTAGACAATTGTACCTCGCCGACTGTGCAGAACTTGAGGACGCCGCCGAATGGATAGGCATTAACCTTTCACGGTGGGGCCGCATATCGGTCTTGCAAACAAAGGAGAAGTATGGAACTGCCCGTGTTTATTGTAAGTTTGGTCATAACGAACTGTCTGAGTTGTTCTATCCTTTTTGCGATTATCGTCCGAGGCTTGGATGGTTCGGGAGAATAGAATGGTTGCCTCGCATCTATAATTGGCTCCTTGTTCCCTATCAGCAGCGCCTGTATAGAATTATTTATGATAGGGCACTAAAGAAATGGGGCCACCTTGCCGATGAGATACTATCTGGAGCCGACGAACCGTTGCTCCTTAGGAGGGTTTATGAGAAGTATTCTATTGATTGTAAGTGGCGCTATACTGACGGCAGCAAGTTATGGTAAGCCGTTAGACAATTACCGCCTCCTTGATGCTGAGCACATCAGTGCAGATGCCTACAACACGGAGCCAGGTAAACGCGACCCCTACATGCCTGACCACAATGGGGCTTGGAAACGAGGGGCGAATTTCAATCTAAACATGCGCCTACTGGAATTCTTCAAATGGGAGAATCGGCTACACATGGAAGGTGGCGACAGCCGCCTCTATAGTGCTGGCTGGGAATACCGCGTCAGTATGGACCAGTGGCGAGTTCAGCCTTTTTACTATCATCACAGTAGGCACGCGCTGGACGACAGCCCAAACGGTCACTTGTTTCCCGTTGAGAATAACGTCGGTCTTCGCTTCATTTTCCTTGATAAGGAGAAGAAATAATGTTAACTAAAGTTCAAGGTAAAAATGTTAGAAGATGGATTAAAGCTCTTGAGAGTGGTAATTATAAACAAACTTGGGGCATTCTACGTAGAGTGTCTGGAAACAATAAGTCCTATTGTTGCTTAGGTGTAGCCTGTCAGTTAATCTGTCCTAATCAACCTTGGCGCTGGGGAACTAATTTCATCACAAATCGTGATATCCAAAAGGCGTATGGGTTTACTTCTGGCCACGGGTTTCAGCTAGATAATTTGCCACCTATTACTGCTGTTAATGATGATACTTTTGATACAGAATTTCCTGATTATGTTAATGTACTTCCTTTTATTTGGGAGTGGTATGAAGAGAATAAATATAGGGGGAGAAAATGAAAATTATAGCACCCCCAGAATTCTTTGAAGAAAATTTACTAGAAGAGGATTCTCCGTTCATCATGTATGACCCCAATAAATATAGGGTTAAGTGGATAGCTCCTGACCTCCTGACGGTAGAACCTATTCCGAAGTTTGATAATGGAGAAGAATTAATAGCATTTTTGATAATAATCGGATTTGTAGTTCTGGTATCTCATATTATAAAGGCATGCCTATGAACCTAATACAAGCCATACGTACAGATAAACCCTTCAAGCGGCGCGATTGGGTCATATGGGTAAAGGCGGCGCAAGAGGAGGGAGAGTTCTTCCTCCAAGACGTTCACATGCGCCTGTTCGTGGTCTGTTCCCTTGAGGACCTACTGGCCGATGACTGGGAAATTCAAAAGAAAGGAATGCACTGATGCTATTTATTTTCATACAAGACCACGCAGGTCAAGCACTGTTCCTCTTACTAGTAGTTGCCATAATATGGACACTAGTTTCAATAACAAATTTGGATTAGGAGATAAGAAAAATGTCTAAAGTATCATTGGAGTTTACACTCCCCGAAGAACAACAGGAAATGGAACTGGCCGTCAATGCTCACCGCTACCGAGAAGCCCTATTGGATTTCTCTGAGACTGTTCTGCGCAGCATCGTAAAGTACGATAGCGTACCGACGCAACTTAAGGTAAGCATTGAAGAGGTTCTCAGGGCCGAGTTTAGCATGGAATACAGCGCGGCCATTGAGGAAGTTATTCTTTTAACGGCCAGCTACTTGAAAGACCAATTACACGAGTCATTAAGTAACAACGAGATTTCTTTGTACTAACCTATACTATAGGAGGCGTAAAATGAACGTGATTGAAGCAATACGGAGGTCTTCTATAGTATATTATAGCGAGCCCTTCTCGCATACCAGTCCTACAGGAATTGTTAAATACTTCAGTCCCGGACGGTTTGCTGCGTCTTTCATCTTGAGTCTTCTATACGGCATGGATAGAACTGCACTGTTTTCTGATGAATGGCAACCACTTGAGGAGGTAAGTATCAATGAGCAACACTAGCATTCTCCAGTATTTTCCCTCGAACAAGAAGCCCCGCCGCGTGCAGGCCGAAGCTCTGGAGCAGCTCGCCGATGGATGGGCCGATAGCAACCTGATAGTTGTAAACCTCCCGGTTGCAAGTGGGAAAAGTGCTATTGCCCACACTATTGCACACTGGCAGTATGCCACACTAAAGAACAGAAGTGCTATCTTAACGCCCACAAATATACTAGTTGAGCAGTACCTAAAGGACTTTCCTGACTTGCATAGGGTAAAGAGGATTGACCAGTATTACTGTTCATTACATAGTGAACAGACTGGCCCGCCGGTCAACTGCGCCAAGGCCCGTAGTTGGTCAGCCAGTAAGAAGCTCTGCCGCGATTGCCCCTACACAAAGGCGCTGATTAAGGCACAGAAGTGGGCACCTTCAACAATTCTTAATTACTATAGTTACTTGAGTGTCAGGCCGGACGTGCCTGTAATGATTATAGATGAAGCTCACAACTTGATAGGCGCAATTAGGGAGCAATCGGCTAGCAAGCTGTGGCAACATTCTTTGGGTTACCCCAATAACACAGGGTCATATAATGATTTATACCAATGGGCGCTATCCGTCAAGGACACTTTTTCAACTCCCCGTAAGAACAAGCTAATTCAGCGGGTGATTGAAGAGCTTGAGAACGGTAGAACCAGGTACTTGTTTCAGCGCACAAGGGAAAAGTACAAGGGTGAGGAAGAGGACGTTATAAAGCTATTGCCAGTAGATGTTAGGGATGAAGCGCCTATCTTCTGGCCAAGCACCGTACAGAAGATTATCCTAATGAGTGCCACTATCAGTACCAAAGATATTGAACAACTGGGCTTAAATAAGCTTCGTTCTCTTTTCATTAATAGCGGCAGTCCTATTGCACCAGAACGGCGACCTTTTCACCTGCACACTAGGTTGCACAATCTTGCGCATTCTAGCGTTGATGCTTCTTTGCCTGCTCTCGCGGAGGATATCAGGATTCTCCTGCGCACTAATCCTGAGAAAGGATTTATACACGCTACCTACGGAATGGCAGAGAAACTACGGCCCTTTCTTCAGGAGGAACCTCGGTTGCTTTGGCATGATAGAGAAAATAAGATGGCAAGATACGAAGAGTTTCGTCGTGCCACGCCTGATACTGGGCGGGTGATGGTAGCTTCTGGCCTGTATGAAGGCGTCGACTTACCACAAGATTTAGGGCGCTGGCAGGTAATTACGAAGGTACCCTGGCCCTCACTGGCCGAACAAGCAATTGTCTACCAAATGGAGAAAGACCCAGAATGGTATGCAAATGAAGCAGTTAAAATTGTGCTTCAAGCTTACGGGCGCATCTGCCGAACAGTAGATGATTATGGGCGGACGGTAATGCTAGATAATAGCTTCAACCGTCTATACGCGGGATATTCGCACTTGTTTCCAGAATGGTTCAAAGAAGCCTTAAATAGGAGTGCAGTATGAGCGATAATACTGAAGACAAGAAGAAATGGGATTTCAGGGACCAGCTAGTGGTGGGTAGCCGCGGCGAAGAATTGTTCCTACAACATTACCACAGTCCTCTGGTAATCTACCCCGAGCACAGAGCGGATTTCAAGAGAGTTAGCGACGGTGCCTTGGTAGAACTGAAAAGCGATACCTACAACATTGATAAGACACCCTACTTCTTCATGGAACGCTGGTCTGATTTCCATCAGAAGAAACCAGGAGGGCCTTGGCAGTCCCGTGAGAAGAGAGTAGACGTGTTTTGCTACCTATTCGTGCGGCATAATATCTACTACGAATTCAACGATTTGAAGGTTCTCACTAAAGAATTAGATAAACTTACCGATAAGCAAGGTATGGTGTTCGTAAAGAATAAGGGCTGGGTAACGGCGGGTTTTAAAGTTCTTCGAGAAGCATTAAAAGGACTGTACACCAGATACGAGTTTAAGAATGAAGTTAACAAAAAGTGAATCACTGTTCTTGCTATCAATCCTGGCCGTTGTCGGCATCATAGGATTGATTGCATTATTTGCAGCCAATAGTCCACGACCTTCCCGCAGGGACGATGGTAGCTGCCCTATTGAAATCTGGCCCTGCTGCGTTTATCCGGAGAAGTGTAAGGACCTGTGGGACTGGAACTGGAATTGGAGGCAGTTGTTTACACGCGCAGTAACGAACGAAGAGAGGAGAGAGCAGTGGCATTTATAAGCATAGATAGACAGTGCGTAGAGTGCGGCGAGATTGAATGGGCTGTCCTCATCGAACGGGAAGAGCGCGATAACTTGTTTATCTGTCCTGCCTGTGGTAAAATTGCAATGAAGCGGGCCCTCCTCAGTGCGCCAGCTCAGATGAATGTTGCACTGCCCGATGGTGTAAAACGTAAAGGTTTCAGTCAAATGGTCGAAGCGGCGAAATTAGAAGCAGCCTCCTATGATTTGCCTCCTGAGAAACGGGGAGATTTCAATAAGGCCATTCACGACTTAAAGAAGGTGAAATCATGAAGTTTAAATTTATGAATAGGGTTAGAGTTACTGAAGGCTTCTACGAGGGATTCACTGGAAAGATTGACGACTACTACGGCGAGCCCTACAATCTTCCTTTGTATGTTGTTCGGTTGGATGGAGTAGACAGAACTCTCACCTTTTCTGAAGAACAATTAGAAAAGATAGAAAGGTAGGATACCTATACGTGCGCCATCTGTTTGCAATGGGAAATGTATAAGGATAAGGGCGAAGTCCGCAAGATGATTGAACGCGCCCGTAAGAAGGACCCTGAACTGGTTATTGATGAAGAACACCTGCAGGCAGTTGAACGGGCTTTTCTTAAGACAGGATATGAGTCCTTTGATGGACTGGAACTTGATTGGGAAACAAATTTCATGTTTAGGAGTTTTTAGTATGAGTATAGAGATTATAACGAAAAGACTGGATGTCATGCAGAAGGAAATTCACCAAGGACTTTCTATTGTTAACCGCGAGTTCGACGAGTTCGAGCAAGTGATTGAGCACATCATGAAAGCTCTCAAGATTTTTGACGTCAGGATAACGGAGCTAGAAACACTGGCAAAAACTGCTAACGCGCCCAAACCTATCCGTGAAGACGATACAGGCAAGGAGTTATAAGATGATATGCTATAATAAGACGACAGGCTATAATAAGAAGACACAGGTATACTATCACATTATAACAGAAGGCATCTACCTGTGGGACGGTGTATTTATCTTCAACGACCGCATTGATTCTTTTCACCCCAATGCAGATACTCTACAAATGCTAGGTTACGTTAAGATAGGAGACCTTTAATATGCCCATATACGACTATAAATGCGCCCATTGCGACGCGCAAGCTACTATTGTACGGTCCGTCAGTGAAATGGAAACACCACCTGAGCCTTCGGAATTTAAGGAGATTGTCTGCACCTCTAAAGATGGGCACCAGTGGAAGCGTGAGCTAGGTACTTTCAGCCTGGTAAGGGGTAAGAACTGGTCAGGGTCGAAAGGCAACTGGTAGCAACTTATGGATAAGACAACAGTAAATGTTACACAACAGGTGTACCTGTGGCCAGAATCAGACACCTTATTCATAGTTACTACAGCACCTCATTGGTGGATGGCCCTTGTAGAATTTGATGACATTTCACTGCCGCCGGTCCCTTTACATGAGATTGCAGAGTTTAAAAAGAATGGGACTATATTCGTGGGGGACCTTTAGTGTGACCAGTAAGGAAATAAAACAATTCTTGAAAGGGTACGACAGTGACCTTATTTTCATGTTTACCAGGTTAGGCCTGTTAGAAGAGGTTGCTGCTACGGCCAGAGACGTCGTTGAATTTGCTAGTGAATCTTATGTAAAGAAATTACAGAAAGCATTAGATGCACTGGAGGACACTAAAGTTTTTCCGATTTCTGCCGATAAGTAGAGTAGGAGGAGGAACTAGTATGAAAATAGCATCAGTAATATTAACATTAACCTTAGGCAGCTGTGGAGGCTGGGAAAGGCGTGACTGTTATGCAGACGGACAAAACTGTAAAGGGAAAGATACTCAAGATGAGGAAACCCAAAAGACAATGGGTTCTCCTGGCCCCCGCGGTCCCCAAGGAGCTCCTGGCAAAGATGGAGAAACTGGCCCTAGTGGACAAGAAGGGGCACCTGGACCTGCTGGGAATGATGGTGCGGCAGGAAAAGATGGCGAGAAAGGCGACCCGGGCACTAGTGCAGCGATATCTATTATCAACACTGCTCCTGGGTGTGGTACTTCAGGTGGCATTACTGTACTTGTGGCCCAAGATACTAATGCTAATGGGACAGTAGACGTTGGTATAGATAATGCAATCCAATCCGCTGAAGTCTGCAACGGCGCAGATGCTACTGTCGATAACCCCTTTATGCCAGCTGCACTGGTAAACCCTTGTGGCGATGCTCCAGGAATCTGGGACGAGATTTTCCTACGCCTAGCGAATGGTCAGCTTGTAGCTAGCTTCAGTGATAATGCAAATGGAAACAATACAAGGTTTAGCATCCTAACGCCAGGTACCTACGAGACGACAGATGGCGACAATTGCATGTTTACAGTTGATAATTCCTTACAAATTATAAACGAGAGTCATCATTACTGAAAGGGGTAGGCTTATGAAATACGCGCACGACCAAAGGGAGGAGCAATGAAAGCCTTATTATTTTTAATCTTATTAGCCACTTGTGACCTGCCACAACCTACACCTGAGCCTGCACCTACGCCCATCAAAGTAGCCGTAAGCTCGGCACAAATTGATACTTCATTCGTGAATCAATTAATGGACACCTGTAAGGTGAAGCTCAGCGATAGTCGCAAGAAAATACTGGCCGACCAATTGGTTCGTATAACTAGAATGCGATTCTCAAAAATAGAACACCAACAAGCATTTACCTTCCTCGTGTGCATCGAAAGCAAGTTCGACAGTGGTGCGAAAAGTAAAAGCGGCGCGATTGGCCTCACACAAGTAATGCCTAAATTTGCCGGCGAGTTTGCAAAGGATTGTGGTCTACCTTCAGGGGTTACTGCTGCTGACCTGACGGACAGTGAGACCAGTTTGCTTGTAGGTTCTTGCCACTTCAAGTCTCTCATTGAATACTATAATTCCGTTGCACTGGCCCTTGCGGCATACAACAGCGGTAAGGACAGTGCTAGCGTAAAGAGTCTTAACAACCTAGGGGAAGGTCACCCAGAAACCACGGGGTACATCAGCAAGTTTATGGTCCTCAAAGAAAAGATGGAGAAGAAACATGCTAGTAAATAAATTCTACAGTATAATCCTATCTCAGGTTCTCTATTGTTTTAACGGTTACAATGTTATTCACTTCTTGCAGACTGGAACCTTCTACAAGATAGAGCAGCGCATCTGGGTAACAAGAGACCCTGAGGATGGATTCATTTACTTTCGCAAGTATAGAATGCCGGCAGGGGAACAGGTGATTGACGTCTGTGAAGGGAATGGTGAGTAACTCATGAACAGCTTTTGGGATTTCCTATTTAAACCAGCAGCGGCTAAAGAGCCACCAGCAGTATCTCCGCCTACACCGCCCGTACCGCCTGCACCAGAACCGCAAACAGATAAACCTACACACATGGGAGCTACTGGCCTCGCACTGATAAAGAGTTTCGAAGGATGTAGACTTGAGGCCTATCAAGATAGCGTAGGAATCTGGACGATTGGCTACGGCCACACTGGACCAGAAGTTAAACCTGGTCTGGAAATCAGCCTAGATAGAGCTGAAGAGCTGCTCCGATTAAACCTAGTGGAAGCTGAAGGCGCCGTTTGCCGTTTCGTTACAGCACCACTCAATCAGAATCAATTCGACGCCCTATGCTGTTTCACCTACAACGTTGGAACCGGCAAGTTTAAAAGTAGCACCTTGTGCTTGCTAACGAATATGCGCGAATACTTCAAGGCAGCTGATGAGTTCTTGAAATGGGATAAGGCTGGCGGCGTACCTCTCCTAGGACTTGCAAGGCGTAGGAAAGCTGAACGGGAATTATTTCTACGGCCTCTTGACGTCAATGCTAATAAGAGCTAAGATAAGAATGACGACCTCCTCTATCATGGGCAAGGGGCCTTCCATTAGGCTGGTCCCTTACTCCCCTAGCAAAGGATTACAAAGAGATGAGTGCACTAATAAAACTTTCCGTATCCAGTAGAGTGGCCAATTACCTGCGCCTAAAGAAGAATCCTAATACAACGGCCCGTACGACCGGTAGTGGGCTGGGAATTGAACTATTAGGCGGTACCGTAGAGTTGACGAGTGGCGAGCATGCAGGCACAATACTAGCACCCGATAGCATTATCAAGGCCAATCAGCGAATTGTTATTAATGCCGGCGAAATCTGGCCCAATAAATACCACGTTATACTGCAGCCAAATCCAATTCTTTACTACTATGGAACGGTCAGTTGTCCTACCATCATTGAACCTGAAGACCACATTCCTTTGGACGTAACTGTGCGAATGGACAAGCAATTTGCACTGGCCGACCTTAACTGGGTCCTGAGAATGTATTTAATTGACTGACAGGCCAGTTATGAAAGAGCTTGACATTAATGCAATTTCTGGTATAATCATTAAGAGAATCGAGGAGTTGGAGGCGAAAGCTTCCCACGATGCAATCTTTTATCGAGGAGTGAAGGCCGGCGTGAGAGAATTACTTGAAGCACTGGCCGCGAGTGCAGCAGATGGAAACGGCGAAAATCATACATCTAAAGACAGTTCGGAATCAAAAGAAGACCGACCAATTGGCCTCGCCTAACAATCCACAGCCCCTATCTCCCAGCGAAAAAGAGACAATCTACCGATTCGAGAAACTCGCCGCTATAATTGACGAACAATCATTTACAATTGAAGAACAGAATAAGAGACTGGCAAAACTAGAAGAGAGGCTTCTTTTTCTTGTTAGGAAGCTGTTGGGGTAACGGCGAGCTTTCTGCTGGCTGTTCCTGTGCTTCCTCATCGGGATTCTCTTCCTCGGCAGGCTGTACCTCTTGAGCGGATGGTGGTGGGGGAGGCGCTGGAACCTTGCCCAGTTTCCTGAGAAGGTCCAACACACTCTGCTTTTTCCCGGTTGCAGGTGCTTGCTTGAAAGACACCTGTAGTATTTTACTTTTTAATTCAGGGCTCACGGCTATTCTCCATCTTCCTCTTGCTGCTGCTGTTTTTTAATAGCTTCTTGACGGGCCTTTAACTTCGTAAGAGCATCCGTTGTAGACTTGCCAATGCTAGGGCCCCTAAGGAAGTCTAGCATCTTATTGAGCAACTTGTTGTCTTGCTTGTCCAGTTCTTTCGACTGGTCGGCGCGTTCCTTATCAAGGTCTTCTGGCGACGCAGCGGTAGCCTTCAAGAAGGACTTGCGCATTACTTGTGCTTTATTTTCCGCCATTAGCATTGTCCTTCATTCCCCAAGCCTCTTTAGCTGCACTGAGTACCTTATCATCTAAATCACTTTCCGTCAATTTAACGAGCTTGTCAAGTCCATAAACGATTGCCTTCTTGAGGAAATCTTCCGTCAAGAGACTCATTAGCATTTGAATGAGTGCATGCGAGAGAGCGGCGAGAATTGTTAATAATATTGCTGGCATTACTTGCCTCCTGTAAATATAGGGTACTTTTGTTTAATGTTCCGTACACGTTCATCGAGATTCAGACTAGGCAGTGCCTTGTTAAGGAAAGTTCCTTTGCGGCGCTCTCCTCCCATAAATACGGGAAGGTCATCCGTGAGAAAGCGTACCATGCCTGAGCCGGGCACAAATGCCTGACCGGTGTTATTAACCCATTTCCAGAGAGCTTCTGGGTCTCGATTAACGAGGCCAGTTACACCATCTGTAAGTGCACTGATGACTGGGGGTTTTGCTAGACGGCCTTCAAGTATCTGTTTTAAAGAAGCAATAGGAGCTTGACCAGCTAGGCCTCCATAACCCAATAGTTTTCTACTCAAATCACTGTCCTTCTGGTCAGGGATTAACAGGTGTTCGATAGCTCCTACTGCAAACATTGGTGCAAGATACTTGTATCCTACTTTAGCGGCGCCCTTCAAGAGTCCCTTACGCTTCACAATATGCATAACGTCGCCGGCAATACTAGCTGGCCACTTCGTAAATACACTAAAGATGGGGCCTAAAGTACGGCCAAACTCGCTCATACTTGCCCTGTTATAATTAAACATTGTCTTACTAATAACGTAGTTCTTCATTAAGCGTTCTACTTCAGGAATATCATTAGCTTCTACAGCTCGTTGAACAGTGCGCCGATATCCGCTACCCATCTCTTTTACGAATTTTACAGCCGCTGGTTCACCGCGAAGAAGGTCACGCGCAACGAATTCGCCAACATGGATAGAAAGCGCTCGGTTAATAGATTCGCTTTTCTCAAACATAAACATGGCCGCCCTGCTGTACTTATCCAGTGCGGCATCCGTAAGACGATAGAGAGCACTGTCTTTAATTCCTTGCCGAACAGCATTACGTAATTCCGTAGAATACTGCTTAGGAATCATCCCCTCATTCTCAAGCATTATTGATAAATTGCGTGTTTTATATAAAGAGCCAGGTTCTTTTCCCAGTAATTGCGCCATCTCTGGAGACAGGCGAATTTCACGGCCAGCCATCTTTTCATTCAGGGTGGTAATGATAGATTTGAGCATTGTCTTTGAGCCGTAAGCATTTCCCAGTTCCGGCACTGTCATGTAAAATGGTTGCGTTAGATTTACAATTGCTGCACGCGGCGAGAATCCTAGGAAGTTAGGATACACCTGATTCATAAGTTGTGAGAAGAAATCAGGAGTTTCAGCAAGAACTCCATAGTAGGCGCGAGCAATTGGATTTGTTGCAGTGGCTAGTTTATTCTTGGCCGCGACCTGAATATTAAACATTTTCTGGCGTATAGCACTATTTAAGGTACCTCGCCTGACACCAGTTAAATCTTTCACAAGGGTGTCTACGAATGAAGCACTTTGCTTGTCGTTGGCAGCCATTGCGAAATTGCGGATTTTCTTTAGCTCGTCAATACCTTCACGATAATAGGCATGACGGAAAGTATTCTGTGACCAATTAGAAATCAGTTTAGGTACATTCTTTTCGATAAGAAACTCAGGAACTTCGCCCTCACGCTTTAGTGCTGCGGATGCTACTGTCTCCATGTCTTCTTTTGCAAGCGCCGGGTCTAGCGCAGAACGAAGAGCAACTTGGAATTTCTCGGGGGTATCTACCTCACGGCCTGACAAGAATTTAACTCCCTGCTGCAATTCTTTGAAGTTATCATCCTTTACAAGTTTATCAAATAGTTTTGGGTCAGCAGCATTAACCCTAAGGTCTACGCCGCCTGTAACGTTCTTAAACTTCTCGACTTCTTGATTGAGGCGATGCACCGCTTCCGCTAGGTCAACGGAGTGATGGGGCACGTAAAATTCGCGCATCTGAATGGGAACCCCTAAATCCTTGGCAAGAGTGGCGCCTTCATTAAATACCTGGCGGGCTTGATTCACAACTGAAAGTTGCGGTTCACTGAACTTCTCAAGACCTTCACCCTTGTCCAATGCGCGATACAGCGCATCTGGGTCCACCTTAGTCTGTTTAATTGCCTTATCTAATTCGCCTGCTTTATCGATGTAGCGTTTCAGTACAATAGTATACTTATTATTATTCTGTGCAAGATTGTCGAGAACAACTTCCATCTTCGTGCCTAGCTGGTCGTCGATGAAACGAGAAACAAATTTGCCGTCTAGCATCTTGTTACGAATACTAGTAAGAGCATTGTTTCCTGCAGGTAACTTGTTATCAAGGTCTTGTGCTAGGATTTCAAAAGCCTTCTGTGTGTCTTTGAAGTTGTCGAATTTCTTTGCAATGAATTCAGGACCTTCTGTGGCAACCTTCTCTTGAATAACTTTAAGAGCATCTTCAACTGTCTTTGGTTTGCTACCCAGTACCTTTGCGAAGTCCTTAGTGTCATCCTGTAGTTGCTCAAATGCCTTGTAGGCTTTCTGGTCTTCTGGCCGTATGCCCTGATTTTCCATGAGACGGGCTTCATCTTCTGTAATATCTTGAATTGGTTGAGCTAATTTAGCCCTATCAGCCTCTTCAGTGCTCTTCTTGAAAGCGTTGAAATCTTCAATATTCCTATTTTCTGTCAATAATTGGGCAGCTACACTATCTGATTCTCTT
>Ga0310810_10000211_pt1 | contig 59509 bp, 56 predicted proteins | sample NCmetagenome_FD_207641 | JGI IMG/M metagenome (GOLD analysis project Ga0310810, IMG submission 207641) | Soil microbial communities from experimental microcosm in Duke University, North Carolina, United States - NC | ecosystem: Engineered > Artificial ecosystem > Soil microcosm > Unclassified ...
ATTGGGATGGTATGGAGTACTTCGACCCGTCCAGCAAGCACGGAGCACTTTACGCGTTTCGAGGTTCCAACGAGAACGAAAAGTCCCACAACTTCCAACTCCGTGGATTAGAACCCGGGTCACATTATCAACTCCATTTCCAAGACCACTCTTCTAGCGATCGGGTTCTGACGGGAGAGCACCTCATGACAAAAGGGCTCTCCATCTCATTGCCTTACCCCAACAGCTCTGAAATTGTTCTGTTCCAGGAAACAACTGAGCCAATTGCTATGACAGACAGTCCACGTTGACCCACGAATAAGAATGCCCACTCACCGAGAGAGAAAGATGAGTGGGCTGTTGGTCAGCTTCTACTTCTTTTTTTACTTTTTGCTTGCTTGATCCAATACCGAGGTCGCCGTTTGCTGCAACAGCGGAGTGAGGACGTCCTCACCATCTGATTTAGCTTTCGCTTTAAGTGTGTTCTGGAGAATTGGACTCGACTGCCCCGTTCCCACTAGCTGATATTGCACGGTCACATCATCCTTTGACTTGATTTGGCCGTTGAACCCAGCAAGCTGATTCATGGCTTGTTGCTGGGCTGATTGGGCTGCAGCAGACGCTGCCGCTGAGGCAGCACTGGCAGCCACTGCTCCTCCCATGCCATGTGCCATGGCGCCGATCGGCGTCATGCTCGCCATAGGACCCGCCATCTTGGCGAACTTGCCGAATCCTCCGCTCGAGGCATGTTTCACGGCGACCGAGGAATACAGGATGAAATCGCACTGCTTCTGCTGTGCCTCAGCCTGCAACTGCATCGGAATATGAGAGTCCAGCGCTGCAATCTCGATGGCCGGACCATTCATAAGAGCAACCTCGGCATTACGGATCGGCGTGCTGTAATCCGCACCTGTGTTGCTGCCTTGTCCAACTTGCGCGTCAGGAGGAGCAACGCCAATGCGGATCTTTCCAGGTGCCTTCGGGCCCAATTGTTGTGGTGCTGCAATCGGAGCCGCCGCGGGCTGACCGGCCCCTTGCATGCCATTCATCGCACCCATTGCCTGGGGATTCATCATCCCTGCCTGTTGGGCTTGTGCCATGGCGGCTTGTTGCATCGCCACCTGTGCACCCGGGTTGAACATCATCTGCGCCATCGATGGGTGTCCAGCGTTCGCTGCTGGCTGGGCGGGAGGCACATATGCCTGCTGCGCCTGTTGTGGAACTTGCTGCTGTGGCATCGCCTGCTGCGCCACTTGCGATTGAGCCGTCGGCAAGCCATTCAATTCGGCTACGGAATTCACTTGGCGATAGCCAGCAGGCACATCGAACAGATCCGCTGATAGTTCCTGCTTGCTGATTTCAGATATTTGGATACCTACACTCATCGTCCCACCATCGGGAGTGGGCATGGTTATGTTCTCCTGCAACGGATAACCGAGCTTCCCGCTGCCCACCCGGCGTGCGATGATCCGGTCCTGGCATCCAGCAGCTTGCTGCAGCGGTGGAGCGATGCTCGCGCAGGACAATAGCTCTTTCGAAACGTCAGCAAACCAGCCATCAATTTCGAAGCTCTGTTTCACTTTTGTGCAAGCATCCTCTGACGGCTCCTGCACGACCTTGGCTTTCAAATGGCGGGCAGGATATCCGTACATCGTCTTGCGTTCACCCGTGTCGGTCACAGTTGTGGTAATGACGATCTTTCCGCCAGTCGCTTCGGGCGCCTGCGCCCCAGTAGCCAGGGCGGCGGCCTTCGCGGCATTCTCGTCCTGCGGATCATTCGCAACCATGTAAGTCTGCGTTTGATCATTCAGGGTCAAGGTTCGCTTGAGATCGCATTGCTTCAACGTAACAGTCGTGCCACCCTGGGTCTGGGTAACGGTGCGTTCTCGTGCACCTTTGATTGATGTTTCTGCACTGGAGGTGAAGTTCCCTCCCACCAGTATGTTTTTCTTGATGTGGAGATCCTGGGCTTGGAGTCCAATCCCAATCAGCAGAACAACGGAAGAAAGAACTGTTTGTAGCGGCTTGGAAGGCATAGTCACCCCTCTGTAAATCTTCGGCAATCGGCAGGCATCACGGCTGGTTGAAGACTCACAACCGGAACCAGCCGTTTCAGCCTGCGACTGCCTTCCTTATCGAGAAAGGCGGAAACAGATCTCATTTCGGGTCAACTTCCTCAACTTTTCTGCTGAAGGACCGCACGGCGGCGAATGCAACGAGAGATGGGAATCAAAATTTTTAAAATTCTAACCTCGTCAAGAAAGGGCAGGTTGTTTACCTAACCATCAACATCTCTCCAATACACTTTAGTTACTCATTAGGGCAATGTGAGAAGAAGGAGGGGGCGGGTCCTCCATTAAAATGAACGGATTCGACGTTCTCCCGATCGGGCTGCTTTCACCGCATCCGAGCCGAGAAGTTTGTATTCATGGCACATCACCGCATTCCCGCTTTTCAGTCTCCCGGTTTGGAGAAGCCGAAGGAGAGCTCCGCGCTACCGAAGGATGACGGACTTGCGGGCGTGCTGCCTTTCCGCAGCTTGAGCGGCCACGCACAAGCGGATATTCAGAGTGTTCTGACAAAAGTCGCCGAATTGGCCAACATTCTTACCGGCGCTACCGGATCAGCCATCGCTTTCAAGAGCGACCATGGCACGATCTGCCGAGCTCGATCGGGTGAGGACGGACCCGCACTTGGCGCCCCCGTGAACACCACCACCGGAATCTCCAAGCAGTGTTTGGATACCGGAAGTTCACTTCGATGTGATGACGTTCGAACGGATGGTCGTGTCGATCCCCAGGTAGCCCTTGCTGTTGCAATCCGGTCCATGGCCGTAGTTCCCATTTTTCAAAGCGCCAAGATTTCGGGCGTGTTGGCGGTTTTTTCGCGAACCCCGGGCACATTCAATGATCGTCACCTGAAATTGCTTGAGCACTTGGCTAGCCTAGTTGAGTTCCCCACGGGGCTAGTCATCGAGGAAAGTCCGAGAAAGCCTGCGGAGACAGAACCCAAAAAAGTCGAGCAGCCCAAACCTTCCGAGATCAATCTGCTGGTCGAGCCGGAGTCCGCCTACCGTGTGTTCTTCCACAATTTGGCCGAACTGGCATCCAGACCTGCACCGATTCCAAAAACTTCTCGGCTGGATTACGGATGGGATCACGTTTTTGTTGACTCGCAACTTCCGTGGAAACGATTCGGGCAGTCCATTGCTCTTCACCTTGCAGTCATTGCTCTAGCTTTCGGACTGGGAGCAATCTGGCCGCGCGAGTTGACCCATTCGAACCGGCCGTTACGCCAAGCTCAAATCACGTATTATCCGGCGGCGGAAGCGTATCCCAGCAAGCCGCAACCTGCTTCAACCAGCGCGAGACGAACCGTTAGACGTACTCAACTAACTCAGCAGGCTGCCGCTCCAAAAACTAGAAATGTCTTGGTCGTTCCTCGCGGCAGCGGCAACCGCCGTAATGACACGACGGCATCAGCCGCTCCGAACTTGGCGACGCGTCAGAGTCAAAAATTTGAAATGGGCGCCGCGAGTTCGGTCCTGCCCGCGCCCCCAGACGCGGGTGCAGGAGGTCAATCCCGACGAGTCGGTTTGCCGGGGTATGGCGTTGTTGCGCCCGCTCCTGAAATCGGCACCGGATCCGGGTCGCGAAGATTGAGCGCACCTGGAACAACAATTGTCGCCCCCGCTCCCGACGTCCAAGGCGCAACGATGCGAGCGGGCGGTAGCCGGCTAGGAGGCGGGGTTGGCGGCGATGCTAATTCGGTTGTTCCTCCCGCGCCATCACTGAGCGGTCACTCCGGAGCGACCTACAGAGGCGGTTCTGGCCTCACTTCGCAAAGCGGCGTACAAGTCGTCGGCCCTCCGCCATCTTTGCAAGCTGGGACCACCGGCGGACGAGGCACTGCCGTTTCCATCGGGACTAGCGGCGCTGAGGTCGTTCCTCCTCCGGCATCGCTCGATGGCAGCGGATCAAGCCTGGGCAAGGGCAGAGGAACTGGAATCGCAGGCGGATCAGATGTCGTGCCGCCCCCTCCAGCTCTGCAGAGTGCGGGAAAATATGGACAAGGCAGACAGCTAGGTACCATCGCCGGAACCGGTGGCGAGGTTGTGCCCCCATCACCCTCTTTGCAAGGCGACGGTGCTGGCGGCATAGGCCAAGGGCGATACGGATCTCTGAATGGAACTGGTACATCCGTTGCCGGACCACCGCCGTCCATTGAAGGAGGCTCCGGCGGCATAGGCCCAGGCCGCTATGGATCTCTGAATGGAACTGGTACGGCCGTTGCTGGACCGCCGCCGTCGGTTGAAGGAGGCTCCGGCACGCTCGGTGCTGGACGCGGGGCAGGTTCACAACTTGGGACGCAAGGCGCTCTTCCACCCGCATCTGGACAAGGCGGATCGGGCGATGCCTCTTCTTCTGCCAGCGCCAGCGCTGGACCCGAATCCGTCAAATCGAAACTCGCTGAAAAGCAAGCGCCTCCGCCTCAGGATGTCCAGCTTCGCCTTATCAGCGCCGCTTGGTCGCCGGCGCGCTCCTCGTACTTTTCAAATTACGAAGTATTCATCGCAGAAAAGTGGACGAATAAACAATCGCAGCTGATCAAGCTCGTATACGTGTTCTTGCCGTATCAAAAGAGACTGTCGGAGTATGGCTCCGACGCGAAGGTGCACAAGTTGCGAGTGGTGCGAGACCGAACTTGCGATGAAAGCTTGATGCAGATGGAGTGGCCGGATGACAACCGCCCCCCTGCGGCCGTCACATCGCAGAAGAACGAATCTTCCGATCCAGCCGACCGCAACAGCAAATTGCCTTGCTATCGCACTACTGCCGACGATTATCGTCGAGCCGTTTCCGGAACGCATTAGTTTCCTCAGGGTTAGGCATCCTCTCCTAACCGACGAGTCACTTCTTACATACTCTAGGTTTCCGATCCTCGCCTTGTAAGATTGCACCTCAAATGGCAACTGCGGACGCCAAGATTGCGAGCCAGTCCACAAGCTTCAGCACGAACAGGAGACTTCGATTCTTACCAGTCCTGTTCCTGTTATCGGGGGCTTCGAGCCTTGTGTTCGAAAACGTGTTCACGCGATTGCTTACTACACATTTGGCAATACCGCGTACGCGGTCAGCACAGTATTGGCAAGTTTCCTCGGCGGCCTTGCAGTAGGCGCGTTTCTCATTGGCCGATGGGCGGATCGCCGTCGACCATCTCTGCTTTTCTACGGAACACTCGAACTGTGCACAGGAATTTATTGTCTGTTTGTTCCTGCCTTCTACGGATTTCTGACGAACGCTTACGTGGCTCTTTACCACCGATGGAGTTTGGGCCCGGTGGGCCTGATCGGACTTCGGGTTTCACTCGCCGCAGTTCTCATACTTATTCCCGCCTTCCTGATGGGGGGCACCTTGCCTGCCATCGCGCGCTTCCTGGCAGCTACGCGTTCTGATTTTCAGCCGGAACTTGATCGGTTCTACGCGTTTAACACCTTGGGCGGCGCCATTGGCGTGCTCGTTTCAACCTACCTTCTAATCCCATCACTTGGCATCCCACAAACGATCTGGAGCGCAGCGGCGATTAACATCGGGATCTTTTTCACCATTCTCTATTTATCACGAGGCTGCGCGGTCGAATGGAACGGGACTGATATCAATCCGAATCCGGAATCTCCGTTCGGAGGAAACAGGCGTTTGACCTTCCTGCTTGCCGGTTCCTTTCTGACTGGCGTGGTCGCATTGGCATACGAGATCGTTTGGACCCACGCGCTAAGTTTCCTGATAGGAAACACGGTTTATGCGTTTGGTCTCATGCTCTTTACATTCTTATGCGGGTTGGGCATTGGCGCACGAATCGTTGCTCGCCGGTGGAAATCCGCTGAAGCTTGGGGCCGAGTCTTGGCAATATCACAACTTTTGCTGGGGCTTACGGTTTTCGTAACGCTGCCACTCTGGCCTCGCATTCCCGCGCTGTTTTCGCACGGAATTTCTGGCGCCTACGATCGAGACCTAGGTGTGATTACGCTTCTCGTTCTCGGACGCATCACTTACGTGTTCTGGAGAAATCGAAAAGAATCTCGCACCGCGAAGCTGTCTTGGTATCGCACTCACGAACCGCACATTGCAGCGCTCGTTTTCGCCTTATTGGTAGCGGGTTTGATGCCGCTGCTCTGGAGATGTGAGCCTGTGTGGTTTATCGCGGGAGAACTCCTGCGTTTCTTCTGCGTTTTCGGATTACTCATCGTTCCTTCGCTTCTACTGGGATTGACTTTCCCTCTCTTGCTCAATTTGTACAGCATCGAATCGCAGCGCGTCGGATCATCCGTTGGGAAGGTGTATGCAGTTAATACGATAGGCACAGTCGTCGGATCACTCGTAACCGGATTTTTTGTGCTTCCGCGTTTCGGTTCATCGATGACCCTGCGGGCCTGCGCTGCGTTGAATGTTGGCTTGGCGCTTGCCTTTGCTCTCTCTCTCTGCTCGCCGACCCGAAAACAAAAAGCCACTTATGTTTTGGCTGGTTTAGTTCTTGCGGCGCTTTTCATCGCCTTACCCATGCAGTGGGATGTTCGCCACGTTACAGGTTCTTACGCCTATTTCAATGAAGGCTGGCCCGGTGCTCAAGTCGTATATGCGAAGGAAGATGTCCAGGGTGGTCTCACATCGGTGGTCCAAGCTGGCGCGACTCGCACTTTACTCTCAAATGGAAAGTTCCAAGGGGACAACACAAATGAACGGTCGACCCAGGCGCGCTTCGCGTTGATCCCATCGTTGTTCATGAACAAATGGGACCGAGCATTAATCATTGGGTTAGGAACAGGACACGTACTAAGTACGGCAGCGAAATTTCCGTTTCAACGAATCGATGTCGCTGAACTCGCGCCGCACGTGGTCGAGGCTGCAAGACTTTGGTTTCAGGATGTGAATGGCGGAATTTTAGATAGCGACCCCCGGTTGCATGTGTCCGTAGCCGATGGTCGCAACTTTCTGCTGCTTTCGCGCGACAAGTACGACATGATCACTGTGGAAATAACTTCACTGTGGATCAGCGGCGAGGCTGATTTATATAACGAAGAGTTCTATCAACTTTGCAAATCGCACCTGACTGAGCACGGAGTTCTGCAGCAATGGGTCGCGCTGCACCACTTGCGCACTCAAGATCTGCTGATAGCTCTTAATACTGCGGCACAGGTATTTCCGCACGTTGCTTTGTTTCAGGGCGAAAACCAGGGCCACGCATTTTTGATCGCTTCTTCGGCACCGTTGGAAATCGACTATCAGGTTGTTGCCGAGTATGGAGCCAACCCTAAGGTACGCGAAGAATTGAACGCGCTTGGCATGCGAGACGCATGGCCGCTTCTCGGCGAGGTTGTCCTTCACGGTTCTGGTTTTCGCGATGCAATCGCCTCTCTTCACGAGATGACCGGCCTTCGAAAAGATTTTGCTTCTACCGATTTCCATCCTTATCTCGAATACCATGCCCCTAAAGGCGTCGTGTTGCCGTACGACACTGTCGTTCCAAATACGTTGTTCTTGAGGAAATTTCGGCCCGACAGCTTGTCTCCAGATCTGATTAAAAATGTGCCTTCTGAAAACGAACGCAAATTGGTTCTAGGCTATGTAGCCGAAAAGCGCGGAAATCTTGCGCGTGCCCAAACATGCTTCGAACAAGTTGAAGGAACTTCCAAGGCAGAAGCTCAATCGGCTTTGGAGCGAATAACGCAGGAACTCAGCTCTGCACAATCGCAACCTGCCAGGGACATGACCGACACGTGTAAGTAGGTTCAGTACTGTCCGTACCGCCCTCGCACGGATTCCATCAGTTTCTTCGAATCGTATCCAACGCCATCTTTGAAAACGATTTCAACATTTTCGATATCTGAAATGTTCTTCGATGGATCGCCCTTCATCACGACCAGGTCGGCGTTTTTGCCCACATCAATGGAGCCAATCTGCTTATCCTTGCCCATGTACGTTGCACCGTTCAGGGTCGCAATTTTGATAGCTTCCGTTGGCGTAAACCCAGCTTCGACGAGCAACTCGATTTCGCGCTGATCTCCAAAACCAGGGACAACGCCTCCATTGCCAGTGGGATCCGGCCCCGCGATGAGCAATCCGCCCGCAGCAACGAACGCGCGCTCGAGTTGCATGTCGCGTTTCAACAGCGCCGCCCAATCATTTTTCGAAGGCTTGAGTCGAGATGGACGTTCGCGATTGTAGAGATAGGCTTCTCGCGCTGGCGGACTCATTGCTCCGAGCATCTCCGGGCGCAGCGGGGGTCGCCCCGGTATTCCACTTTCAAAAACCGGAAGCGTTGATGTGACCGCGACGTGATGTTTCACGAGTGTATCGATGAGCGCTTTGGCATCAGAGCCGGCCGGATCCATCTTCTCAAGTGTTGGCGTACCCGCGCCCTCAGAGCAGCTATCCGGTTTCTTGTCCGGATCTAACTGCGTATTCACGAAGAAGCCATGTTCTAGATCGTCGATGCCAAGTTCTGCAGCTTCTGGGTACGTCACCGCGCACAGATGGCCAGTCACCTTCACACCGCGCTTATGCGCTTCGTCGATCGCGGCTTTCAACTCCGCGCGCGAGATGTTCATGTAGGCTTTGAAAGACGTCACGCCGCGATCCACCCAGTAATCTACAAACTGCTTCGCTTCCTCCGGACTGCTGAGATGGTGCATCTGAATGAAATAACTATCAGCGCCTTCCAGGTAGGGACCGGTCACGTCCAGGTGCGGACCAACCAGTTCTCCCTTGTCGATTAAGTCCCTCAAGTTCAGATCCGAGTAGGTTTCTACGCTCCCAGTCGTTCGCATCGTAGTCACGCCCGCTGCTAGGTAAAGGCGGGGTGCGGAAAACGTCATCTGTGGAACAAGAAGGGGTTCCTCCGAATGCCACTGTGCGTCTTCGTTTGGACGGGCGATATAAAACAAGTGATTGTGCATGCCTACAATGCCGGGCATGACGGTGTAACCTCGCAAATCCAGAACCGTTGATCCTTCAGGTGCTGCAACGTCGGCGCCCTTCTCAACCGAGACGATCTTGCCGTTTTCGACTGTCACATTTTGGTCATCGAGTGCTGCGCCACCTTTCCCGTCGATGACGCGGATGTGCGTCAACACAAACTTCGGCGTCTGCACACGCACGTATTTCTTAACTTCATCCGAGAGCTTGGCTGGAGTCTGTGCATGAGCAAGAACAGCGGTGAGACAAAGTGTCAAAACGATAAGACGAGAATTCAGGCGCATTTTCCCTCCTGCGAGCGCGGCTATTGTAGCGGATGACCCCGAGTTTTCTTCTTATTCAGGCCCTTGCTGATTGCGCCGTTCGGCGAAACACGGCTATCATAGCGGCCTTTGCCGGAGGCTTCGATGAAACGGTTCGCAATGCTCGCTCTGTTCTTTTGCTCCGTAACCCAGCTTTGGGCTGCCAAACAGTATTCTTATTTCCGGGTTGGAAATGCCAATGATGTGACCACGACGACCTCAGCCGGAACTGTTCTGATGGGCGGTGGCACCGACGTCGATGCCGCTTTTCAGTGGATGTGTGGCCGCAGCGGCAATGGGGACTTCCTAGTGATCCGTGCGACCGGCACGGACGCTTACAATCCCTACATCCAACAGCTCTGCCCGAGCGAGAACTCCGTCGCGACTCTGATAATTCCAAACAACGCAGCTGCGAACGATCCCTTCGTAGCGGCAACCATCCGCAACGCGGAGGCAATCTGGATTGCCGGCGGCGATCAGTCGAACTACATCAACTATTGGACTGGAACCCCTGTCCAGAGCAATCTCAATGACGCCATCGCGCGCGGCGTTCCTGTTGGCGGCACCAGCGCCGGCATGAATGTGTTGACGCAGTTTGTCTATTCAGCCTTGGCGAGCCAGGGAGCGACCTCGAGTCAGTCGCTCGCCGATCCCTTCAACAGATACATCACGTTGGCGCGTGATTTTGCAAATGTCAGCGCATTGCAAGGTGTCATCGGGGATCCGCACTTCGTTACACGGGACCGCATGGGGCGTGACCTTGCTTTCCTCTGCCGTATTTACACGAACGGTTGGTCAACTGCGCCACGCGGGATATCAGTCGATGAGAAAACAGCGCTTCTGATCGAGCCCACTGGAACTCTTTCCGTGGTTGGTAGCAGCACCGCTTATTTTCTGCAGGCACCAGGTGCACCGGAGGTTTGCGCTCCCAAGACTCCTCTGACCTATACGAATGTTGGCGTCTATCGCATCAACTCGAGCGGCACCTTCGATCTTGGTCGTTGGACTGGCCGCAACGGAACCAGCTATAGCGTCTCCGCGAATGCGGGCGTGCTGAGTTCGACCCAGGCGGGTGGCTCAATCTATTAAGTGAGTTCATCAAGCCCTAGTCGAAAAACACTAGAGATCACACACCCCATGTGCAGGTACTATGCTGCCTCACATGGGGTTGAGCATTTCCACCAAAAAATGGCTACGGCGCGGGCTAGCGCTTGTGCTGATGTTGTATATCGCTTTTGCTGGACTCATCGTCTGGGCTATGCATCAGCCACCCGAGACTTTTGGCCGAGTCATGTCCCACATGCCCGACGCCGTCTTCTTGATCCTGCCCTTTGAGACATTGTGGACTCAAGCTCGTGCCGGACAGCTTCGCGTCGGTGACCCCGCTACCGATTTCGATTTACCAAAGCTCGACAAGAGCGCGCACGTTCAACTGAGCGCCCTCGCCTCGAAGCAACCAGTCGTGCTGGTCTTTGGCAGCTACACCTGACCGCCGTTCCGACGGGAGGTTCCCGCCTTAAACAGCCTTTATCAAAAGTACGGCGATCATATCGCATTCCTGATCGTCTACATCCTGGAAGCTCATCCGAGCGATGTTTGGCAAACAGAGAACAATGTGAAAGAGAATCTGGTTTTTGCCAGCCCGCGAGATGACGCTGAGCGTGTCTCCCTCGCCGGCACATGCATAAATCGACTCGGAATTAAGATTCCCGCAGTGATCGACGAATTCAACAACGTGACAGAAAGCGCTTATACAGGATGGCCGGATCGGCTCTATCTCGTCGATACCCAAGGGCGAGTCGCGTACAAGAGCAAGCCCGGCCCGTTCGGGTTCAAGCCAGCCGAACTGGAAGCCGCAATCCAGCGAGTTCATTAGTCTGCACAGAGCTCACCTCGGGGCAGCACCTGCGTCTATGCTGTGGAGCTCCGCATGAGAAACTGCCGCACTGTCTTATTGCTGTCTGCTCTTGTTTTGTGTGCGTTCATCGCCCTCGCCCAAACGCCTTCCTCTCAAATTCAGGCGGAGATCGATCGACTGGAACGCTCTCTGAAAGACAAACCGATCACGTCGAAGGATTTTTCAGCCGTCAACGAGATGGTCTCCGATAGCTTGAAGGGGGCGAAAGACTCCCTGAAGTCTGGACATCTTTATCTCGCAATGGAGGAATTGGCTCAGGCAGAGGATCTGCTTTCAGGCGGCCGGACAATCGACGAGAAATCGGCTGCGATTGGAGACAGCTTGCCCGCTTTCGAAGCGGAATGGAACAAGACCAGCCTTCAACTCACTGCCTACGATCAGGAAGCGCGCAAGAAAACATGGAGCAACGTGCCCATTGCATGGCGCGCGTTGGCGGAAGCGGCGCAGGGTCGATCGATTCCTCTTCTTGATGGTGGAAGGGGCTTTGCTACCGCTACCAAACCACAGGAAGGCCTGTTCTATGTGGGCCAAGCCCAGGGCGAAGCAGAGTTCGCCAAGTTTTGCTCCGAGGTTCATCCCGACTCGAAACCATCTGGCTTTGAACTTCGGTCCTACCTTCCCGAATTGCAGAAGCTTCAACAAAAAACGAACGATGCGTTTCGTCCACCGAAGTCAATTGAATTGCATCCTCGCTTCATCGCGTTGAACTCGGCGCTCAAACTCGCGCAGGAACTCGATTCCCAAAAGTTTTATGCCGGAAGTCTGTACCAGTATCTCGAGGCAACACGGCAGTACGGCATGCTGGACACTGCCGTACCAGAGCAAACTGAACAGTCCAAACTCAAGTTGGAAATAGAAAGCCAACTCAACAAAACTGCATCCTCGGAGCAGGACGACTCGATCGCTCAACTATTTCTCGAACGTGCATCGTCTTATATCGCACACAACGACGGTTCGGCTCCCACTCCTGATGAATGGAAGGCCGCACAGGTGATAGTTGAGCAGGTGTTGCCTGCTTATCTTGCGGCTCAAAAACCTGCCCGCCACGTCGACCACATATCAGGCAAAACCGTCACCCTCACTCTAGTTCGATGGCCCTACACTTGAAACATTTCTGATCCAGCAAGTTTGCTGGTCCAAGAAGTTGCCGCACAATACCCCGGTCAAGTCACCTTCGTCAGCGAAAATTTCGGTGCTTCCAAACTGGCAGAACAGTTTGGCGTGAAGGGGTACCCAGCCATTTTTGTTGACGACGTTCTCGTGGCAGCACCGCGGGAGTTTGGCTACTTCGGCGAAGTCGAAGGCGCTGGTCGATACGCGCCTTGGCGCAATGCTGACAATCAGGCGAAATTCAAAGCAGATCTCATCAGGATGATCGACCTGATCCTCGCCGGCAAAAAAGACGTCGTTGCGAGTGAGCACAAACCTGCAGCAACCGGCGAGTTGACCAAACTTCCGGCTTTCAAAGTTACCGACCTCTCGGGTAAACCGCTAACCAGCGACCAGCTGGCCGGACGGGTTGTGCTCGTCGAATTTTGGGCTACGTGGTGTCCGCCATGCCGCTCCACTCTGCAATGGCTGGGCGACTTGAAGAAGAAGTATGGCGACAACCTGGCAGTGGTGGCCCTGGCTGTTGAATCTCCCGAGGACAAGATTCGCTTAACCGCTGCAGCGCTCAGCCCCGAATTGCGCTGGGCCATCACCGATGCCCATACCGCCCAAGCCTTCGGCGACATCACCTCGGTCCCTACCTTGTTTCTTTTCGATCAGTCCGGCAACTCAGCAAAAGTCCTCTATGGAGCTCCCCCCGATCTTCATCAGCAGGCAGAGAAGACTCTGGATGCCCTCATGAAGTAGCCCAGATTTACCAGAACCGGGGCAAACACGATTTGCCGAAAACCTGCTTACGAATCTTTCTGCCTTTTGATCCCACCCAGCGCGATCCGTTTTCATCAGAAAGGCAGCAGTCAAGGAGCGTGCCTATGGCTCAACGAGCTGAGCCGTTGAATCCCGACCCTAATGTGAACGACCCGAGCCAAATCACCTCGGAGCCCGAAATCGTTGTCGTGACGGAAAGCCTACAAATGGTTCCCATAGAAACCTCTGCATCGGATGGCCAGAGTATCGCCCAGCGTGCTGGCTATTCCCTCTCATCAGGAATCGCGAAGGTGCGCTTTTGGGCGGAAGGCCTGTCCGATGAGTTTGAACGCATGCGGGCTGACGATCCGATGAAGTTAGTGGCCATCACTGCCGGGGCAGCTTTTGTACTTGGAGCTCTAATCCGTGTATGGAGATCCAACCATGAATGAAGTCGACAGAAATCACACCGCGCGCTCTATATCGGACATCGCTTCCGAGATGAAGCGCGAGTTAAAGGAATTCGCCGAAACGCGCTTCGAACTATTCAGGAGCGAACTTCGTGAGAAAACCGCCAATTGGAAAACGGCTGCGCCATTAGCCGTTGTCGGAATCCTTCTTCTAGCAACCTCTTATCTCTTGATTACGGCGACTATCGTAGCTTTGGCCGCTGTTTTGATCGGGAACACTCCATATCGATGGGTGTTCGCACTGCTTGGCGGCGGCGTGCTCTGGGGTCTTCTCGGAGCGATCGCGCTTTACGTCGCGAAACGGGAATTCAAACTGGCGCGCCTCGTGCCGCAGAGGACCATAGCTGTGCTTAAAGAAGATAAAGCGTGGCTGGAGAACGAAGCGAGGCAGCAGATATGAGCACTCCGCAGATAGACAATCTCCAACTCAAAGCGATTGAGCAGCGGAAGCAGCTTCATAAGACAGCCTCGGATCTTCGCGAGAAAGTTCACGAGACTCGCGACAAACTGAGTTTCAGCAATCAAGCCCGCGAGCACTTTCCGATTGTCGCGGGCATAGCCGGGTTGTTGGGGCTTGCCTCTGGGTTCGCTTTCGCCGGTATCTTCACGCGCGACTAATTTCAATTACACAAACCGGAGCACTCTATGCCTATGCTGAACAATGCAGTCAAAATGGCAGTCAAGCCTCTGCCTCGGAGAATTTCGCCGCAAGCGCACGCGACCATCGATTATCTGTCCGTCGCCGCATCTCTGCTTTCAGCAGCATTCTTCTGGCGTCGCAATCAACGCGCTTCTTTGGCAGCGCTGGTAGGCGGCGGAACGCAGCTTGCTCTTAGTCTTCTCACTGACTACGACGGCGACGGAATGAAAACTATAACGTTGGAAGCGCATCGGGATATCGATGTCGGACTTGGGGCAATGACTGCGATGCTGCCAGAGTTCCTCGCGTTCGATGGACGGGAAAAGAACTTCTTCCTGGCTCACGGAGCGGTGACAACCGCGGTTGCTGAATTAACCGATACCCCACAGGTCCGCAGGAAACGAAGAAGAGCCGCTTGAGTGGCGATGACATCTCTATGGAAATTCGGGCAGCTCACTCCGCTCGCGCTTATCCGCCTCGCCGCGCAAAAACATCGCGAAGATGAACTGCCAACCCGTTCCGCCTCGCTCTCCTATTATTTTCTGCTTGCGCTGTTCCCCCTCATTCTTTTCCTTTTGTCCCTGATTGGCGTGATCGCTGGTCCACACTCTGTGCTTCAGTTCAGAATCATGGCTGCCCTGGGACGCCTCGCACCGGGTTCAGCCGCTGACCTGGTTCGCAACGTCGTCGAACAAACATTCCGAGCCAGCAGCGGTGTGAAGCTTGCTGCGGGAATCCTGGGAGCATTATGGGCGGCCTCCGGAGGCATGAGCGCAGTCATTGTTTCTCTAAATAAAATTTACGAAATCAACGAAGGTCGACCGTGGTGGAAGCAAAAAGTAACCATCATCAGCCTAACTTTGGCACTTTCAGCTCTCATCATCTTCGCGCTGGTGCTCGCATTGTACGGAGGCAAAATCGGCGAAGTTGTCTTCAACTACATCGGCGCCGGTAGCGTCTTTCGTGTCGTTTGGAAGATTCTGCAGTGGCCGATTACGTTCGGCGCCATGTTCCTGGCTTTCTCGATCGTGTATTACTTTGGACCTTCGCTGAAAGAAAGAAAATGGTATTGGGTCACTCCAGGAAGTGCGGCCGGCGTCTTGCTCTGGCTACTTGCATCCGTCGCCTTCCGCATCTACCTCCACTTCTTCAATAGTTACAGCGCGACATACGGCTCGGTCGGAGCCGTCGTAATCCTAATGTTGTGGCTTTACAACACGGGATACGCCTTTTTGATTGGTGCGGAAGTGAATTGGGTAATCGAGAACGAAGACAGGAAAGCAAGAGAGTTCGAAGCAAAGAAACGCACCTTGGAAGATGAGATGAAAGCCGCCTGAAAACCCGAGCTTCGCCGCAGCCGCAAGATTCACTCGAATCTCTTTTTGAACTCCGCCACTTCTTCGCGCAAACTCGCCAGCTCAGCTCGCAATTCCGCCACTTCCTGCTCGAGTCTCGTCATCTGTTCGCTTTTTCCGGATGAAAACTTCGGCGCATCCTCGGCTGAGGGGCTCGCCACGCTATCCCAAGCTTCCTGATTCCCTCCTAGCAACTGCGCATAGCGTGATTCCTTGGTGCCCGGCTGACGCGGCAGCACGCGTGCGAGCGGCGGCTGCCGATCCATCAGCTTTTGCAATGAGCTCAGCACGTCATCGAGTGTCTCGAATCGGTGCATGCGCTCTGTACGTCCGCGCAATTCGCCGGGAGTCTGGGGTCCGCGCAAAAGCAGAACACACAAGATCGCTGTTTCCCCGCGGGTGAAGTTGAACACTTCCTGTAATCGGTGCTCGTATTTCGTGACCCGGCTGTCAGCTCCGCCGGCTGGCCCAGCGAGTCGCATCTCCTGCAAACCAGCCAGCGCATCCCGCACTGAGTTTTCATCGAGAGACAACACTGGATCCCGGTTATTCTTCTGATTGCATGCGTTTACCAGCGCATTCAACGAAAGTGGATAGTAATCTGGCGTCGTGATGTCCTTTTCGACGAGCGCGCCGAGAACGCGAATCTCGGTCGGGTTCAGCTGGATATCGGTCAACGATTCACTCCCTGTGCACTTCTGGCGATTTTAGCCTGATCACATTCGGCTGGCACCGGCCAAAGCCGCCTGCCTGTTTCAACTAAATCATCTCCAAAACATCCCGCCTGCAACGAATCAGCATCACATTCGTCTATCCTTTAGTCCAATAGCTTATTGGAGCCATTCGTCGGTGGAGGCACCATGAAGCGCCGAGACTTCATTCGCAAGACAGCCGTGAGCATGGGAGCTGCGTGGCTGGGCGGCCGCACTCTCTCCGAAGCCATTTGGGCTCTCCCCAGCCTCCCACATAAATTCCAAGCAACCGATACAGTGACGCTCGGAAAAACCGGGATCCAGACAAGCCGTCTCGCGATGGGCACTGGCACCGTTGGTTTCGGCGGTCGATCGAATCAGACGCAGCTTGGCTTGAAAGGACTTTCGGGCTTACTTCTCAACGGCTACGACCATGGTCTCCGTTTCTTTGACGCAGCCGATGCCTACGGCAGTCATCCACACGTCGCTGAGGCGCTTAAGCATATCCCTCGAGACAAAGTTGTCGTACTCACCAAGACTTGGGCCAGGGACGCCAAGACCGCACGTGCCGACCTCGACCGCTTTCGCCGCGAATTGGGCATCGATTACATAGACATTTGTTTAATGCATTGTTTAAGCGAAGGCGATTGGACCGAACGCTTTCGCGGCGTGATGGATGTTTTCTCGGAAGCCAAGGAGAAAGGAACCATTCGGGCTCATGGTTGTTCCTGCCACACCATCCAGGCATTGCGTGCTGCGGCGAAGTCTTCCTGGGTCGAAGTGGATTTGGCCAGGATCAATCCAATCGGCTCGCACATGGACGCAGATCCACCTACCGTCGTTAGCGTTTTGCGGGAGATGAAAGCCAGCGGAAAAGCAGTAATCGGAATGAAAATTCTCGGACAAGGCGATCTGAAGAATCGTCAGGACGAAGCCATTCGGTATGCGTTATCGCTCGGCGTGCTCGATGCGTTTACGATTGGCGCTGAGAGCAAAACAGAACAGGAAGACTTAATTCAGAGAATCGCAAAAGCGGCCTGACGCAACGCATTCATTCTTCGCAGCGCTGTTTCAGCCCGTTCGCTTCGAAGTTAAGGTAGCGCTCATTCAGATTGCGCGTAATCCACGCCACTAGCGGGCCCAACATTCCAGAGAATTCGATTGAAAGAGTAGCGCGCCTGCTACTTCCGTTCGGCTCGACCGAGTGAAATCCGCTAACCTGCACGCCAGGACTCTTCGTCACCCACATAAAACTCTTCCCTTCTTCCAGTGCGACCACTTCCCACACAGCGGGCATCAATTTGGGCTGCTTGATTCGCGCACGGCTGCCGACTCGAAGGGGACCACTGTCCAGGCGTTCGACGCTTGTGACTGAGGGAGTCCAGTCCGGCCACTGCACCACATCACTCATCACGGACCAGACTCGTTCCGGAGCCGCTATGATTTCGATCGACACACTAAATTCAGTCTGAGCCATGGAAATCGCCGCTGCTCATTCAAGTCTAGAGCAGCCTTTACGTAGGTTGTCTGAAGTTTTATGGAGCGCGGCGGAGACGAGAGTTTGCTAAGAGCTCTTCCACTGTGAGACATCGACGCTATCCGCCGGCGATGGCCCCAATGATCAGAAAAGGTTCTTTACCTTGCACAACAGGCTCCGGAAGCGCAGTCTCAGTTGACACATGCGAAAGGTCCTCGTCACATGCGAAAAAGCGCAAAAATGCCCGACGCTCTTTCGTGTTGTGGTCGCGAATGGTGCCCCGCAACATCGGATACTTTTCTTCCACCGCATCAAGAACAGCGCGGATGGTGATCGGCGGTTTGACTTCCAGCTGCACCTCCGCACCAACCTGAGCGAGCGTGCGGAGATGCTGTGGCAGGAAGATCCGAATTGCGTAGGAGTTCATAGCGTCTGCACTTCCACTGACAGTACCGCCGGCAAATCATGCACGATGGCTTGCCAATTGTCTCCGGCATCGTTCGACACATACACCTGTCCACCCGTGGTGCCGAAGTAGATGCCGCACTTGTCGAGCGTGTCGACAGCCATGGCGTCTCGCAAGACATTCACGTAACAGTTGCTCTGCGGCAGGCCCTTCGTGAGAGCTTCCCATTCATTTCCACCACTACGGCTGCGATACACGCGGAGCTTGCCTTCGTGCACGTAGTGCTCGCCATCACTTTTGATCGGGATGACGTACACGGTTTCCGGCTCGTGCGAATGAACATCGATCACGAAGCCGAAATCAGTCGGCAAATTCCCGCTGATCTCCCGCCAGTTTTCGCCAGCATCATCGGAGCGCATCACGTCCCAGTGTTTTTGCATGAAGAGCACGCCGGGCCGCTTCGGGTTCATCGCGACGTGGTGCACACAGTGTCCAACTTCCGCAGTGGGATTCGGGATGTATCGCGAGTTGAGACCTTTATTGATCGGCTTCCACGTTTTGCCACCGTCATCCGTGCGAAACGCGCCGGCCGCCGATATGGCGATGTAAATTCGTCCCGGATTTGAGGGATCAAGAATCAGAGTGTGCAGACACATGCCACCCGCACCCGGTTGCCACTGCGGTCCCGTCCCGTGCCCGCGAAGACCAGACATCTCCTTCCAATTCTTTCCACCATCCGTTGACTTGAAAATGGCTGCATCCTCAACTCCGGCATACACCGTCTCCGAATCATTCAGAGAAGGTTCGAGATGCCAGACACGTTTGAACTCCCAGGGATGCTGCGTTCCGTCGTAGAACTGATGCGTGGTGAGCGGCTTGCCAGTTTCGGCTGAGGTATCGTAGACAAATTTGTTGCTCTCGCCTTTCGGCGAACCATCCGGCGTCGTTGTCTCGCCTGGCGGCGTTCCCGGCTGATGCCACGTTTTCCCACCATCATCCGAACGCTGAATCAGCTGTCCGAACCATCCGCTAGTCTGCGAGCAATAAATTTGATTGGGGTCAACGGGAGACCCCTTCAGGTGATAGATCTCCCACCCGGCAAAATGCGGCCCCGACACCGACCATTTTTCACGTTTGCCATCGGACTCAAGTATGAAAGCGCCCTTGCGTGTTCCGACGAGGACTCGGACGTTACTCATGCGACGTGCTCCTAATCTATGGTTGGTTCTGAACTGTCTAGCATCTGAGCCCGGCCTGCGCCACGACGACTGCGCTGGCGCGGGCTGAGAGTGCTGAATGACCTCGAGTGGCTTACTTCTGCTGCTGTTCCAGATTCAGCATCCAATTAATCCCAAACTGATCAGTGAGCATACCAAAACGAGGAGCCCAGAATGTTTCCTGCAGTGGCATGGTCACTTTGCCTTTTTCGCTCAAAGCGGCAAATAACTTATCAATCTCCGGGACAGTTTCGCATCCGATCGCTATGGAAAAGTTATTTCCGTCCTGATGTGGCATGCCGGGCATCGTGTCAGACGCCATGATCGCGCTCGATCCCCTTTGTAGATGCGCATGCATAATGCGATCCTTTGCCTCTTTGGGCGAATCCATCGGCGCATCGGAGAAGCGCATCAAGTCGAGTTTTGCATCTAGGCACTTCGCATAAAATTTCATAGCCTCGCCACAGTTTCCATTGAAAATCAAGTACGTTGTAATTCCTTTCATGATCGACTCCATTCGGTAAGATTTCGTTCAAACTCTAAACAGCCTTACGGGTTGGATAAGCTCCGCAACTTGCCGCGGAGCCCAAAATGTTTCTTCTCCGTTCTATTCACCACGGTGTTCAAATTGTTTAGCGTATTAACCAGGCTTTAGGCTGCGGGCAGGTCGGGTATTTCTAGCACCGGCCGGATCTCAACAGTTCCCCGTCGAGCTCCTGGAATTCGTCCGGCGATATCGATGGCTTCATCCAGATTCTTCGCTTCGACCATGAAATACCCGCCCAATTGCTCGCGGGTTTCCGCGAATGGACCGTCCATCACGAGCCGTTTGCCATTTCTGACTTGGATGCTTGTCGCCGTCGCGATCGGCTGCAATGGACTTGCGGAGATGTACTGTCCATTGTTTTGCAGTGCGTGTGCGAATTGTGTTGATTCGTCAAAGCACTCCTGGCGCTCGGAATATGGATAGGTTGTTTCGTCCGCGTAAACGAGCAACATATATTTCATGCTTGTTCTCCATAAGTTAGTCGGTCAGACGAGCCTCGAATCGACACTCGATTCGAGAAAAATTTAAAATCGTGTGAATGGCTCTGGACCCCACACAAGCCGTAGAAGAGGTCTACCGTGCCGAATGGGGCCGGATCGTCGCCGCCCTGATCAGCCTCGTCGGAGACTTCGAATTGGCTGAGGAATCTGCACAGGAAGCTTTCGCCGCTGCCGTAGATCAATGGCGAGTAAGCGGCGTGCCGGAATTTCCGAAAGCCTGGATCATTCAAACTGCCCGCCACAAGGCCATCGACCGCATCCGACGCAAAATAAAATTCGAGGAAAAACTCGATTCCTACGTGAAATCCGGGTTCGTGCGCGAAAGCGAAAAACCGGACTACGATTCCAGCGAGATCCCCGATGATCGCCTTCGCTTGATCTTTACGTGTTGCCACCCCGCCCTGGCGATGGATGCGCAAGTCGCTTTGACACTTCGAACTCTCTGCGGGCTTGAAACCGATGAGATCGCGCGTGCTTTTCTTGTTCCCGTTCCAACCATGGCGCAACGATTGGTGCGTGCAAAACGGAAAATTCGAGACGCGGGTATTCCCTACGCTGTTCCGGAACCGGACGAACTGGCGGAACGTGTGGACGCGGTTCTCACCGCCATTTACCTCGTCTTCAATGAAGGTTACTCCGCAACCCGTGGCCACCAACTCGTCAGAACCGATCTGTGTGCTGAAGCTATCCGCCTCGCGCGATTGGTACGGGAGTTGATGGCTCCTCAACCTCCTGCGGAAGCCACGGCATTGCTGGCGCTGATGCTTTTGCACGACGCCCGTCGCGACGCTCGAACAGATGAATCGGGAAATCTCGTAGTCCTCGAGGAGCAGGATCGTACCCTCTGGCACCAAAAACAGATCGAAGAGGCGCTTGCGCTCGTGGCGGAAGTCTCGCGTGGCCCGATCGGTCCATTCGCATTGCAGGCGTCCATTGCTGCCGTGCACTGCCGCGCAACACTTCCTGAGCAGACGGACTGGGCCGGAATAGTACGTTTCTATACTGCCCTCGAACGTTTGCAGCCGTCTCCGGTGGTATCTCTGAATCGAGCCGTCGCCGTTGCGATGGCGCAGGGTCCGCAAGCTGGTCTTGCGTTGATTGACCAATTGGCCGGCGACGATGAACTCGAGAACTATCATCTTCTTCATGCTGCCCGCGCCGACCTGCTGCGGCGACTGGGATCGAATAGCGAAGCTGCGAAGAGTTACGAACGCGCCCTGGCGCTCGTAACTCATGACAGCGAACGAAGATTTCTGGAGAAACGCTTGAAGGAAGTATCCTCTGTCGCTTAATGCGAAACCATCCTTAGGCGGTCTTCTGTTTTCCTTCCAGTTTTTCGCGAAGGCGAGCTTCCTGCTCTCTCAGTTCCGGTGTCAACTCGGCGCCGAAATCCTCCATCTCAAAGAACGGGCGAATTTCCAGCGTTCCGCCATCTTGGTGCGGATTCGGGCATCGCTTCGCCCATTCCAAAGCTTCGTCCATCGACTTCACATTCCAGACCCAGTAACCGGCGACAAGTTCCTTTGTCTCGGCAAACGGACCATCGATAACCACCCGCTTGTCACCTTTGAACTCCACGCGCTTTGCTAGTGAACTTGGTTTCAGACCATCCCCGGACACCATTACGCCGGCCTTCGTCAATTCTTCATTGAACTTGCCCATAGCTGTCAGCAGTTCCGTGCTCGGCATCACTCCGGCTTCCGAAGCCTTGCTCGCTTTTACGATTACCATGACTCGCATAAAAATCTCCTTCTCTCTATCAGTTGAATATTTTCGATTTCAATTAGACGTTGGACGAAGTGCCTGGTTTCGGCAGAACTGGACGTGATACCCCAAGAATTCTATTCAGTTTACCCGATCACACTCGGGCGAGATCAGATTGGATGCGAACTCTCGGCGCCCGTATACCACCACTCCAGAAAGAACGCCCACCACAAACGGCAGCGTCGCCATCGCCGCAGAAACTGCTGCAACCGTAGCAATCGTCGCGCCAATCATGATGATCACCAGACCCGAAGCCGCCAATGGTGTCAGATAAGTTCGAGCCCGGAAAATGCCCGGCAAGACTAATCCGAGTGCGCCCAGCAATTCACACGTGGCAATGAATCGCAGAAATAAGCCTGGCATGTGGGCCTGTTGTTCGAGAACGGCAAGTGGCGTGAACATCTTCATCGCGCCGGTAGACACGAACAGCGCTGCCAGCACGCCCTGCACAATCCACAACGTGATGTTCGCAGCCTTCCGGTTCTTACCCGAAACTCTCGCTGCGTTGCTGTCCAAGTACGGCGTGTTGATAGTTGCGCTTGCCATAAGTCTTCTCCTTAATAATCTTTGTTCCGGCAGGGACTCTTTCACTTGCCTCTTGAATCCCGCTTTCACAGGTATGTCGAACGAAACTCTCGCGAATCGACACGCCGCCGTATTTTTTTGGCCAGAACGCAAACCGCTTCATTTGTAATCGTTTAGATATCCGAGACGGAGAACCCACGCACTCCAAAAGACGGGCTGCAATAAAAAAGGCCACGCCGAAGCGTGGCCACAGTTCCAGGAGGGTATTAATGATTGTCGTTGTTACTTTCTTCCGGACTCGAAACATCCGTCCCCGCTGACTCTGATTGAGTAACCGTTGGGTGCGCAGCCTGTCCTACTTCTACCGGAGCCACCGTCGGCTTGGTTTCGTCGGTGGAAGCGATCTGCGCGCTCGCAACAATCTTCGTTAGCTTGGCGAATACTGCATCGCGATCGATGGCGCGCACTTCTTCTTTATCGCCATTCCCATCCGTTGCGATTCCCAGCGCAAATTCAAAGCAGCTGCCGTTCGCGTACGTGTGGTAATAGCGTGCAGCAGGTTGTTCCGCGTTCACTTGATCGAAATCTTCCACGACCGCGAAATCGTTTGGTCCTATCTGCATATTCGACGCCGGAACATTGGTGCCCTCAGTGTGCACTGGCACCGAAAACTGCGAACATTCAGTCGCGTCAAGTGTCGAATTCACGCTCACGTTCACGAACGCAGTCTTCAAGTCTGTCCCAGGAAAGAAGCTGTTATTCACTTCAATCGTGGCGAGCGTTTTACCGCCAGCTTCGGAGAAGTTCATCGGCACTGGGCCGAGTCCCGCCAAATCTTCCTTCGCTGTATTGCCAGTCTTGATCGTGTACTTCCGCGGATACTGGAAGGACAAACCACTCGCAGCATCCTTGTAGGTCACGATCGCCGGCCGCTTCGGTTTCTTCTTTTCCGCGGCAGGCGCAGCCGCGGCGGGTGCCGGTGTAGTGAAAGCTGGCGATTGCGGCATTTCATGAGCAATCGATGTCGGTTTCTCGGAGCTGCGCGAACAACCCTGAGTCGTCAAAAGCACTGCGCCCGACGTCAAACAAATGATGACTAGCGAGCCGAACAGGACGGCCTTTTCTTCCATCATCATCTTGCGCTTCTGCTGTAGGGACTTGATTGATTCTGGTTTTTTCGATTCCTCTTTCGAACCGATGTTAAGTTGCGTGAAGTGTGCCATGGTGGTCTCCCGTGCTGGTCTCGCCAGTCGCCTGATGACAATGCACAGGAGCCACCAGTGATGTGGTGATTGATAAATCAGAACTTAGAGGTCAAACAGAACAAGAGAGTGTGGCGGCCAGAACGCAGCGTGGAAACACTGACACAAAACAAACAGAAGGCTTAACTTTCCGCCGGCCTTGCGGGTGCCCCACCCTTGTCCGCGTTCTTGGCGAACAGGGTGGGAACCTCGATGTAGTTGCTCTTTGGCCTAGAACAGCGCCGTCGATCTCCGCTTCCAGGTCTTGCCCTTCTCTTTGGAGATGTTTTCCATGTCATTCACGTATGCGCCCGCTTGTGTCAGCACGTGGTGCAAGTCATTTCCGATGCTGATGAACGTGAACCCTTTCTCCAGGAATTCCCCGACGCGCGAAGTGCCGAACAAGAACAATCCAAGAATCACGTTGTTCTTGCGCGCATTGTCGACCAGTTTTTGCGTAGCTGCGCCCAGCTCGGGCGATGTATACATGTGCGGGAATTCGTACTTGTTATAGAGACCCATCGACATGCACAAGTCGTTCTGGCCAAGGAACAGAATATCGACGCCCGGCACCGCGGCGATCTCGGCGATGTTCTCAATACACGAAGCGGTTTCCACCTGCAACGCGACGATGCCTTCGTTGTTCCAATTCCCGGCATAGCCCAGCAGTCCGGCGGCATTCATACTGCGTTGCGGGAAATACACGGAACGCGTTCCAACCGTCGGATATTTCGCACAGCTCACGGCCTGGCGCGCTTCCTCGGCAGTATTGATATATGGAATGAGCACGCCATCGGCGCCCATATCCAGGGCTTGCTGAATGCCAGGACGGTCATCGTATCCGCCAACGCGAACCATCGACTTTGCGCCGCCATTGGCAATGCCGGCAAGCATGGCGGAAAGTTTTTCATAGGTCATCGGACCGTGTTGCGTATCAACGAGCAGCCAGTCATATCCACTGAATGCTAACTGCTCAACCACAGTCGGGCTGTGCGAATTGATGAACAGGCCGAATTTCGGCTTGCCCTCGCGCAGCTGTTTTTTGAATTCGGCGCCAGTCAATGCGGCGTCAGGCATGGGGAGTCCTCCTCAATGTAGAGTTCGAATGTAGGATTTCGGAACCGGGGGCTGGGTTTGAAGTATAACCGATGGACACAGCGAAACAGCTCGGGAAAGCGCAGATTTTTCAGACAAATATGACCGCAGGTTATTCAGCCGCCTATCAGCTGATGTCACCATCTTAAGCCGCTTTCAAAAACTGTCCTCCTGAGCGAAGTGAGGCGCGCCGAACGAAGTCGAAGGACCCTAGCACTCCTGCGTGACCCCTTTGGCACCTGCATTTCCACCGATTCTGATCGTCTCTCCCGAAACTCCCTCTGAGAGATACTCGCTGATTTCGACTCACTCCCTTACTCCGTCCAACACTACCTCCGCCGACGCCCTCTCACTCTCAAAATCCCCTTCCCACTTCGCGATCACAACCGTCGCGAGGCAATTGCCGAGCACGTTCACCGATGTGCGCGCCATATCCATCAACTGATCGATCCCTAGCAAAATGAACACCGGCTCCGTTGGCAGCCCGAATGATCCGACCGTGCCCAGTAAAATTACGATCGCCGCTCGCGAGACCCCTGCAACGCCCTTACTCGTTAGCATGAGGGTGAGCATCAGCAGAAGTTGATGGCCGAGCGACAGGTGGACGTTCGAAGCCTGCGCCACGAAAATCGCAGCCAACGAAAGATACAAGGTGCTCCCGTCCAGGTTGAAGCTGTATCCGGTAGGCATGACGAAAGCCACCGTTTGCCTCGGGACACCCAGCGCTTCCATCGTCTCCATCGCGCGCGGGAGCGCCGCTTCCGAACTGGACGTCGCAAATGCGATAGTCACCGGCTCTGCGGCCGCGGCAATGAATCGACGCAGCGGCACGCGCACCAGCAGTGCTATCGGCAGCAGCACACCGAAGACGAAAATCAGCAGTGCGACATACAACGTCGCCAGCAGCTTCGCCAGATTCAGCAGAATGCCCATGCCGGTGCTTCCCACCGTATACGCGATTGCAGCCCCTACCCCGAGCGGCGCGAAATACATGACGATGTTCGTAAACTTGAACATCGTCTCGGCAAGGCTCTCCGTAAGCTGTACAAGCGGCTTCCGCCGTTCTTCTCTTACCAGCGCCAGAGCGATCCCAAACAGGATGCTGAACACGACAACTTGTAGGACTTGCCCTTCAGCCACCGACTTCGCAATGTTTTCGGGGAACGTGTGGAGCAGAACGTCGGTAAAAGTAAGCTTGGTTGCCGGAAGCGTTTCTCCCGTGGGGGGCGGCAGTTGCGCGCCAACGCCCGCCTTGCTCAAGTTGATCGCAGCGAGACCAATAAAGAGTGCGAATGTCGTGACAATCTCGAAGTAGACAATCGCCTTCACGCCCATCCGCCCGACTTTTTTCAGATTGGAGTGAGCCGCAATGCCGCTGACCAGCGTGGCAAATAACAGCGGCGCGATGATCGTCTTGATGAGCCGTAGAAAAATCTGCGCCACAACTCGCAGATTCACGGCCAGCGAGGGCCAGTCGTGTCCGAGGACTGCTCCGACAAACATGGCCACCACAATCCATGTCGCGAGAGTTCGTCGGAATACTGCATAACTTACGAAAGCAGCCAGCGTGACCCACCGGGACGCAACGAGCACGACATGCGGGATCGTGCCGGGAATGACGTGAAGCAATGCCGCTACGGCAAGTACCGCAAGCGAAAGATAGAGCAGGCGCTTCGTCATTCCGGGGCATAGTAACAAGTTTCCGGTAGTTCAGCCCGAACCGTTGAAACTTCGAACCTGAAACTCGAAACCTGAACTTCGAAACTCGACACTCGAAACTTCAACTGTAGTCACTTTCGTCACTGCGCCTTCTGCTCTGAGACTGCCATAATCATGCTATGTCTGGGATTACTTTCCCCAAGCTCGACGACCGTTGGTTGCCGAAGTCAATTCTCTGCTTACGAAACTACTCGTCCGACAAATTCCTACGTGACTTGATCGCCGGAATTACGGTCGGCCTCGTTGCTCTTCCGCTGGCCATGGCGTTCTCTATCGCGTCTGGCCTTACTCCGCAGGCCGGAATCTATTGCGCGATCGTGACCGGTTTCCTGATTTCGCTCTTGGGAGGCTCAAAAACCCAGATCGGCGGTCCGACCGGCGCATTCGTGGTAGTCGTTGCTGGCATCATCGCCCGTTACGGCGTAGACGGCCTGTTCATGTGCACGGTGATGGCAGGTGTCTTGCTCGTCATCCTCGGACTGACCGGCATGGGCTCAGCCGTAAAGTTCATCCCTCGCCCCATTGTGATTGGCTTCACAAACGGAATCGCAATCCTGATCGCCAGCACGCAGATCAAAGACTTTTTCGGGCTCCAACTCGACAAGGTTCCCGGCGAATTCCTGCACCGCATGCAGGCCCTCGCGCAGCAGTTTCATAGCCTCAACTACACCTCAACCATTCTGGCTGTCTCGACCGTATTCATCCTGATTGTTTGCCGAATGATCTCGAACCGCGTACCCGGCCCCATTGTTGCGTTGCTTCTGGGGACGGCCGCGGTAGCGCTATTCAAACTTCCCGTCGAAACCGTAGGCACTCGTTTCGGCGGAATCCCGAGCGGACTGCCACATTTCGAGATTCCACCATTTCGTAGTGACCTTATTCTGCACTTGTTGAGCCCCGCATTGACTGTCGCAATGCTTGGCGCGATCGAATCTCTCATGTCGGCGGTGGTTTCCGATCGTATGAGCAATGACCGCCACAATCCGAACGTCGAACTATTCGGTCAAGGCATAGCGAATATTTTCTCGCCGCTTTTTGGCGGACTGCCGGCCACCGGCGCCATTGCACGCACAGCGACCAATATTCGGTCGGGAGCACAGTCGCCGATCGCAGGTATTATCCATGCCCTGACTCTCTTGTGCGTGGTGCTTTTTGCCGCGCCGCTCGTGAAGTTCGTCCCCATGGCGGTTCTCGCTGGCATTTTGATGGTCGTGTCTTACAACATGGGCGAGTGGCGTGAAATCCCTCAATTGCTGAAACTGACAAAAACAGACATCAGCGTGTGGCTCGTAACGTTTGCGCTTACTGTGTTTGCCGACCTCACCGTTGCAGTCGAAGCCGGCATGATTTTAGCCGCCCTTCTTTTCATCAGCCGCGTTGCGGCGACGACCACGGTCTCACAAGTGACTGACGACTACATCGAAGACGGCCGAGTGCACATCCTGCAGGACAAAGACATCCCCTACTACGCAACCATTTTCCGTATTCACGGTCCGTTCTTGTTCGGTGCCACCGACAAGATCTCCCTGGTCACCGAGAACATGCATCGGTTGCCGCCAATTGTGATCATTCGTCTTCGCAACATGACGGCCCTCGATGCAACCGGTTTGTTTGCTCTTGAGGAAGTAGCGCGAAATCTTCATAAAACGGGACGGACATTGATTCTTTGTGGGGCGCGCCAGCAACCAGCACAACTGATCCATCAAGCCGAGTTTGAAGAAATCATCGGCCCTGAAAACATTTGCGAACACGTTCTGGAAGCATTGCAACGCGCCGAAGACGTCTTCGAAAAACTAGAAGCGCAAGGGATGGTGGGTAAAAAGTGAACTGCGTAAAGCAGACATAAAATTCAAATTGTTGGAAATGCAAGTCTACTTCCGCCGTTCACGCATCTCCTGCTTGATGAGATCCAAGTCTTCTGCTGTGAGGTACTGTCGCATCGCAGGCACAACCTGCTCTTCTTCCAAGCTCAAGTGAACATTCCACAAACTCTGTAAACGGGCGACGCGGTCTCTCAATGCAGCATTGATTCGTCCCTGGTCTTCCGGGCGCGATTTCACCGCCTGCCACATCGGCACCAGTTCAGCGATAAGCGCATCGATCCCGCCATGCTGCTCAACCATCTGCTGATTAGCCTCCGCCAGCGCGCCTTCAGGAAGAGCTACTTTCAACCGTGGATAAATGGACTCGTTCTCATCGGCTTCATGCAGCGGCAGCGCCACCGTGTAATAGCGAAGCACGTTGCCGGCCGCGTCCGCTCTGTCGACAGCCGATGCTCCGGGATGATCGCTCAATTTCCGCGCAACCTCGGTAAAGTGGCGAATGCGATCATGACACCCGAGCAGCAGCGAGATTGCATCTTCCTCTCCGGCTTTTCGAGATTCAATTTTCGTCAACATGATCCAACCCTAAACTCTCTATCTCTTCGGATGCGACAGCGCCGTAATCGTCGCTTTCGTTGCACGCAGGAAGTCAGCTGGTGCAAGCAAGATTTGCACTCCCCGTATTCCAGCTGAAACAGAAATTAAGTCAAACAGCTCAAGTGTTTCATCCACGTACACCGGATAATCTTTCTTCCCCGCTAGTGCAGTCACGCCGCCTCGAATGTAACCAGTCAGCGCCTGCAGTTCTTTCACCGGAACAAGCTGGATTTTTCTATCACCAGTAGCTGAGGCCAACGCTTTCAACTCCAGTTCGGCATCTCCCGGAATTACCGCCTTCGAAATTCCATTGCGATCGCCTCGAGCTACCAGTGTTTTCAACACTTGCTCGGCGGGAAGCCCGATTTTTGCGGCAACCGATTCGGCGGCAAGATCTTCTGGATCCACTTCATACTCGCGCAATTCGTAGCGGATACCCAGCTTATCCAGAAACCGAGCCGCGTTTGTTTTTGCGGGCACAACGATATTCTAGACGTGGCAGAAGTGGCTTTAGGAAAGATCGAGCCGATTGCCGTTCCGGCTGCTGCCGCTTATATTTTTCACGAACCAGGAGGGCCCTTAAATGCGGATGCTTCTGAATTGGGTACTGAGTGCGCTGGCGGTTTGGATCGTCTCACGTATCGTGCCGGGCATCTCCGTAAGTGGCCCTTTGGCGGCGCTGATTGCAGCGCTCGTGATCGGATTTATCAATGCAACGCTAGGCATATTCTTGAAGATCATTACGTTTCCGCTGACTGTGCTCACACTGGGAATTTTCTGGCTGATCATCAACGCAATCATGCTGGAGCTCGCCGGCGCCGTCGTGCCCGGCTTTCACGTGTCTACGTTCTGGGCGGCGTTCTGGGGTGCGATCGTGCTCAGTCTTGTGAACATGTTGCTGCGCTGGCTTGTCAACCCGTCAGAAAAAAACTGATCGCAACCAAATCCGAATGAGACCTGGTTTGTACTTCATTCCAAAGCTGGAGCCTGCACCCTGGAGCAGGCAGACTGACGCTCTATCGTCCTGCCTTTTCCCTCAAAACGTCCCACACTTCCGCCACTTGTGCTTCCGTTGCGTCCAGCGAACCTGAATTATCGATGACGTAATCGGCAGCTTTGATCTTCTCTTCATCCGGCAGCTGGGCCGCGATGCGTCGTGCCACTTCGTCACGTGCCGCATCAAGAGAGATCTTCATCCGGCTTGCGAAACGTTGAATGCGCTGGACTGTTTCACAGGTTACGACGACCAGTTTGTCAAAGCGCTCCGCCGCGCCAGCCTCCAGGATCAGAGCTGCCTCCACTATCGCTACTGCCTTCCGATCGCGCCGCCCGACTTCATCCATCCACTCTTCCTGCCGACTGATCACCGCCGGGTGAACAATCTGATTCAATTCTTGTACTCGTGACGGGCCATTCGATCCCGGCGTTCCAAAGGCCGCTTCTGCTAGCTTTGGCCGATTGACAGTCCCATCAGCGTTCAGAATCTGCTTTCCAAATCGCCGAACTACCTCCTGGTAAACAGGCTGGCCGGGTTGCATCAGTTCATGCGAGATGACATCAGCTTGGATGACATGCGCCCCACGCTTAGCGAACATCTCGCCCACCACCGATTTTCCGCTGGCAATCCCGCCGGTAAGGCCCACCTTGAGCATGGCGGATTATTTCACCACACGAAGAGAGACACCGGATACTTGCGCCATTCTTATCTCGCCATCGCAGTCACGACCGAACCGCGTCGCATCTTTGCCGCCTTCACTGTATTCGCCATCAGCATCGCGATCGTGAGCGGACCAACGCCTCCCGGCACTAGCGTCATGGCCCCTGCCACCTCGGTCACGTGCGGATCCACATCTCCCATCAGCGTGGAGCCTTTCTTGGCAAACGTTTCTTCGCGCTTCAGGTTTCCGGCAAAGAACCGCCGAAACTCGGCCGGATCCGTGACTGTGTTCATTCCGACATCGATTACCGTCGCACCCGGCTTCACAAAATCGCGGCTAATCAATCCGGCCTTCCCGATCGCCGCCACCAGGATGTCAGCACGTCGGCAAACTCCCGGCAAGTCCCGAGTCTTTGAGTGACAGATTGTTACGGTCGCGTTGGCATTCGTCAGCAGCATCGCAACCGGCTTACCGACAATGTCGCTTCGCCCGACAACAACTGCTTCCTGACCTGCAACGGGGATTTTGCTTCGGTTCAAAATTTCCATCACTCCAGCTGGGGTGCACGGCACCAGCCCCGGCCTCTGCGTCGAAAGAAATCCCACATTCATTGGATGGAACCCATCCACATCCTTCCCCGGATCAACCGCCAGCAACACTTTCTTGGCGTCTACCTGCGGAGGTAACGGCAACTGCACCAGAATTCCATCGATCTCTTCGCGCCTGTTCAACTCCTCAATCAGCGCAAGCAAGTCTTGCGTGCTCGAACTCTCCGGCGGCGTATGTTTTTCGCTATAAATCCCGACTTCTTCGCAGCTCTTAACCTTGCCGCGCACGTAAATTTCCGAGGCCGGATTGTGGCCGACCAGCACAACCGCCAGTCCCGGACGTACTCCCCCGGCAGACATGCTCCGCACTTCAGCTGCGACCTCTGCCCGTATTTCGGCAGCGATTTTGGTTCCGTCGAGAACGGTGGCTCCCATGCACGTCTCCCAGTTCTGTATGCAACTTCTATCGTACACAACAATCCAATTCGGGCGTTTGATCACATGGGCTGCCGTTCGGACCCTACGATTCCGGCGTACAATCAGCCCATGGTTTCCAAAGAGCTGCTAGAAATCCTGGTCTGCCCGGTCTGTAAAAAGCCACTCGTCGAAAAAGATAATGGCGAGAGCTTGAAGTGTGGTGAATGCAGCCGCGTCTACCCCGTGCGGGATGACATTCCGATCCTGCTCGTTGACGAGGCTACAACGGATCCTGTCTAGCTCGCTTCATCCCGCGTGAACTCACGCACCGTCCGACGCTTTCTGTCCCAAACCGACACTTCGTGTCAACTCTGGTAACCCGCTTAGCCAAAAGTGCGCTCATCTTTCCCCTCCTGAATGCCTTCACAAGTGGTCATAAATACAGTGCCTTACCGCACTCTCGTACCCTAGCGGTATCCAGCCATCCCGGTACCAAAGTTACGGCCTCCAAATTGCATGCAACAAATCAAGCTGCCGATGAGTCTAATCAGGCAAGAGAGGTCGGAGGTGATGACGACCATGAAAGAACGGTTCTCGGTGACAGAAATATCGGCGTTGCGAAACGATTTGCTGCAGGGCGGCATGATCGATTCGCGCGAAGCAGCAGAACTTTTGCAGGTCTTCCTGATGGGGCGCGGCTACGGGGTGTCGCCGCAGGCAGCTCTCGATGCAGCGGGGCGTGTTGAAATGGCCGGATGTGCATTCCCGGTTTTGCAGCACGAACTCGAAGCGCTCGCCCTGGTGATGTAACAAGTTTCGGTTGATGTAAGTAAAAAAGTGGAAGCCGGGTCAACCAGCCCGGCTTTTTCTTTTGCGTTCACAACTCGCCGGGCTTGAGCAGTCTGCTTATGACAGAATGTTTCGATGCCGAAGCCGCCTAACTCTTCTCGACCCGTTGCTCCAGGTTACGGATTCCCTCCCGCCTCCGACGGCCTCCTACCCTGGAAGTGGGCCGAAGATCGTTTAACAAAATCCCATAATTATTGGCTCATGACGGTGCGGCCAGATCGTACTCCGCATTGCATGCCAATCTGGGGCGTCTGGGTGGACAGCCGGTTCTATTTCAGCACTGGCGCAAAATCGCGAAAGGCTAAGAATCTCGCAAAGAATCGTCACTGTGTACTGTGCACCGAGAAGGCGCACGAAGCAGTAATCGTGGAAGGAACTGCGACGGCTGTTCGAGATAAGAAACTACTCACAAGCATCGCGCCGCACTACCACCGCAAATACAAGCCATGGAAACTCGACCCGAAAATGGGACCGATTTTCGAGGTGCGCCCTTCCGTCGTGTTTGCCATGTATGAAAAGGAATTCGCGGAAACCGCGACGAAATGGGAATTTCGGGGTTAACTGTCAGCACTTGGCTGCCTTTTCGCCAACAGCCTCTTACATCAATACGAGGACCGGAAGGAACTTTGTTTTACACGCCGCGACACTCGAATGACTGAATGCTGAGTGCTGAATGCTGAGTGCTTCTCTACTCGTACCTCAAACTCTCCACCGGATCGAGTTGTGCCGCGCGCGTTGCCGGCACCGTTCCAAAGATTATTCCGACCAGCGACGAAACCACAATCGCGATAATCGCTGACAGACCTGAAATCGGCAGACGGTAATCCGTGAAGAAGCGGACTGAAAATGGGAGCGCCAATCCAATGATCGTTCCCAGGATTCCTCCAACAAGCGAAATCAGTATTGCCTCAGACAAAAACTGGAACCGGATCTCCCGTGTGGTGGCGCCGATTGCCTTCCGAACGCCTATCTCCCGAATCCTCGAACTCACGGTCGACAGCATGATGTTCATAATGCCGATTCCGCTCACCAGCAACACCACCAATGACACGCTAAGCAACACCAGCGTCAGCGCATTCGCAGTCTTTTCAGCCACTGCAACCAACTGCGTAAGGTTCTGGACGTTGTAAACGGACTCGGGCCGGTGCCGCGACTGGATCACCTTGCGGATCTGCTCTGTCACCGGAATCACGTCCGAAGCGTCGACGGTTGAGAAGTAAATCTGCTTCACCGTCGGCGTGTCCTGAAAATACAAGCTGACCGCATACGGAATCACCATCGTATTGTTGGTGACCTCGGTCTGGCCGAATGTATCGACGCGCTCCTTGAAAGTGCCAATGATCGTGAATGGGAGGCCACTCAACTTGACGACCTTACCCACGGCCTCGTCCGGAGATCCATAAAACTGGGTTGCCATCTCCTGCGTGATGACACCGACTTTGTTATGAGCATGTGAGTCTTGGTCATCAAAGAACCGGCCGCTGACCACCACCAAATTCCGCACCACAATGTAATCGGGATAAACGCCCAAAACGCGCACGTCTCGTTCCTGCCCATTTCCGATTGGAACGCGCTCATCGAGCGGTACCACCGGTGTCGCAGCAGCAATCCCCGGCACTTGAGCAAGCACCGCTTTCATATCATCAATCGTCAGCGGATCCGCGCTCACATTTGTGATTCTCGGGGCGCCACCCTCGTACTCCGCGTAAATCTCATTGGCCCCGATCGACTGAATGAGATTTAGGACGTACTGCTTTCCCGTAAGCCCGATGGTCGTCACCAGGATCAGCGATGCCGTACCGATAATCATCCCGAGCGCCGTCAGCGCAAACTTCACCTTGTTGCTCGTAAAGGTCTCGTAGGCGAAAGACAGAATCTCGCCCAGCGCAATGCTGCGTCTGCCAAGCGAAGTTGCCGTGGCTGTGGGCATGATCAATTAGATGCTAAACAATCGCAGCTTTCCTCGCCAGTTTCCGGCTCATAAACCTTATTCAATCCTGCAGACGAGGAGGCGAGCATTTTCGTAAGGGCAGGTGAGCCCCGGGATCCCGGGCTTCTCGAGCACAACCCAATTCACTCCGTAAACGCTTTTCAGTCTAAGCAGATCCGCTTGCTTGAATTCTTTCCAGTTCTTCTGAGCATTAGTCTGCTCCATCCACGTCTCGGCCAGACGCGGAAACATGGTCACAACGCCAGAGTCCTTCACCCGATCGGCAAGCATCGACCGTTCCGCAATCGCACGAAATCCGTGTTGATCCTCACCCGGTAATTCCATGTGCCCAGGATTGAGCGCAAAGTACGCGCCCGTGGGTGTGTTGTTCCTTACCCACAAAAAAGCGTCCACCCAAACGTTACGGGGATTCGCATTCGGCAATTCAAGATGTCGTGAGTCCGGGAATAGTTCTCGCGACGCATAAAACATACCTCCGCATAACGGCACGAACACCAATAGCCAGCGCCACACGTGTTTCTTCAAAACGAACTTACCTAACAGACCACCTGTGAACACGAACAACAGGATGTATTCCAGATGCAATGCGCGGAGCGGTTGCAATTGTGCGAACGGTAGCATGCTTGAGGGAATTGTCAGTATCAGGCCGGCCACGAAGAAGATCGCGCCGTACACAATCAACGCTCGGCACATCGCCACGAGAACAGGAAAGTTTTGTTTCTTAGCAATCCGTGCGTACCACCAGAAAATTAAGAGTGGTGCAAAAATACCCAGCCATTCGTACCACTCCCATTGCAATAAGAAAAAATAGGATCGGCTCTGCACCACTTGCCGATATGCGTCGGTCGCAGGCGGGAACAGTCCAAGCGGGAACAATAGCGCGACAGTAGCCGCTGAAACATTTCGGCGCCTGTCCCTCCGCTCAAGAACGAGCACCACGCAATACGACACTCCGAACCCGACCATGAGTGGATGAACGAGTGCCGTAACAACCGCCCACAAACCGCTTCGCAAATACCTCTTCTCAACAGCACTAACCACCATCATCATCACAGTCGCTGTCGACATCGACCGTGCCGTGAGGTATTGGTCCATGATGTAGAGCGCCGTGCCTGCGATCGGTATCGTGAGCAAAGAAGCGACAAGTGCCGTCCCGCCCCAGCTGGCCATGCGATCGCGAAAAACCAGGTTGCCGAGTCGCCAGCACGCATAAAGAAGGACGAACACGCACACGAACTGCCAGGACAGAATTGCCCAATCGAAGGGGATGTGAGTCAACCGAATTGAGCCCGCAATGATGTTCGGGAAAAAGGACAAATGCGCGTGCGAAGCGTAGAAAGCTTGGTTGTACGGGTAAAGTGCAGGATTCAGTAACTTCTTAACGCCCGGCAGGTAAATCTCAGCGTCTTCGACATAAGGGTGGTAACCATGGACAAGAATCGCGCCGACTGAAATTGCCAACAGTCTAGCGAGATCTCGGATTTTGTTTCTCAAGGATTAGGCCTTCAGGCCACCCGCCGCGCCCCGGACATAGTACTCCGGTACACCTGGTTCAAGGCGGCGTCCCTTATCGCTGAAGATCCGGAAATGCGCAATGCCCCAGCGCTCAAGCGCAAACTGAAGAGAGGTTCGCAAGACTCCAAAGCCATACGTCACACTGCGGCTGAAGTTGATCGACGAAGCTTCTTCGAAATATTTTGTCGGACACGAAACTTCACCGATGCGGAATCCGAAGTGAACGCACTGGGCCAACATCTGGTTATCGAATACGAAATCGTCCGAATTCTCTAGTAGAGGCAACTGCGTCAAAACCTTACGGCTGAACGCTCGATAACCCGAGTGGTACTCCGAAAGCTTCGCTTTTAAAAAGAAATTTTCAAACCCTGTCAGCAGTCGATTCGAAATGTATTTCCAGATCGGCATTCCACCGCGCAACGCGGTGCCGCCGATGATTCGCGATCCCAGTACAACGTCATATACGTCATATGCGATCATGCTCGCCATCGCCGTTACCAAAAGGGGCGTGTATTGATAATCCGGGTGGACCATGATCACAATGTCGGCATTTGCCGCCAACGCTTCCCGATAACAGGTTTGTTGGTTACGTCCGTATCCATAGTTCTGTGTATGGACGAAATACTGCAGGCCAAGCTGCTCTGCCACTCTTACCGTATCGTCAGAGCTGTGATCATCCACCAGAATCGTCGTGTCGACGATTTCCGGCAACTCACGCACGGTCGCTTCAAGTGTTTTTTCGGCGTTGTACGCAGGTAACACAACCGCAATGCGCTTGCCGTTTATCATTCGTCAAAACCTGGCATGTAGATGAAATCTATATCCATCATAACGTTTCCGGAAGTTCTTCAGTGCCTTGAAAGATAACTATCCGACAATCCAATGCTAAAAAGTGCACTTCTTTTTCACTAAAATCCAACTCTCCACGGAAACGTATGGATGTACTAATGTTGTGTTGACTCTGGCTCAACACCGTACTACGCTACCGCCCACTTGCCGTGGGGTGAGCCTCTGGATTCATGAACTTCACATTGACTCTCCACTCGCGTTTGCCCTCGCCGCAAGTTGCTCTCACGCGCCCTTGGGAGTACTTCCAAATCGAAGTGGAGGAAGAATGCGAAAACAGTTGTTCATTCTCGGAGTCTTGCTGACCTGTGCTTCTTTGGTCAGCGCGCAAAGTGTCAAGTCAGCCACGCATGTTGTTCCGACCGGTAAAGGTTGGGGAGTTGAAGCGCTTCCCGGCACCGCTCCAGGACTTGGACGTCCCTATGCGGTCACGACCGGCAACGGTATCAACTACCATAACGGTCCAGTCATGCACGGAACGGTCAACGTTTACTTCATCTGGTATGGCAACTGGACAAACGGAGCCCATGCCTCCGACAGCCAAACCACCGTAAATCTACTGACCTCGCTGTTCGGTTCAAGCGGACTGAACAATTCCAATTACTTCAAGATCAACACTACCTACGGCGATACCAGCGCAAACGTGAGCGGCGGCATCGTTTTGGCAGGATCAACCACCGATAACTATTCGCAGGGCACCCGACTGCGCGACGCCGGAGTGAAAACCGTTGTTTCCAATGCAATCTCGAGTGGCCGCTTGCCCAAGGATACGAACGGCCTGTACTTCGTATTGACGAGTTCTGATGTTCGCGAAACGTCCGGCTTCTGCAGCCAATACTGCGGCTGGCATACGCACGCGACTTTGCTGAATTCCGATATCAAGTATTCGTTCATCGGAAATCCCGATCGGTGCCCATCCTCTTGCGAGGAAGAAACTGTGAGTCCGAACGGAGACAGCGGCGCTGATGGCATGGCGTCCGTTATGGCTCACGAAGCAGAAGAAACTGCTACGGACCCCGATTTGAATGCCTGGTACGATTCAGCTGGTGCGGAGAATGCCGACAAATGTGCCTGGAAGTTTGGGCCTGTGACCGGAACTCTCGGCAACGGTGGTTACAATCAAGTGCTCGGCGGACACAACTGGCTCATCCAGATGAACTGGGAGAACTCGCGCGGAGGCGGGTGCGACCAGAGACTGGGTGGAACCTTTTATACACAGTAATGCCACTATCAATTGTGCGTGCCGCCTGCTTCCGCGGGCGGCATTCTTATTTTTCAGGATGTGCATCGAGATATCCAATACCAACGCATTTCTTTCTCTCATTCCAAAAACACACTTGTGTGCGAGAACCGCTTCACTTCAAATGCATAGAACCCTCATCCCGAACGCGCGCGTTTTTGCCAGCGCGCGGAGGGATCTCGCGCATTGCGCAAACAAACGTTGAAGAAAGAACAACCCATGATTCACCGAGTCCTCAAAAATCTAGTGCTGTTTGCTCTCGCGATATCGCCAGCACTCTCGCAGGAGTCCCAAACCCCTGCGACGGGTCGCATCCTCACCCCGACTCGACTCGTGGCCACTTTTTCAGAAAAAGAGAACGCATGGGCTGCCGCCGTCCAGAAGAAAAGTTCGTCCGCCCTCGACCAGCTTCTCGATGATGAGTTTCAGGTCTGGAATCCCGACCAGCCCGGAGCGAGTCCCAGAGAAGACTGGCAAAAAATCGCATTCTCCAGCCCTCCAACATCGTTTCATATTCAACACATGGCTGCCCGACCGGTGCGCGATGATGTCACCATCGTGAGTTTCGAATTACGTGAAACGCGCGATAAGCAAACAAAGCAATCTTTTGTTGTCGATGTCTGGACTAAAAACGGTGGCGACTGGAAATGCACGGATCGTTACATTTCCAAATTGCCCAGCACCGCCCATGTCCCGCCCCGTCCCACGGGAAGAAACTGACATAGCCTGCTAAACTAATAGGACCTTAACGATCGCTCGCTTCGAGCGTCCCCTTTTTATGCCAGCTACTCTGTTTGAAAAGATATGGGCTGCTCATCTGGTCAGCCAACCGGACGGTCGGCTTCCATTACTCTACATCGACCTCCACCTCGTGCACGAGGTGACTTCTCCGCAGGCTTTTGATGGCCTGCGCGCAGCCGGCCGCCGTCTTCGCCAGCCACTTCGGACCGTCGCCACGGTAGACCACAACATCCCCACTGAACCTCGCGGAACCCCGATCACCGATCCCATCGCCGCCAAGCAGATCGAGACGCTTCAGAAGAACTGCCATGAATTCGGCGTTCCCTTGTTTGACATGGACTCCGCCGAACAGGGAATCGTGCACGTGATCGGCCCCGAACTTGGACTCACGCAACCCGGCATGACCATTGTCTGCGGCGACAGCCATACCAGCACCCATGGCGCATTCGGCTCACTCGCATTTGGCATTGGGACCTCGGAAGTCGAACACGTTCTTGCCACCCAATGTTTGCCACAGAAAAAACCTAAGACGATGCAAATCCACGTCCGCGGTCGACTCTCTGAAGGTGTGACCGCCAAGGACCTTGCGCTCGGCATCATCGGCAAAATCGGAACCGATGGCGCCACCGGACACGTCGTCGAATACACCGGCGAAGCCGTCCGCTCACTTTCCATTGAAGGGCGCATGACGCTCTGCAATATGAGCATCGAGGCTGGTGCCCGCGCCGGTATGGTTGCGCCCGATGAAACCACATTCTCCTATGTGAAGGGTCGTCGCTTCGCACCTCAAGGTGCCGAATGGGAGAAAGCCGTCGCAGCCTGGCGCACTCTTGCCTCCGACCAGGGCGCAAAATACGACACCGTCGTAGAACTCGACGCCGCCGAATTAGCACCCTTTGTCACTTGGGGAACAAATCCCGGAATGGTTGTCTCTGTCCTCGAGCGCGTTCCCGATTTAGCGTCCTTCGATAAAGAAGCGGACCGTCGTGCCGCCGAACAGGCTTTGCACTATATGGGACTCGAGCCAGGCACACCCATCGAAAAAATCCCCGTAAACCGTGTGTTCATCGGATCCTGCACGAACTCACGCATCGAGGATCTTCGCGCCGCTGCCAGAGTCGCCAAAGGATACAAAGTCAATCCACACGTACGCGCTATGGTCGTTCCTGGATCTCAAACCGTGAAGCGCGCGGCTGAACAAGAGGGTCTTCACCGGATTTTCCAGGAAGCTGGCTTCGAATGGCGGGAATCCGGTTGTTCGATGTGTCTCGGCATGAATCCCGACATCCTGCAACCTGGCGAGCGCTGCGCATCCACGAGCAATCGTAATTTCGAAGGACGGCAGGGTCGTGGCGGGCGCACGCACCTGGTCAGCCCAATGATGGCCGCTGCTGCCGCAATCGAAGGACGCTTCGCGGACATCCGAGGATGGAAGTTTCGCTAACCTGGAGAGATCGTATGAAAGCCTTTCGCAAACATACTGGCCTTGTAGCTCCGCTTGATCGCGTCAACGTCGATACCGACCAGATCATTCCAAAGCAGTTTCTTAAACGGATCGAGCGCACAGGTTTCGGAGAATTTTTGTTCTACGACTGGCAACACAATGCGGACGGCTCGCGACAGCCGTCCTTCATCCTTCAGCAACCTCAGTACTCCGGTGCCTCCATCCTGGTTGCCGGCAAAAATTTTGGTTGCGGATCCTCGCGTGAGCACGCCGTCTGGGCCATCGACGACCACGGATTTCGTGCGGTGATCGCGCCCTCTTTCGCGGATATCTTCGCCAACAACAGCCTTAAAAATGGCATGCTGACTGTGGTGCTCTCCGAAACCGAAGTGGCCGAGTTGATGCACCGCGCCGAGCAGCATGGCTACCAACTCACCATCGACCTCGAACAGAAAACTGTCAAAGACCAACAGGGATTTTCCGCCACTTTCGCCATAGACGACTTTTCCCGTCATTGCCTTTTGAACGGTCTGGACGACATCGGCCTCACTCTCCAGCAAGAGAGCGACATCACCGCATATGAGAAAGTCCACCCCGTTTCGCCGGTGCTGCGCTCGGCTTTTCCTGTTTAAGCTTGCCCTCGGACCCGGTAACGCATACAAAAGATGGGCTTCCCCGTTCCGCGCAAGGCTGCTGAATCGCAGGCCTGCTCGGCGCCGTCTAATGAACTTACGGTTAGGTTGCTGCACCGTCTGAACTCATGAAGCTTCTTCTCGGATACGCCCGCCAATACTGGAAAATCGTCGCCATCGCCCTCGTCCTCGCTGCCATCAATCAGATCTTCTCTTTGCTCGATCCCGTGATCTTCCGCCACGTCATCGACGAATACGCGACGAAGTACAACCGCTATACACAAATTCAGTTTGTGAAAGGCGCTGGCTTGCTCTTGCTGGCAGCGGTTGGCGTAGCCTTCGTTTCCCGCGTAGCCAAGAATTTCCAGGACTATTTTGTCAACGTGATCGTTCAGCGCGTCGGCGCGCAGATGTATTCCGACGGCATCCGCCACTCACTCGACCTGCCATACCAGGTTTTCGAAGATCAGCGCAGCGGTGAGACACTTGGCAAACTTCAGAAAGTCCGTGCCGACGTCGAAAAGTTCGTCACGCTTGCCGTTAACATCGTTTTCACTTCCATTGTCGGTCTGGTGTTCGTGATCGTGTACGCTTTTCGCGTTCACTGGATCATTGTGCCCGCATTCGCCCTTGCCATCCCGCTCCTCGGATTCATCAGCTCCACCCTCAGCCGCCGCATCAAGAAGATTCAGAAAACCATCGTCGCCGAAACCACCGCGCTCGCCGGCTCGACCACCGAATCATTACGCAACATCGAACTCGTAAAAAGCCTCGGCCTCGCCGGACAGGAAGTGAAACGCCTCAACAGCATCACCGACAAGATTCTCAATCTCGAACTCAAGAAGGTGAAATACCTCCGCAGCTTGAGCTTTATCCAGGGCACCTCGGTCAACGCGTTGCGCACCAGCATCCTTTTCCTGATGCTCTACCTGATCTTCCGGCAGGAGATCACGATCGGACAATTCTTCTCTCTCCTGCTTTACTCGTTCTTTGTCTTCGGTCCTCTGCAGGAGCTCGGCAACATCATCAATACGTATCGCGAAACAGAAGTCTCGCTACAGAATTTTCAGGACATCCTCGACACACCACGCGACCCGAAGCCCAGCGATCCCGTCCCGCTTGAGGAATTGATGACCTTGCAGTTCGACCAGGTCAGTTTCAAACATCAAAGCTCGAACACTCATGCACTCTGCGAGATTGGTTTCAGTGCCGCCCGCGGTGACACCATCGCGTTTGTCGGGCCTTCTGGCGCGGGCAAGACGACGCTGGTGAAACTGCTTGTCGGTCTTTATGCGCCAAAATCCGGCGAAGTTCTTTACAACGGAGTTTCTTCCACTCGTATTGATCTCGATGAGTTGCGCGAAAAGATTGGACTCGTGACGCAGGACACTCAACTTTTCTCAGGGTCCATTCGCGAAAATCTTCTCTTCGTAAATCCGAAGGCGTCCGATGCTGAGTGCATGACTGTTCTAAAGAAAGCGGCGGCTGACAGCCTGCTGGCTCGCGCCGACCGCGGGCTCGATACCGTCATCGGCGAAGGTGGAATCAAAGTCTCGGGAGGAGAGAAGCAGCGCCTCTCCATCGCGCGTGCCCTGCTGCGTCATCCGCAACTGCTTGTGTTTGACGAAGCCACTTCTTCACTCGATTCGCTCACCGAAGAAGAGGTCAGCCGGACCATTCGCGAAATTGCTGGGAACCAGGACGCAATCACCATACTCATCGCACACCGTCTCTCCACCATCATGCATGCGGATCGCATTTACGTTTTGGAACGTGGACGCATCGTGGAATCTGGGCGTCACGCAGATCTGGTTGAAAAGAAGGGTCTTTATTATGCGATGTGGCGCCAGCAGGTGGGCGAAGCTGAAGCGGTCGAAGCCGCCGGAAAGTGATCGGATAGCTTTACTAAGTGCTAACTACTAACGGCTAACCGTTCTACCAATCCCGAATTCCGCCGGAGCCGTGCTGGCTTGGCTCCGGCGAACTCTTACGAGGCTTCCTTACCCTTCCCCCGAAAGCAAGGCTTCCTCGTCGGGATTTCTGTGTCCTTTCCTCGGTTTCACCCTTTTCGCAACGCGTGAAGCCTTGGATCGGCCAACCAGTTTGTCGTTGCTACCCGTGTAGTGCTGCCATTCCGGAATTCGTTTCATGCATTTCAAAAATTCTTTGGGGGCACAAAACCCGCCAATCGCCGCTTTTCGCTCCATGGGGTAGAATGACGGCTGTTCGTCAGGTCTCCCCCGAGGAATCAGGCCTTGCAATTTCAAGAGTTTGACGATTCCTACCTGCAACACCTTCGTGCTGGCGACTTCCGCACGCAGGAGCATTTTGTCGCCTATTTCAGCGAGCTGATCCAGATCAAGCTGCGCTCCCGCCTCAGGTCGCCTCAAGATATTGAAGACGTTCGCCAGGAAACGTTCGTGCGGGTTCTCACCGCACTGCGAAACGAGGGTGGTATCCGCCAGGCCGATCGTCTCGGCGCGTTCGTGAACTCCACCTGTAATAACGTTCTGCTTGAGAAATATCGCGCTCCCCGTGGCGATTCCATCGACGACGAGGAAAAAGGATTCGACCTCCCCGATACACGAATCGACGTCATCGGGTCGATTTCGGCCAAGCAGACTCAGGAAAAAGTGCGAGAGATCCTTGACGATCTACCCGAAAAGGATCGGCGAATCTTGCGGGAAGTCTTCATCGAGGAACGCGACAAGGATTCCGTTTGCCGGGACTTCGGCGTCGACCGAAATTACCTCCGGGTGCTCATTCATCGCGCGAAGCAGGAATTTAAATCCCAGTATTTAAAGAGCTTGGAAGCACAACCCGGGGTAGCGGCGCAGTCATGAACAAAAACTTGAAACGATTGTGCCCCCCTCCGCACTACTCCATGTGCGGGCAATTGAACAGCGGAGATTACACGGTATGAACCACGACGAAGCATTACGTCTGATGGCCTCCGAGAAATATCTGCTGAACGAGCTCGAGCCCCCTTTGCGCGAGCAATTCGAAGATCATATGTTCGGATGCCAGGAATGCGCATTGGATGTGCGCTCCGGTATCGCTCTAGTAGAACACACCAAAACCGTGCTCGGCACGCCCGAGCCTGTGCTCATGCCAGCTCCAGCCTTGGCAAAACCTGCTGCGGCCAGGCCATCCTTCTTATCATGGCTTCGACCCGCTTTTGCTGTTCCAGCGCTGGCGTTACTGCTGGCCGTTATCGGCTACCAGAACTTCGTAACCGTCCCGAAGTTGGAACGAGCGGCGAACGAAGCGCAAGTTTTGCCGTGGGAAACTATCAACGTTCGTACCCGCGGCATCGCTCCCACTCAGGTTATCGGGCAGCCCGGCAAAGGATTTTCCGTTTTCCTCAATATTCCGCAAGACAAGCAATACTCTTCTTACTCGGCCCATTTGTATAACCCATCGGGAAAGCTAGAATGGTCGGCGACAGGCCTGAATGATGGAACGATGCTGCTCCAGGTTCCTGGCGCGAATCGGCAGCAAGGCATCTACAAGCTGTCGATTGAAGGTGTAAAGACCACCGGCGAAAGTTCCGAATTAGGCCCCTTCTCAATTGAATTTCGCATCCAGCCCTAATAATCCCGAGAGGAGGGTGGGGGCATGTTGACTGCAACTGATGTGAGACTTCACAAGTACTACGCGGAAGCGCATGTGCTCAATGGTTCTATTGGGCCCGTCGCGCGAGTTATTTGGGAGAACAACCAGGACGGATATCTGTCCGATAACGTTGCTAACTACAATCAGAACGGCATTACCATCAAGTCTGGATCAACCGAGGTGAAGGGAAACAAAAACCCTGCTGAAGGGTGGGACACTCAGGCAACGTCTACCATTCAAACCTTCACCATCGAAAAAGATAATCAAGAGATCGTATCCGCCGACTTGATTGTCGGGCAAATCTCAACCGAACATCATGCCAAAGGGTATGTGCCAGTCTTGAGATTCGGCAACACGTGTTTCGTGAATCTCAAAATTGACGGGGAGCTAATCGAGCCGGTCTTCGATTTCACCATTGTCGGTGGTACTCCCGCAGAAATATTCGATGACGACGATCCCAGCAAACGCAAGCCCGAAAAGGCAGACCCTTACCTCGTCGAATATGTCACGTCGCCCACCTTCGTCGCTAATGTGAAAAAGCAGGGCGGCACTGCAAATGATAAGGAAATCCATTGTTCCCTGGTGACCCAGATCAAAAAAGGATCTGTGACCATCGATGGTCACGTGATCAGCGTTCCTGGCTTCGGCCAAATCTCTTTAGCGGAACTGGATGTCAGGAACCACTTCGACCTCACCATGATGCGTCTTACATTGGACGACGGACGTGAGATCACCGTGGCCGGTCCGGGAACCAATGGCGCAACTCGGCCATAAATGTGAAACAATCGTGAGCGCACCTTCGTCGAAGTCTCGATCCTGGGGAAAACCAGCACGATGAAGAATGGAACCAAGAGAACACACTCGTACTACGCCGAGGCGCACGCGCTTGCGAAAATTCATAGTTCGGATCGTTTGCATTCGAAAGAGCAGATCTTTCTAGATCCGAATGCTGGCGGCACACGAAGATGCCAATTCGGCAAAGTCGAACTTCCTGACGATGGCATCTTCGTCGAATCCGCCTGCTTGGAAGTCATCGGCGAACCGATGGACGACGGCGGTTGGAAAACCTCCGCTTTCAGCGAAGTCAATGGATTGAATGTTCGTGATCGTGTGAAAGCCTCGCGAATCTCCGGCCGGGTGACCACCGAGCATCCGGCCGAAGGTTATGTTCCATCGCTCACTTTTACCGAGGTCACGTTCCAGGGTCTCACGCTTGAGGATTGTCCAATCGACCCGGTGTACATGTTCGACATTGTCGGGCCTACACCCGCTGAACCGCAGTTCAAAGATCCAGAAGCGAATCCCTACCTTATTGAATACATAAAATCCGACCCATTCCTGCGCGCTGTCAAAGCACAGGACAGTGCCATCGCTAATAACGAAAAAGCACCTGGCTGGGCTCGCGCTCGCTTTGGAAGTCATCAGCAAGAGAACAAGGTCAAATGCTCTCTCGTTACCCGAACGTCCGGTCTCTCGGACAACATCGCGTTTGGCCATGTCATCGACGTTCCTGATTTCGGAAAGCTTTTCTTGGCCGAACTCGTCGTCGGAGAACACTTCGACCTCACCATGATGCGCATCGAGTTTTACGACGGAATGTTCAGCATCGGCGGCCCAGGCGTAAACGGGAAAACGCGTCCGTAAGACGAATCCTCACTTCCCCCGCGGCATCGCGGGGCTTGAATTCACATCACTTCAATTCCATTTCCAGTAGAATCTGGCGACGACCAGTTTGCTGGAATGCCATTCCCCTTATTCACGGCGAGCTTTGGACGCAAAATCCTTGGACTCGGCTCCGGATTGTTGTTGTCCACGATCGGCCTATCCTGCCGACCCGCCTCATCGCCTGAGACAGATCTTGCGCATGCGAGAGAAACTTTCATCCACGGCGATCTCGCATCCAGTCGAAAACTCGCCCAAGCTGGTTTTGGACGCTATCGCTCCTCCTCAACGCCCATAGCTTGGAAGTTCCGCCTGCTCGAGGCAGAGTCCTTGCTGTGGAGCGGCATGTTCGACGAAAGTCTGCAACTCTTAAATTCCTCCGCTCTCCCGAAAGATTCAGAAATCCAAGTCTCGGCACTTTCCATCCAGGCCGTGGCCCACGCCCATCTTCACCAGTTCAGTGCCGCCGACCGCGAACTTGAGACTGCCGACGCGCTTTGTCACACAGCCGTAAATTCCGAATGCGGCACGATCTTCCGTGCGCACGGAATCCTGGCAATCGAGCGGGGACAACTCGAAGATGCCCGGCGCAATTTCGAAAGCAGCCTTGCTTTCGGACGGAAGTATAAAGATCAGTTCCTTGAAGCCACTGCCTTGCTCAATCTAGGCGACACCTTGCTCAACGAAGAACGCTTCAGCGAGGCGGCCGACGTTTCCGAAGCCGCCTACCGCGCATCGGACGCCGTCGGCGCAAAAGACTTGGTCCAGACATCGCGTGGCAATCTTGGCTGGGCCTATTACCGGCTCGGTGACTCCGAGCGTGCGCTAAATTTATTCACTGAGGCCGAGCAGGCTGCCGCTCAAGCGGGCGACATTGTGACCCGCATCTCGTGGCTCACAAACATCGGATACGTTCAGATGGATGCGGGCCATTATCAAGACGCCGAGCATTCTTACAACAATGCGTTGCGGCAAGCTCGCGAGATCAATGCTCGCCAGGATATCTTCAACGGACTACGTGCCCTCGCCAAAGTTTCGGTTCAGGCAGGACAACTCGATCAGGCGAATCGTTGCGCCGATGAAGCCATCCAGATTGCTCAGCAAAGCGGTAATAGAGCCGGTGAACTTTACCCTCTTTTGGTCAAAGGACAAATCGCCGCTCTCAGCGGAAACGCACCTCTCGCGGAAGAAACTCTCCACGAAGTGCAGAACGACCCTAAAGCTTCCGCTGCGCTTATCTGGGGATCGCAACACGCACTCGCGCAGCTCCACGAGAAACTCGGGAACAAGAACGCCGCCGACCAGGAATATCGCGCCGCCCTCACCACCTTCGAAAAAGCTCGGTCCGCTCTCGAAAAAGAAGATGCGCAGCTTCCCTTCGTCACGAATGCTTCCCGCATCTATGCCGATTACGTCGACTTCCTTATTGGGCAGGGGAAAACTCGCGAGGCCCTCGAAGTCGCTGACTACAGTCGCGCCCGCACCTTGGCCGAAGGGCTAGGGCTTCTCCGCAAGGGATCTTCATTTGCCCCTGAAACACTCGACGTTCAAGCAATTGCGCGCCGATCCGGCGGGACCATCTTCTTTTATTGGCTCGGGCCAAAACGTTCTTATCTGTGGACCATCGATGCCAAAAACGTCAAGCTGGCCCAACTTCCTCCCGCCGCAGAGATCAATGCCAACGTTCAAAAATATCGCAAAGCCTTGCTTGGCCCGGTCGACGTTCTTGAATCCCAAGACGCTGCCGGCTTCGCTCTCTACAACAGTCTCGTCGCTCCCGTCCGCGACTCGCTTGCGCCGAACTCAGCCGTTCACATCATCCCGGATGGAAGCCTGAACTCGCTGAACTTCGAAACAATCCTCGTTCCCGACCCGAAGCCTCACTACTGGATTGAGGACGTGACGGTTGTGAACGCCAGCTCACTCAAAATGCTCGCCTCCGCCAAGCCGCCCGCAAAACTCCCGCAACAAAGACTGCTTCTTCTCGGAGACCCTGCTACCGCCGATCCCTCATACCCGACCCTATCCAACGCAGCGGCTGAGATCGACGGAGTCCGAAAGACCTTTCCGCCCGCCACTCAAAAAGTCCTTGCTCGCGACCAAGCGACTCCAGTCGCTTACTTGAAGAGCGATCCCGCACAATTCGACTTCATCCATTTCGTCGCGCACGGCACGGCCAGTCGTCTCAGCCCGCTCGACTCCGCCGTTGTTCTCTCTCGCGCATCGGCCGAGCAGGATTCCTTCAAACTTTTTGCCCGCGACATCGTCAAAACTCCATTGCGCGCCGAACTCGTAACTATTTCCACCTGCTACGGCGCAGGCTCGCGCGCCTACACTGGCGAAGGACTCGTCGGACTCTCCTGGGCATTTCTCCGCGCTGGCGCTCACAATGTCATCGGCGCGCTCTGGGAAGTCAGCGACGTTTCCACTCCCGGATTGATGGAACAGATGTACAGTGGCTTGAACAAAGGACAATCTCCCGCAACCGCCTTGCGCGAAGCCAAGCTCGGCTTGTTGCGTCCGGGCAGTCCTTATCGCAATCCGTTTTACTGGGCGCCATTTCAGCTCTACACAGGATCGTGAGCCGCACTCAATCGGCCCGCTCCGAATAATAAAGATCGAGGTCTCATGACGAAGCAACTTCTACTTCTCATCACCATGTCGCTGCTCTTCACGACCATTGCTGCGTCTCAATCCGACCTCGAAACCCGTCGCCAAAAACTCCGCCAGCTTCTTTCCGAAGAATGGGAATATCAACTCCGCACTTTTCCCGAACTCGCAACTCAAGTCGGCGACCATCGCTACAACGACAAGCTCAGCGACTACTCTGCCGATGCGATCGCAAAACACAACGCTCACGAAATCGATTTCGTCAAACGCCTCGAAGCCATCAAGACTTCCGACTTCCCCGAACAGGAGCGCCTCAACCAGCTTCTCGTTGCCCGCGACATCCGCGAAGACGTCGACACGGCCAAGTTCAAGAACTGGGAAATGCCCGCAACCCAATTCTTCGGCCCGCAGCATTGGTTCGTCCAGTTAGCCACCGACGCCCCATTCCACACGGTTAAAGATTACGACGATTACCTCGCTCGCCTTCGCCAGATTCCTCACGCCTTCGATCAAGTCGCCGCCAACATGCGTCAAGGACTTCGCGACCACCTGATGCCTCCGAAGTACCTGCTCGAAAAAGTTGCCGCGCAATCGCAAGCGATCGCTGACGCTCCGCTCGACCGCAGTCCTTTCACGCATCCAGTGCAGAAGTTTCCGGACTCAATCCCTGCCGCCGATCAGAAACGCTTGCACGATGCCATCACCGACACCGTCAAGAAAACAGTCTTGCCTTCTTTCTCTCGCTTCGCTGCATTCGTCAAAAACGACTACGCTCCTCACGGACGCACGGACTTCGGCGTCTGGTCTCTCCCGGACGGCGAAGATCGTTATCGATTAGCCATTCGCCATCACACGACAACCAACATGTCTCCGGAAGAAGTCCACGAGTTCGGACTGAAGAACGTCGCCGAAATCGAAGCCGAGATGCTCAAGATCGCCCGTGCCCAAGGCTTCGACGACCTGAAGTCCTTCAACGCCTCCATCCGCAAGCGCACGAACTTATACGCAACTTCCGGACAGCAGTTACTCGACCTCTACCAGAAATACACTGACCAGATGTCCGCGAAGCTTCCCGAGTTATTCGGAAAGCTGCCGAAGAACAAACTCGTCGTCGTTCCAATGGAAGAGTTCCGCCAGGCCGACGCTGTTCCCGCCGACTACTCGATCGGCTCTGGCGATGGCGCTCGTCCCGGGCGCATCAACGTCAACGAATATGCGCCTGAAAAGCGTCTTCTCCTAAACGTCGAGGCGATCGCGTACCACGAAGGTTTGCCCGGACATCATCTTCAATTTTCAATTGCACAGGAACTCGAAGACCTTCCGCCGGTGCGGAAGTTTGGTCTCGACTACAACGCGTTCAGCGAGGGCTGGGCTTTTTATTCAGAACGCCTCGGCAAGGACGTCGGCTTCTACCAGGATCCCTTCAGCGACTACGGACGTCTGCAGAACGAAATGTGGCGCGCCGTCCGCCTCGTCGTCGACACCGGCGTTCACAACAAACATTGGACTCGCGATCAGATGGTCGACTACTTCCGCGAGCACACCGCCATGGACGAGCCCAACATCCAGACCGAAGTCGACCGATACATCGCGTGGCCCGGCCAAGCCTTGGCTTACAAAATTGGACAGGCCAAAATCCTCGAACTCCGCGACCGCGCCAAGCAAGCATTAGGGCCGAAGTTCAACATCAGAGAGTTCCACGACGCCGTCCTCGATGCTGGTCCGCTCCCCATGGACCAACTCGAGGCGAAAATCGATCGCTGGCTGGCCGCGCAAAGCGAAAAAGCAAAGTAGTCCAGCATGTGTGTTACCTGCCTATGACCAACGGGCCAGTCCACAGGCACCAAGGTGGCTTGTACGAAGGTCCAGTCATCGCTACTCTCCACCTTGCCTGAGGACGAAAAACGCGCGTTTCACTCAGGCAAGCGTGAATCACTTGGGGCCTCAGATTCCTAAGGGGGGCCTGAGGCTCCGCTTTTTAATGGCCGAAGCCCGAGGCGGGCGCCAAGTTCTGCGGTGAGAATGGCGTCTGCCTCGGCCACTTTTTCACGCGAAAACCTCTAGACGAACAAAAAGCGAAAGTATATGCTCTTGAGATGGATGAAGGACGCAAGCGCGTCATCGGGATCATGGCAGCAATTCTAGGTGCGCGCCGACTCGCCGAGTTCGATCCAGCGGCGAGAGTCCCTGTCACCATCATCGCTGTTCAGAACGCAGTCAGTTGGGCCGAGCGCATCCTCGCCGAAATCGATAAACGATGGCCTACCAAGCGCGAAACAACTCAATAGTGTCTCCGCCCATTAAGCGCAAGCTTTCGTCGACTAGTCGGCGGTAGCGAGTTCTCGCGCGAATCAAGTTACCTCGCCCATCCGCCGACGGGTAATGTGATGGCGGTCACTGTCAGAGGTTAAGATATAGATAATCATTGAAGCCTAGAAATGTCTGGGGAGACCAAATTCGGGATCGCATCGGTTCTGATATTGGCGATTGCTGCGGCGCCCGCCCTAGCGTGTCTCATTTTTATTACGCAGAATGCTAGCCATAATTGCTGCCCCTTAGAGAAACCACTGCACTCGGTAATCGCTCGTTGCTGTGTTTATTCTCCCGCCACGACCACGGACCGTATCGACAGTCCCGCACCCATGATCGCGACAGAAATGTTCGTGGCAAGCAATTCATTGGAATTGACGCCGGATTGTGAACCTCTCGTCATTCCGAGTCTAGCTACCTCTCCACCTGGCTGTAACTCCATCCTTAGAATCTAGCTCACTTTCCTTCTTGTTCTCTGCAGGCGTCACCGCCTGTCTTTGAACTCGTCTGCTTCCGGAGGCTTTACGCCGATCGGGATTTTGGAGGAAAGGTGAAATCCGCATTCACAGTTGTAGCTGCTGTATTCATTTCCGCACTGTCGTTGGCCCAAACAGCTTCGTTGTCGCAGTCGCGTCGTGTCCATGTAATGGAGTTGGAGGATATCCAGCGCGAGGCAATGGCCAACAACCCTGAAATTCGTGCGGCGGAAGCACGCGTCGCTGTCGCGAAGGCGCGCACGCCGGCCGCCGGCGCTCTTGATGATCCCATGTTGATGTACCGCAACTGGGGAACTCCCATTTCAAAGCCGTGGGATTGGAATCAGGCGCAGCACATGGTGATGTATCAGCAAACCCTACCGGGGCCAGGCAAGCGTGCGGCTCGAACTGAGCTAGCAAATCAACAAGCCGCAGAGAGCGAAGCGCAGATCGAGGTAGTAAAGCGTGAGATCGGCGTTAGAGTGCGAAAAGCTTACTACGATCTTCTTCGTTCCATTGATGAACACCGGATCCACGATCAGCAAATGGAATTGTCGAAGCAAGCACTGCAATCAGCGACAGTGAAATACACCGTAGGACGAGTTCCCCAACAGGACGTGCTCAAGGCGCAGATTGCAATGACACGACTCGCTGATCACCTCGTCACATTGGATGAGCAGGAGGAGTCGGCACGTGCTGAACTCAACACTTTAATGGGTCGCGATCCGGGCGCTGCGCTCCAAGTCATGGGGCAATACGGAAACCCGCGCGCCTTGCCGAATCTCGACGAACTCGAACGTGTCGCGCTTGAGAATCGCCCTGAATTGAAGGCAATTGCTGCAACGGGAAATGTGGCCGAATCCCAATTGGCATTGGCACGCAAAGCCTACACGCCCGATTTCACTGTCGCTGGTGGGTACATGCTTATGCCTGAAGGCGCGATGTTTCGCAATAACTACATGGCTGAGGTCACGATTAGCTTACCGTGGCTGAATCGGCGCAAGCACGATAGCGAGATCAAAGAGGCACAAACTGCTGCAGCGGTTGTGCGATCAGAGCATAACTCGCAGGTGAATGCCGCGTTTCTCGAGATACAACAAGCGCTGATCCGTGCTCATGCTGCGGAGCGGAGTCTGAAACTTTACCGTGACACGTTGCGTCCCCAGGCTGAAGCAGCGCTCAAGTCGGCAGCTGCAGCTTATCAGCACGATCGGACCGACTTCCTCAATCTGGTCGACAGCCAAAACATGCTGCTCGACGTCGAGAGTTCCTATTTCAAAGCTGCGGCTAACTTGGACACCCGTGTTGCCGAACTTGAACGCGCGATTGGTGCCCCACTAACCGCTGCTTCTGTGGCCACTCCTGTTGCGGAGGTGAAGTGATGATTTACAAAGACAAAAAATTTCTTCTAGTTGGAATGCTTGTGGGCATTTTCATCGCGGGCGCACTCATAGTGTTTATCTTCTTGCTGCAAAAGACTGCAAAGGCGGAAATGCAAGGCCATGCCCAAAAAACCAATAGCTCGGCCGAGGAGAAAACAAACGTTACCTCTCTTGGTACAGAACCGGGCACGACAGTGCAACTAGATGCCGATGAGATCAATGCTGCAGGCGTGCAGTTGGCTAAGGTAACGACGGCTCGAATTACGAGCACTGTGGATGCTGTAGGAAGAGTGGAGCAGCCTGAAGCGCAATTGGCAACGGTCCCGGCGCGAGTGGGAGGACGCATTGACAAGCTCTACATTCAGTTCACCGGAGAAACCATTCGCCGCGGGCAAGCCGTTGCTGAGATCTACAGTCCCGATCTGGTTTCTTCAGCCGAAGAGTATCGCCTGGCTCTGCAGAACCGCGATCGTATGCATTCTTCCTCCGAGAAGGTGGCTCTTGAAAACGCGAACGACCTCGTCGCAGCAAGTCGTAAACGGCTGGAACTCTGGGGCGTAAGCGAGAAACAAATTGAAGCTGCTGCTGTGGGTGCAGCAGGACTTCATGTAACCGTCTATGCGCCCTCCGGCGGCAGCGTGGTGGAACGAAAGGTAACGCGGGGTCAGTATGTCAATTCCGGAGACCCACTTTTTACTGTAGCGGACCTGAGTACTGTCTGGGTTAAAGCCGACGTTTACGAATTCCAATTACCGCAAATAAGGCCCGGGCAAACGGTGGAGATCACTTCCGAAGCACTGCCCGACAAAGTACTTCGAGGACGTGTTGACTTCATTGAGCCGGAGGCAAACCCGCAAACGCGGACGATCCCCATTCATGTGCACGTTCTAAATCCTGGGATGCGGCTGCGTCCCGGAATGTATATCCGTGCGAAGTTCATTTCGCCGGGTGAACGTGACACGGTCGTGGTTCCGCGCTCGGCAGTGCTCGATACCGGAACTCGCAAATTAGTGTACATCGCTAAATCGGATGGCGTGTTCGAGGCCCGTGAAATTCAGACTGGTGTGTCATCAGAAGAACGTTATCCCGTACTTATGGGACTCAAACCGGGTGAGGAAGTAGTCACGAATGGCAATTTCCTCATCGACTCGCAAACCCGCCTGACTGGCGGAATGACAGGACTATTCGGTGGATCTAAGGAGTATAGCGAGAACTCACCGAACCCAAGCGTCCCTTCTAGCTCTCCTCAGATTCCACAAAAACAGACCGGAAAAATCACCTTCGCAGTTCAACCTAATCCACCCAAAGGCACTACCGAAAATATGTTTCACGTCAGTGTTGTCGACGAAAACGGGAAAGAGGTACCCGATGCCGATGTAACAGTGACATTCGTTATGCCGGCAATGCCCGCAATGGGTATGCCCGAGATGCGGACCTCCTTCAAACTCCCATACGTACAGGGAATGTACATGGGAAAAGGAAATATCGGCATGGCAGGTTCATGGAACGTGGTCGTTGAGGCAAAGCGAAACGGCCAAGCCATAGCGACTTACCGAACGCGGTTGAACGCGGAGTAACGACCATGATCAACAAAATTATTGAATTCTCGATGCGAAATCGCTGGCTGATTCTAGCGGTCTACGCTGTCTCGGCAGCTTGGGGCTACTGGGCACTTCTGCATACGCCGATCGATGCAATTCCCGACCTCAGTGAAAACCAAGTCATCGTTTTTACAGATTGGCCTGGTAGAAGTCCGCAGGAAGTTGAGGATCAGATCACTTATCCCCTGACGGTCAACATGCAGGGGTTGCCCGGGATCCGAACGGTTCGATCGTCATCCGCTTTTGGCTTTTCGATGGTCAATCTGATCTTCGAAGACAAAGTGGACGTGTACTTCGCACGAACTCGTGTTCTCGAGCGTCTGAATCTCGCTTCCAGCTTCTTACCCGTGGGAGTGACTCCGATGCTGGGGCCGGACGCGACCGGCGTGGGCCAGGTTTTCTGGTACACGGTGGAAGGTCCGTACGACAGCGGGAGCTTGCATTCGATCCAGGACTGGTACATCAAATACCAACTCAATTCCGTTCCGGGCGTTGCGGAAGTTGCAAGTGTCGGCGGCTTCGTCCGGCAATATCAGGTCGATGTCGATCCGCTGAAACTCCGCGCCTACAACATCCCACTGAAGGACGTGCTCACAGCAGTGGAGCGGAGTAACAACAACGTTGGTGCAAAAGTCATTGAAGTCAGCAACAGCGAGTACATGGTTCGTGGCCTCGGCTTGATTGAGAAGCTGAAGGATATTGAAGACATCCCAATCACTGCCGTGAATGGCACTCCGATGTATCTGCGCAATGTCGCCAGCGTTCAATTGGGACCGGAATTCCGGCGTGGCGTTCTCGACAAAGACGGCAAAGAAGCAGTGGGCGGTGTTGTTGTAACTCGTTATGGAACCAATGCTCTTGAGGTCATTAATGCCGTAAAACAAAAGATAACCGAGATCGCCCCCGGTCTTCCCAAGGGCGTCCGTATCGTTCCGTTCTATGACCGCAGTACGCTTATTTTTCATGCTGTCGATACTCTCAAGCACGCACTCATCGAAGAAATCATTCTCGTTACGCTCGCTCACATTCTGTTCTTGTGGCATTTTCGTTCCATCCTTGTCGTAACACTCCCGCTTCCACTTGCAGTGCTCGGTTCGTTTTCCTTCATGCATGCGACGGGAATTTCTTCCAACATCATGTCACTCGGCGGTATCGCGATCGCGATTGGTGTGCTGGTCGATGCAGGGATCGTGATGACGGAAAACGTGATTCGACAGGCGGAGAAATATTCTGAGGAACACGGTGACTACCGCGATCACATCTGGGAAATCACTCTCCATGCAGCCAAGATGGTTGGGCGTCCGATCTTCTTTGCTATGGTCATCATTATTCTTGCGTTTGTTCCCGTGTTTGCGCTCACCGGGATGGAAGGCAAGATGTTCCATCCACTGGCGTTCACGAAGACATTCGCAATGGTCAGTTCCACGATTCTCGCCGTTACTCTCGTGCCGGTGCTTTGCACCTTTCTGATTCGTGGCAAGCTCCATCGCGAGGAAGACAATCCTGTTATGCGCGTTCTCCAGTCCATTTACAGGCCGGTATTGCGGACGGCATTACGGTTCCGGCTCGCAACACTCGCCGTGGCGGTGATCTTGTTTGGAGCCGCTATTTACACGGCGACGACGATCGGCTCGGAGTTCATGCCTCCACTGGATGAAGAGTCAGCGCTTTTTATGCCCATTACTGACCCTCGCATGTCATTGACGAAGGCAACGGAGATTATGCGCCAGCAGGATCGACTCATTGCTGCCGATCCCGCGGTTGATATGGTGGTTGGAAAAATAGGCCGTGCAGAAACCGCTACGGATCCAGCCCCTACGAACATGGCGGAAACGATTGTGATCTTCAAACCTAAGGATCAATGGTCGAAAGGCACGACTAAGGACAGCATCGTTCAACGGCTGGACGCGAAGCTGCACATCCCTGGTGTGTCAAACATCTGGACACAGCCGATTCGAAACCGGATCGACATGCTGTCCACTGGCATTCGCACTCAGGTTGGGGTGAAAGTCTTCGGACCAGACTTGAAAGTGATCGAACAAAAGTCGGAAGAGATCGAGAGAGTACTGCGCCGGGTACCCGGTGCTGTTGATTTGTATGCTGAGCGAATTACTGGCGCTCCGTATTTGGAGATCAAGGTCAGCCGCGAGGCTGCTGCGCGATACGGAATCAGCGTGGCCGATGCAGAAGATGTCATCGAAGCAGCAATCGGCGGCAAGATCATGACCACAACGATTGAGGGACGCCAGCGATTCCCCGTGCGCGTACGCTACGCGCGAGATTTCCGCCAAGACCTCGATGAACTCAAGAACGTACTTGTAACAGGTAATACGGGCACGCAAGTGCCTTTGAAAGAGACCTCGACCATTCAGATGGTGATGGGGCCCTCGATGATCAGTAGCGAAAACGGTCTACTCCGCGGCACTGTACTGATGAACGTTCGCGGTCGCGACGTCGGTAGATTTGTCGAGGAGGCCAGTCGCGCTGTGTCGACAAACGTCAGCATGCCTCAGGGCTACTATGTGCAGTGGAGTGGTCAGTTCGAAAATCAGATCAGCGCAAAGAAGCGGCTGGAACTTGTGATCCCAGCGGTGCTTCTGATCATTTTTATCCTGCTCTATCGCACATACAACTCCTGGAAGGAAGCCGCACACGTTCTGCTTGCGGTCCCATTCGCTCTTACAGGCGGCGTCTTTCTTGTCAAACTACTCGGTTACAACTTCTCCGTTGCAGTTTGGGTCGGCTTTATCGCCTTATTCGGTACCGCTGTTCAAACAGGCGTGGTCATGGTCATCTACCTCGAAGAAGCAGTCGCAAGGCGTATTGCAACCGACGGGAAGTTGACGCGAGAAGGATTGCACACTGCTGTGATCGAAGGAGCGTTATTGCGCTTGCGCCCCAAGGTCATGACCGTCGCTACCGTTGTCGCTGGGCTCCTTCCACTGATGTGGTCAACTCGAACTGGGGCGGAGTTTATGAAGCCCTTAGCCGCGCCGGTTCTCGGAGGTATGGTGAGTTCGCTGTTACATGTGCTAGTTGTGACGCCTGTCATTTTCACGTGGCTGCGCGAACGAGAACTAATGAACCGGTAGAAAGGCCGGGTGCCCCATCCTAGCGCGCACTTCGAGCCAGGGTGGGGATTTGCCAACGACCGACGACCAACGATCGACGACGACCCGATCAATCCACCATCTGTGGGTGCCCCATTCAATCGCGTTCTGTGCGATTGAGTGGGCTATCTCTCAAAATCCGCTGACGACCGACCACCAACGGCCGACGACGACCGATCAATCCACCATCTGCAATCTGAAATCAGAACTCACCAGGAGACCGAATATCTATCAATCACCCAAAGCCAGGTTCCATCCTTCTGGCGCCGCGCAACTTCTGTCGTAATGGAGCCATTGCGGCTCCGAGTCGAGGTGAGGGCCAGATCACCGCAGATGAGCGCTGGCCACTGTTCTCCGAACTCGAACTTCCGTTTTTCCGGTCCAAACCCCGTAACCTGCAGTTTCGTAAAAAACTCGTGGATGGCCTCTTTGCCACGCAGGAACGTTCCACCGCCGATGTCGACGACCGCGTCTGGCTCGAACAACGCGGTCATGCCAGCAACATCTCCCGCGTTCTCTCTCTCCACCAACAATCGCTCCAGATCCTGGGGATCGTTGGCCGGCTCTCTTTTCGTTAAATCATTCATCGTGACACTCGCTAAATGTTGTGGGTTTGCTCGGACGTTCCTGAAACTATCGTCGTCACGCGCGGGCGTCAAACAGCAGCCGTGAAATCCCAGGTTTCGAAAAAGCCGCGAAACCCTTCGACTGCGCTCAGGGTAGGTTCTGGGACCCGGGCTGAGAGGGCGAGCCAGCCAAAGCGCCTTCATGTAGATTTTTCGAAAAGGATGGGCAAGCCCCTATCTATCCCCGCTTTTACCAATTTTCGTACAATCGAGCATGGCCGATGACAAGCCTGAGAAACCGAAAGATTCGAGCGACCCAATTGATGACGTTTCATACTCGCCTCCCCTACTCGAACGGTCTGTTTGGGCGACGCTGCTGACATCGACAGCCCAGATTCAGCCCCGTTTCGAGTTTCAAAAGATTGAAATACCAACAATCAACCTTCCGAAAATTGACTTCGATCACGTTTTTCGCACCATGGAGGAAGTGATTGAACAACTTGCAGTGCGCTGTTGGTCGCTTCCATGGGATTTGAGCATCCCCGAGATGCAGGACTTGGTTGATAAAAGCCCAGATGAAATTGATGCATTTTTCGAAGCCTATTTCGAAGATGGAGCCCTAGGGGCTCTGCGCGAGGAAATCCTCGGAGACCCAAAGATGCATAAGTGGAGGACCCTTTTGGATCAGTGCTTTAAGAATTACGGTGCCGGTGATTTTCACATTTGTATCCCAAGTCTGATAACTGTTCTTGAGGGAAGCTTCAACTATTTGACATTCTTTAACGAAGGAAATCGGAAAAGATTCTTCGACGGCCATATCGAGACAGCGACCGGTTTCCAAAAACTGACATGGATTTCATTGCGCAGTTTTTGCGACGTGATCTTCATGCCGGGCGATCCTCGTAAGTCAACCGATTACATCAATCGCCACAAAATCCTACACGGATTGGATGACCCGTCAACGTGGAAGAAGGTGGACTGTTTACGGCTGTTCCAAGCTTTGGACTCCACGAGACGGCTGTAAAAGGGCGACCGAATATGTCGAGAAGGACTCGCTAAAGCGCGGCTTTGGACTTGATTGGGGATACCGATCCAACTGAAATCAGCGCACAACCTTCCGTTCTCCCCACAAACGGACAAGCACCTTGCGTTGGCGCGCTTGACATACAATGATACATTGGTAAGGTCAGTCTGCTAGTTAAGCACCTATTTTTCATGGCATTGACGATATCTTTGGTGA
>Ga0310810_10000212_pt1 | contig 59321 bp, 63 predicted proteins | sample NCmetagenome_FD_207641 | JGI IMG/M metagenome (GOLD analysis project Ga0310810, IMG submission 207641) | Soil microbial communities from experimental microcosm in Duke University, North Carolina, United States - NC | ecosystem: Engineered > Artificial ecosystem > Soil microcosm > Unclassified ...
GCCGAGGACCGCGACGAGGGCGAGCTGGATCTTCATAGAGGACCTTTCATACGGGGTGGATTCCCCTGGGAGATTGTAGCGATCGGCGGTCCCGAATGCCCCCGGATTCCGGGGAGGGCAAGGGGGGTGGAATTTCGGGCTTCGGATTCCGGGAACCGGTTGTCGGGTTATTGACACGGCATAGGTCAATCCCTATAGTATCCCTTCCGCTTTGGCCCGTTTTTCTGAGGAGTAATGCCGAAGGAAGAACCAATCCGCGTGGAAGCGATCGTGAAGGAGTCTCTTCCGAACGCCATGTTCCGAGTGGCGCTGGTGAAGAATCCGACGCACTCGGTGCTGACCCACGTGTCCGGGAAGATGAGGATGAACTTCATCAAGATCCTCCCGGGGGACAAAGTGATTGTCGAGATGAGTCCGTACGACCTGACGAAAGGTCGGATCATTTACCGCGAGCATTAGAGTCGACGATGAAAGTGAGACCTTCGGTCAAAAGGATCTGTGAGAAGTGCCAGATCGTCCGCCGCAAAGGGCGCGTGCGGGTGATCTGCGCGAATCCCAAACACAAGCAGAGGCAAGGGTAGAGTATGGCTCGTGTCGGCGGCATCGAAATTCCGGCGCACAAACAGGCGTGGGTCTCGCTGACCTACGTCTTCGGGATCGGCGAGACGCTCGCTTACAAGATCCTGAAGGAAGCGGGCGTGAATCCGCAGACGCGCATCAAGGACGTCTCGGAAGACCAGCTCACCCGCATCAACTCGATCGTCGACAAGAACTACGTGGTCGAAGGCGCGCTGCGGCGCGTCATCGCCCAGAACATCCAGCGCCTGAAGGACATCGCGTGCTACCGCGGCAGCCGTCACCGCCGCGGGCTGCCCGTGCGCGGGCAGCGGACGCGGACGAACGCGCGGACCCGGAAGGGGCCGCGGAAGACGGTCGCGGGCAAGAAGCAGGCGAAGTCGCCCACTTAATCGATAAGAGGAAGAGAACGTGGCCGAAGAAAAGAAGGACGCCAAGCCCGCCGAGGGCGCCAAGGCGGACGAGAAGAAGCCCGCCGCCGGCGCGGTGCGCAAGGTCAAGAAGCTCGTGCCGAAGGCGGTCTGTCACATCCAGTCGACGTTCAACAACACGATCATCACGATCTCCGACCCGGGCGGCGACACGCTCTGCTGGGCGTCCGCCGGCACGATCGGCTACAAGGGTTCGCGGAAGTCGACGCCCTTCGCCGCCCAGAAGGCGGCCGAGAGCGCGGCCGAGAAGGCCCAGAAGTTCGGGGTCCGCGAGGTCGAGGTGAAGGTGAAGGGTCCCGGCGCGGGCCGGGAAAGCGCGATCCGGGCGTTGCAGGCGTCGGGCCTCGACGTGCGCGTGATCGAGGACGTGACGCCGCTGCCGCACAACGGCTGCCGGCCCAGGAAGAAGAGGAGAGTCTAGAGTATGGCGCGCATTACCGGGGCGAAGTGCCGCATCTGCCGGCGCCTGGGAACCAAGCTGTTTCTCAAGGGCACGCGCTGCGACACTCCGAAGTGCCCCATTGAGAAGGAAAACAAGCCGCCCGGCGTGCACGGCGCCAAGCGCGTCCGTCTGACCGAGTTCGGCATCCACCTGCGCGAGGTGCAGCGCGCCAAGAAGATGTACGGCATCATGCAGCGCCAGTTCCGCCGCTACTACGACGAGGCGATCGCGAAGCCCGGCAACACGGGCGAGTATCTCATGCAGATCCTCGAGCGCCGCCTCGACAACGTGGTCTACCGGCTCCGCATGGGGGCGTCGCGCCCCCAGGCGCGGCAGTTGATCCTTCACGGGCACATCCGCGTGAACGGCAAGAAGGTCAGCATCCCCTCCTACCAGGTCGACGCGGGCGACGTGATCGAGCCGGCGAAGAAGGAGCGGAGCCTCAAGATCGTCAAGGAGTCGCTGCTCGGCAAGAAGGACCAGGAGATTCCGTCCTGGCTCAAGCTTGCGGAGGAGCAGGCGACGGGCCAGGTGGTGACGCTGCCGACCGCCCAGGAACTTCAGGTTCCGGTCGAGTCGCAGCTCATCGTCGAGTACATGTCGCGATAGCAACCCGGCGCAAGCCGGATTCAGACGCGAGCCTGAAGGGTTGGGCGCGTGCGGGCCTTCGAGCCCGCGGAAGCGAGCCTGCCCCTACGGACTCCCGAACGCAAGGAGCCGCTGTCATGAGAGTTCGCTGGAAGGATTTCGAGCTTCCCACCCGGGTGTCGTGCGACGAGAAGACCGCCACCCCGACGTACGGCATGTTCATCGCCGAGCCGTTCGAGCGCGGCTTCGCCAACACGATCGGCAACTCGCTGCGCCGCGTGCTGTACTCGTCGATCGAGGGCACCGCGGTCACCGGCGTCAAGGTGAAGGGCGTCGCCCACGAGTTCTCGACCATCGAGGGCATCGTGGAGGACGTGACCGACATCGTCCTCAACCTCAAGCAGCTTGTCGTCAAGATCGCCGAGCCCGGCCAGAAGGTCCTCACGATCAGCGCCGACAAGAAGGGCGTCGTGAAGGCGGGCGCCATCAAGGCCGAGGCCGGCGTCGAGATCATCAACACCGACCTGCACATCTGCACGCTCGCCGAGGACACCGACTTCGCGGCCGAGATCACGGTGAGCAAGGGCCGCCGCTACGTGACGTCCGAGGAGCACTCGAAGGACGTCGCGGAGATCGGCGTGATCCCCGTGGATTCCAGCTTCTCGCCCATCAAGCGCGTCCGCCACAAGGTGGAGAACACGCGCGTCGGCAAGCTGACCAACTACGAGCGCCTGATCCTCGAGATCTGGACCAACGGGACGATCTCGCCGGAGGAGGCGCTTACCGAGGCCTCCAAGATCCTGCGCAAGCACCTCAACCCCTTCGTGCAGTACTTCGAGCTCGGCCGCGAGCTCCAGATCAACGAGAAGAAGGAAGAGGAGCAGCGCAAGAAGGAGTCGGAGAAGGAGGAGCTGCGCCAGAAGCTCTCGATGTCGATCAGCGAGCTCGACCTGTCGGTTCGCTCGGCGAACTGCCTGGCGAGCGAGCGGATCGAGACGATCGGCGAGCTCGTCGCGCGCTCCGAGGCGGAGCTCCTCAAGGTCCGCAACTTCGGAAAGACCTCGCTCCGCGAGGTGAAGAAGAAGCTCTCCGACATGGGCCTCAACCTCGGCATGGACCTCGAGTCGATCTTCGGGAAGAAAACTCCTCCTTTGGTGTAGGGAAGCCATGCGTCATAGACTCAAAGGCAGAAAGCTCGGACGGACGACCGCGCACCGGCAGGCGCTGGAGCGGAACATCGTCCAGAGCCTCTTCATCTACGGCCGAATCGTCACCACCGAGGCGAAGGCCAAGGAGTTCCGCGGGACCGCGGAGCACCTCATCCAGCTCGGCAAGGTCGGGGACCTTCCCGCCCGGCGCCGGATCCTGCGTACCGTGCAGGACCCGCGGCTGGCGAAGAAGATCATCGACGACGTCGCCAAGCGCTTCGGCGACCGGCAGGGCGGATACACCCGCGTCGTCAAGCTCGGCGGCTCGCGCTGGGACGGCGACGGCCGCGGCCTCTACGCCTTCAACCGGCTGGGCGACAACGGCAAGAAGGCCATCTGGGAGCTCGTGGTCCGCAAGGACCGCGACGAGGAGCTCCGGGCGGCGGGCCGCGTGAAGGTCGCGCCCACGCCGGCGGCCCCGGCGGGCGGCGCCGCGCCGGCCGCGGAGAAGAAGGCTCCCGAGAAGAAGGAAAAGAAGGCCAAAGCCCCCAAGAAGGAAGCGAAGAAGTAAGAAGCAAGAAGTAGGGCGCCACGACGTAAGATTGGGAACGCACCGGCGAGCCCACGGATCCCTGAACACGGGCTCCGTGGGCTTCGTCATATACGGGGAGGGTTGAGACCATGGCCGCGGACTGCGTCTTCTGCCGCATCCTGAAGGGGGAGATCCCCGCCCAGAAGGTGTACGAGGACGCCCGCTGCTTCGCGATCCTCGACATCAACCCGGTCGCTCCGCACCACGTCCTGGTCCTCCCCAAGGACCACCACGAGACCTGGACCGACCTGCCCCCGGATCTCCTCGCCGACCTGGCCAAGGCGTCCCAGAAGGTCGCCGTCGCGGTCAAGAAGGCCGCCGGCTCCGAGGGCTTCAACCTCCTCATGAACAACCACCGCTGCTCCGGCCAAGCGATCTTCCACGCCCACTTCCACGTCATCCCGCGGAAGACCAACGACGGCATCAAGTTCAACTGGATGACCAAGCCCTACGGCACGCCCGCCGACCTCGAGAAGGCCGGCGAGGCCATCCGCTCCGCGCTCAAGTAGCGTTAGAAAACCCTCCCGTCGGACGTAATAGAAAGGGAGCGGGGTCCGGGAGGGAGCCATGATCAGAATCCTGGGCCGCTGTGTCGTCGCATTCGCGGGTCTCGCCGTGGGCGGCGACGGAGTCGTGGACTTCTACGCGCGCGAGAACGTCGCCGCCGTGCCGTTCCGCCTGCACCTCAGCGACGCCGCGGGCAAGCCCATCGTGCCCAAGGACCGCATCTCCTGGAGGGATCACTTCGTCGTGGGCGACCATGATTTCGTCGGGTTGCCTGAAGGCCAGGTCAAGGTCGTGGCCGAGCGCGGCCCCGAATATGACGCTCCGGAAAAGACGCTTTCCATCCGGGGCGAATCGGAGAAGGGCTGCCGCCTGAACTTCACGCGCCTCGTCGACCTCTCCAAGGAAGGGTGGTGGTCGGGCGAGCTCCACGTGCACCGTCCCCTGAAGGACATCGAGCTGCTGATGCGCGCCGAGGACCTGCACGTCGCGCCGGTCATCACCTGGTGGAACAAGCGGGACCTCTGGGCCGGCAAGGAGATCCCGGCCTCGACCGTGACCCGTTTCGACAACAACCGCTTCTACGGGGTGATGGCAGGGGAGGACGAGCGCGAGGGCGGAGCGCTGATGTTCTACGGCCTGCCCAAGCCGCTCGCCATCGGCGATGCGACGCGCGAGTATCCTTCGCCCGTGACGTACCTGCTGGAGGCGAAGAAGACGCCCGGCGCGCACGTCGACATCGAGAAGCCGTTCTGGTGGGACGCGCCGACCTGGCTGGCGACAGGCAAGGTCGACACGATCGGCATCGCCAACAACCACATGTGCCGCTCGACCATGATGGAGAAGGAGGCCTGGGGGAAGCCGCGTCCCGAGGACCGCCTCCCGCCGCCGAACGGCATCGGCTACTGGGTCCAGGAGATCTACTACCACGTGCTCAACTGCGGCCTCCGCGTGGCGCCCTCGGCGGGGAGCGCGTCGGGCGTGCTGCCGAACCCGGTGGGCTACAACCGGGTCTACGTCCACCTCGACGGCGAGCTGAGCTACGAGAAGTGGTTCGAGGGCCTCCGCGCCGGCCGCTCCTTCGTGACCAACGGCCCGCTGCTGCGGGTGACCGCGAACGGCAAGCTCCCGGGCGAAGTCTTCCAGGGCGACAAGGCCGTCTCGATCGAGCTCGCGGCCAGGCTGGACGGCCGCGACCCGGTGGAGGCGTTCGAGATCATCCGCGACGGCAAGGTCGTGCGGACGGTGCCGGTGAAGGAGGCGCTCGGCTCGCTGGACTTCACGTCGAGCGGCTGGTTCCTCGTGCGCTGCATCGCGAAGAACGAAAAGACGTTCCGCTTCGCCTCGACGGCGCCGTTCTACGTCGAGATCGGCGCCGAGAAGCGCCGCGTCAGCCGCTCCTCCGCGAAGTTCTTCGCCGACTGGGTCGACGAGCGGATGGGGCGGGTGAAGCTGCCGGACCCGAAGCAGCTCGACGAGGTTCTCGAGCCGCACCGGAAGGCGAAGGAGTTCTGGCTGGATCTCGCGAAGCGGGCCAACGCCGACTAGTCCGGATCGCGAGTCTCGACTCGATGGCAGCGCGCGGCAGCCGCTCGAACTACACTCTAGTCATGAACCGACCGGGTGAGAGGGGCGAGCGAATCGCGCGCCGAGCGCTCTGGCTCATCGTCTCCCTCCCGAGCCTCTATCTCTTGTCCGCCTTGGTCGTCTTCGACTTCCGCTCGACCGCCGCCGATTTCTGCCAGGAGTACGACGATCAGCGACGCCCCGTGGCCCACGGTCCGGAGCCCCGGATCATTCTTTGTCGTCCCCACCTCTACGATTTTCCGGGCGGGGCATCCTGGGATGGATCGGAGTGGGCCTTCACCGTTTACCGGCCGATCTGCTCGGTTTGGCTCCGGCTGAAAGGGTATCAACGGGCGGATCCCCATCGTGATTCGTGAGCAGGGGCTGGCCGCACTTGGACCGTGATTCGTGATTCGGGGGCCGGGGCTACTTCTTGAACTGCGCCACCGCCGCCTTGGTGTCGTCGGCGAAGCGGAGGATCTTGGAGAGGCCGAGGATGTTGAAGACGTCCTGGATCTCCGGCGGGGTGGAGGCGAAGACCAGGTCCCCGTTGTTCTTCATGGCGGTGTCGAGCGAGCTGATGAAGCAGCCGAAGCCGGCCGAGGAGATGTAGCGGCACTGCTTCAGGTTCACGACGATGCGGTAGACGTTCTTGTTGAAGATGGCCTCGATGGCGGTTTCGACCTTGGCGAAGTTGGACCAGTCGAGGGAGCCGTCGATGCGGAGTTCGTAGACGCCGTCCGAGAGCTCGGCCGTGTCGACCTTGATGTGGTCCATCCCGCTGTCGGCCATGGGTCTACCTATTTCCTCCGCGCGCGCCCGCCGGCCCCGCGGCCCTGGCGGCCGCCGCCGTCGATCAGGTTCCGGATCGACTCCAGGAGCACTTCCTTCTTGAAGGGCTTCTGGAGAAACTCCGCGCGCCCTTCGAAGTTCTCGATGAACAGGTCGGCCATCTCGACCTTGCTCGACATGAAGAGCACGGGCGGCATGCCGGCCTTCGTCAGCTTCTTGAGCTTGCCGGCGACGTCGTAGCCGCTGTCGTTCTCCAGAACGATGTCCAGAACGGCGACGTCGAAGGGGTTCCGCCGGGCCGCCGCGAGGGCCTTCTGCCCGGTGGTGGCCGATTCGACTTCGTAGCCGCCCTGTTCGAGGAAGTACTTCACGATGTCCAGGATCCGGGGCTCATCATCGACCACGAGGACGCGCCTCTGGGACATCGCTGCGAGTATAGCCGTGGAGGGGGTGTTTTCAAGAAAAAACTCTGAACCTACCTTGGAGTAGGGGCGTCGCGGCGCGGGCTCCCGGCGGGCGGCCCTGACCCTAGGCCGGCGGCTGGCCGTCGCCGAGCTCGACGACGAAGAGCTGCTCCATCTGCTGCTTCAACGTCTCCAGCTCGGTGTCGGCGACGACCGGGTCGACGATCTCGACCGCCTCGCCGTCCCAGGTCTTCTCGATCCGCAGCTTGCCGTCCTTGGAGCCGGCCAGGCGGATGCGGCGCTTGCGCGCGAGGAGCAGGGCGGTGAGGTAGGTGACCTTCTGGCGGTTGGGGTCCTCGGAGGGCTTCTCCAGGAGCTTCTTGAAGAACTCCTGCATGGCGTTGATGTCTTCCAGGCGCTTGACTTCGCGCTTGGGCATCTGGGTCTTCCAGAAGGAGAAGAGCTCGGGCTTGCCGGCCCAGCAGGGGACGCAGACGTCGCGGCGCTCGAAGCGGCCCTCGATCTCCGCGATGCCGGAGTAGAGGACTTCCTCGGAGCGGAACTCGCGCTGGCAGACGCTGCAGGAGCGGCCGCGCTTGGAGATCTTCCATTCCTCGGCCTGGGGCGTGTTCGTCATGGTCGTGTTCATCGCGTCGGTTTCCCCGCCAGTCTTACATGTCCGGTCCCCAACACGCCTTCTATATCGGCAAAAAAGCGCTCGGAGGGAGAGACAAAATGCTCGTTGGCGGTCTTCACGAGCACCTTCCGCCCCCCGGGGACCTCCACTTCGAAGAACACCGGGCAGGAGCCCGGATGGGACCGGATGACGTCCTGGACCTCCTGGAGCAGGTCCTCCTCCAGCCCCGTGCTGGCGACGGTGAGCCGCACGCTCCCCGCCAGCATCTCGCGCGCCTTCTCCATCGGGGTCACGCTGGACACGCGCAGCGACGGCGTGTCCTCGCGGAACCCGACGCGGCCGGCGCAGAAGACGATGGCGTCGTTGAGCAGGTGGTCGCGGTTCTTCTCGAAGTCGCCGGCGAAGCAGACGGCCTCGGTGGAGCCCGTCAGGTCGGCGAACTTGAACATCACGTACTTCTGGCCGGCGTTCTTGCCGGTCTTCTGGATCATGGCCCGGAGGCCCGAGATCATGCCCCCGATGGTCACCTCGGTGCCGTCCTGCAGGTCGGGCATGCGGTCGACCGTGGCGCTCGAGAGGGTCCGCAGGATCTCCTCGTAGCGCAGCAGCGGGTTCGAGGTCACGTAGCAGCCCAGGACGTCCTTCTCGAAGGCCAGGAGGGACTCCTGGGGCCAGGGCGGGATGTCCGGGAGCGTCGCCGTGCCGCCGGTGCCGCCCATCGCGTCGAACATGGAAAGCTGGCCGCTGCGGCGGTCGGCCTGCTTGACGCCCGCCACCCGCAGCGCCTCCTCGAGGGCCTCCATGCACTGGGCGCGGTGGCCGCCCGTCGAGTCGAAGGAGCCGCAGCGGATGAGCTGCTCGACGACCTTCTTGTCGACATGCTTCGAGTCGAGGTTCTCGCAGAACTGGTAGATGGACTCGAAGCGGCCGATCTTGGAGCGGGCGTCGACGATGGACTGGATGGCCTTCTCGCCGGCGCCCTTCACGGCGCCGAGGCCGAAGCGGATCTTCTTGTCCGCGACGGTGAAGTCGAGGTCGCTCAGGTTGATGTCGGGCGGCAGCACCTCGATGCCGAGCTGCCGGCACTCCTCGATGTAGGAGGCGAGCTTGTCGGTGTCGCCCATCGCGACGGACATGCCGGCCGCCATGTACTCGACGGGCCACTTCGCCTTCAGGTACGCGGTCTGGTACGAGATGATGCCGTACGCGGCGCTATGCGAGTTGTGAACGATGAGCCCGTCGGCGACGAAGTTATGGTCGCCTTCGACCGTGAGGTCATACGTTTCCAGGTTCCCCGTGGGTTGGATTGAGACGATCCGGTCCCAGAAGACGTCCGAAGAGGCGATCTCGTCGAGTCGTCGGGAACCAAAGAAATCCGCAAGCCGTTTCAAGGTCGCCCGACGAAACCCTTGTTTGACGGAAGAACCCTTTCCGACAAACTCCTTCATGGAGACGCCGGATTGGTTCTCCAGATCCTGCCAAGTGAGGCTCCGGCGCTGCCGCTCCTCGTTGACCCAGGCTCGGACCTCCGGGGGAATCGTATCTTTCGAGGTATCGCCCTGCGTCATCTCTACGTGCCGACGCAATTGCTCCACTTGAAGCTCTCGGCCGACGCAATGGGGAGTGATCCTTCTGAGGAACAGGGCTACGGACTCCGTACCGACGAGATGAACGGTAAATCCGGCTTTCGTGCCACCCCGGTAGCGGAAGCTTTTTCTGTGGACGCCGCTCATGATCCCAAGGCGAAGCAGGAGGAGTTGGACATCCTCCGCCAATTGCAGCGACGAGGTGGCATAGAAGGGGACGTGCTGCTCCGCGTTGGAAACGAACCCGTCACCCGACCAAAGCCTGCCGAGGAAAAGCTCGAGGTCGGCGTCGCAGAGCTGGAGGATCTGCGTTGGGATGCGCTTCTCAGTGGCCGTCTTTCCGTGGATTCCCAGTACCCGGGCCCACTGGAATGCTCCGCTTCGGGTGGGCGCGGCGACGGCTACGGTCGCGGTCTCGGCCCTCTTGTTCCAAGGGGTCATCCCCGTTGCGAAGCGGGTGTCCCGGCCGCTGCTGACGCAGACCTCCATCCGCCCGTTCCGACGTGCACTAACCCGGGCCGCGGATTCGGGGAATTGCTCAACCGCTCGGACGAAGTCCCCGACGAGGGCGAAATCGTTTCCGAAGAAGTATAGGCAGCTCGGATGGCAGACATTACCCTCTGAGAGAAGACCCGCCAGAGTCACTAGTTCATGCTCAGGCCAGGACTGGTCGCTCTGGATCGACAGGTTTCGGGGAGCCGCGATTCGATCTCCCACCCGCAGTTTCTCGAGATTCGTCCAACCGTCCAGAGTCCGGAAGGGATGGTTACCCGTCGCTTGGATCCGGCGACCCTGCGCGGTAACCAACTCGAACACGGGCTTTCGTCCGTTCGAGATAACGTCGGTAACTTCGCGAATTCGGAGTTTCCCGTTCTCGCCCAGCGCGTGAATCGCGAAAGGCCGGCGGTTTTCCCAGAGTTCGCCGACGGTCGTCCTCTCACCGGTCCGCGCGTCGACGATCTTCGTGGCCCCGGCCAAACACTTGTTGAAACCGTAGCCCGCGAAGAAGGCCATCAGGTCGAAGACCTGGATGGCGGTCTCTTCCTTCACGCCGCCCTTGGTGGCGCCCTTGACGAACTGCTCCTTGTACTTCGCCATGATCTCCGGGATCTTCTTGCCCATGGCCTTGCGGAGGCCGTCGGCGTCCGCCATGGTGAAGCCGGCCATGACGTTGGCGATCTTCATGACCTGCTCCTGGTAGAGGATGACGCCGTTGGTCTCCGCCAGGATCGGGTCGATGGAAGGGTGCAGCGGCTTGATCGGCTCCAGCTTGTGCTTGCAGCGGATGTAGGACTCGACCATGCCCGACTGCAGCGGGCCGGGCCGGAAGAGCGCGATGGTGGCGATCAGGTCGTCGATGCGGTCGGGCTTCATCTTCTGGACGAGCTCGCGCATGCCGCGCGAGGTTTCCAGCTGGAAGACGCCCTTCACGGTGCCGCGCCCCAGCATCGTGTAGGTGTCCTTGTCGTCCAGGGGGATCTTGCCCAGGTCGACCTTCACGCCCTGGACCTTCTCGATGAGCTTGGTCGCGCGGTCCAGGACCGTCAGGGTTTCCAGGCCCAGCACGTCGATCTTGAGGATGCCGAGCTTGGTGATCGCGACCATGTCGTACTGCGTCATGACCGCGTCGTCGAGCGTGTAGAGGGGGACGATTTCCTCGAGGGAGCGGTCGCAGATGACGACGCCCGACGCGTGCTTGCCGGCGTGGCGGGCGTTGCCTTCGAGGCGCAGCGCGATGTCCCAGAGTTGCTTGATCTGCGGGTCGCCGTCGATGTCCTTCTGCAGCTCGGCCTCCATCTTGGCGGCTTCCTGCAGGGTGATGTCGATCACCTTGGGGATCTTCTTGGCGAGCTGGTCGACGCGCTTGAGGTCGATCCCCAGGACGCGGCCGACGTCGCGGAGCACGGCGCGGGCCTTGAGGGTCCCGTAGGTGATGATCTGGGCGACCTTGTCGTGGCCGTAGCGGTTGAAGATGTACTCGATGATGCGGCCGCGGTCCTCGTCGGAGAAGTCCAGGTCGATGTCGGGCATCTCCTTGCGCGACGGGTTGAGGAAGCGCTCGAAGATGAGGCCGTAGCGGAGCGGGTCGACCGAGGTGATGTCGAGGAGATAGCTGACGAGGGAGCCGGCGGCCGAGCCGCGGCCGGGGCCCACGCGCATGCCGTTGGAGATGGCGTAGTGGCGGAGGTCCCAGACGATGAGGAAGTAGCTGGCGAAGCCCATCTTGCTCATGACGCCGAGCTCGTAGTCCATGCGGGTCTTCACGTGCTCGGGGACGGGGTCGCCGTACTTCTTCTTCGCTCCCTCCTCGCAGAGGACGCGCAGGTAATCGTCGGCCTTCTCGGTGCCCTCGGGGAGGGGGAACCTCGGCAGGTGGATCTCGTTGAAGCGCAGCTCCAGGTTGCAGCGCTCGGCGATCTCGAGCGTGGCCTTGAGGGCCTCGGGGTCGTGGGGGAAGGCCTGGGCCATCTCCTCGGGGGACTTGAGGTAGAACTCCGGCGTCGGGTAGCGGAGGCGATCGGGGTCGGAGACGAGCTTGCCGGCCCCGAGGGCGAGGACGGCGTCCTGGGCCTTGTCGTCGTCGCGGCCCATGTAGTGGACGTTGTTGGTGGCGACGATCTTGAGGCCGAGGTCGCGGGCGGCCGTGCGGGCGCCCTCGAGGATCTTCTTCTCCTCCTCGAGGCCGTGGTTCTGGACCTCGAGGTAGAAGTTCTCGGCGCCGAAGATCTGCTTGAAGTCGTCGGCGGCCTTGAGGGCCTTGTCCATCTGGTCGGTGCGGCAGGCCATGCCGAACTCGGAGTGGGGGCAGCCCGAGAGGGCGAGGAGGCCCTCGTGGTGGGCCGCCAGGATCTCCTTGTCCATGCGGGGCTTGCCGTAGAAGCCCTCCTTGTAGGACGCGGAGGTGAGCTTGAGGAGGTTGCGGTAGCCCTTCTCGTTGCGGACCAGGAGGGTGAGGTGGTGGTGGGGCTCCTTCATCCCCTTGACCTCCTTGCGGTCCAGGCGCGAGCGGGGGGCGACGTAGGCCTCCATGCCGATGATGGGCTTCACGCCCTTCTTGAGGCAGCCGTCGTAGAATTCGATCGCGCCGAGCATGTTGCCGTGGTCCGTGAGGGCGCAGGCCTTCATGCCCAGGCTGGACACGCGGGCGGCAAGGTCCGTGATCTTGCACGCCCCGTCCAGGAAGGAGTAGTCGCTGTGGACGTGGAGGTGGACGAACTCCGGTTTCACGGGGCCGATTATAAAACGGGCGGCGGGTCAGGTCAAAAGGTGCCCGTCGGGGCCTTCGCCCCAGCCCATAACGATTCAAATGTGAATTAATTCACATTCCGAATTATGCAGGGTATACTTGGGACGAAGGGCGGGCAGCGATCGGGGGGCGACTCATGCCGAAGGGGCGACTCGAGGACCGGGACCGCTTCAGCACCGGGCATCTGGCCACGCTCATCCAGGCCAGCCGGACGACGATCGTGCGCTGGATCGAGGAAGGGCGGCTTCGCGCCCGCCGCACGGTGGGCGGCTGGTACATCATCCCGCGCGACGAGGTCATCAACTTCCTCTGGGACCTCTCCTTCTCGAAGGAGACCCCGCTGCGCATCTGGCGCGCCGCGACCCTGGCCTACGAGGAGATGACCAATCCCAAGCCCGCCTCCAAGAAATCCGGGGCGTCGAAGAAGCCTCCACGGAAGAAGAAGTAAGAACCACGAAGTACGAAGCAAGATCGACTCCGTTCGGTTTCAGCGTGGGCTTCTGGATTCCTTCTATCGTGCTTCTTTCCCCTCGATCGAGCGGTTCATCGCCGCAACCATCGAGGTGACGAGGAAGATCCCGGCGAGGATCGAGAGGAACATCGACGCCTCGCCGTAGTCGGGCAGGTGGAAGTTGCGCACGTACTTGTAGAGCGGCGTGCGGGTGCCGTTGAAGATCATGGGCAGCAGCATCCCGCGCATGTTGTTCGTCAGCGTGAACTCGGCGAACTTGATCGGCCAGCTCGTCATCAGGATTTCCCAGAAGAACGTCGGGATCAGCGCCGCTGCCAGCGCGCCCGTCGGGGTGCGGAAGACGAGCCCGCAGGTCACGTAGTAGCCGAGCGACACCACGATCCCGGCGCCGCCCACCAGGGTGCAGGAGAGCACGTCCCGCATCAGGTGCGGGATCTCCCCCTTCGCCAGCAGCGAGGCCAGCCCCGTCAGCAGCAGGTTCACGAAGAGCGCCGCCGTCAGGGCCAGCGCCGTCACCGACATCTGGACCAGCACGATCAGCCACTTGGGGACCGCGCTCAGGTAGAGGTAGCCGGCCGTGCCGTCCTCGATCTCGCCGATCGACATCGCGATGCCGTAGATCAGCGCCAGCAGGTAGACCACGAACCAGAGCGAGAACTCGAAGACGAAGCCCTGGAAGAGCTGCAGCGGCTGGACGTGCTTGCCCAGCAGCGCCGCCAGCCCCGCGAAGAAGGGCGGGGCCAGCACCAGGAACGCCGCCGCCCAGGCCCGCTTGCCTCCCACGAGGCCGCGCAGCGTGAGTCCCGCGAATCCCAGAAGCGCGTGGAGCATCAGCTCTCCGTCAGGTACTTGAACACGGCCTCGAGGTTGTCGTCGGGCGAGGAGATCTCGCGGACCTCCGTCCCGGCGTCGAGCGCGATCTTCGGAAGCTTGGCGTAGAAGGCGTCGGGCTGCGGCGTGCGCACCCAGACGGCCGACGGGTCGAAGCGGATCTCCAGGACCTCGGGCTCGCGGGCCAGCGCGGCGGCCAGCTCCCGCGGGCGGTCGGCCTTCACCTCCACCGTGTGGGGGTGCCGGTCGATCAGGTCGCGGATCTGGCGCACGTCGCCCTCCGCGACGAGGCGGCCGCGGTGGATGAGGACGATGCGCCGCGTGAGCTGCTCGATCTCGTGCAGCACGTGGCTCGAGACGATGACGCTCCGGCCCTCCTGGGCGAAGGACTTGATGAGCCCGATCAGCTCCTGGCGCACCAACGGGTCGCTGCCCGTGAGCGGCTCGTCGAGCACCAGCAGCTCGGGCCGGTGCACGACCGCCTGGGCGATCTTGATGCGCTGCCGCATGCCGCGGCTGTAGGTCAGGATCTTGCGGTCGGCCGCCTCCGCCATGCGGACCCAGTCGATCGCCCGCGCCGCCGCGGCCGCGCAGTCCTTCACGCCCCGGATCTGCGCCAGCGAACTCACGAACTGGCGCCCCGTCATCCCCTCGTAGAAGCCGTCGTGCTCGGGGCAGTAGCCGATCCGCACCGCCAGCTTGGGGTTGTTCCAGGGACGCTCGCCCAGCACCTCGATCGAACCCGCCGACTCGCGCATCAGGCCGATCAGGATGCGCATGAAGGACGTCTTGCCCGCGCCGTTGGGCCCGAGCAGCCCCGTGATCCCCGGGGGCATCGACACGGACACGTCGTTGAGCGCGATCACGCGCCCGTACCACTTGTTGAGGTGCTCCGCCCGGACGATCATTCCTCCACCTCCACCGAGCGCAGGCGGCGCCAGACGAGGAGGAGCGAGAGGACCGTGAGGGAGCCCAGGATCACCAGCGGGGGACCCCAGCCGCAGTCGAGGATCGGGGCCGAGGACGGCGCCATCGGCAGCCCCGGCGAGCTCCGCGTCGCATAGCAGAGGTCGCCCAGGTGCGCGGTGACGTTGACCCAGGAGAGCATCTTGGGCCAGTCGGCCTTCAGGGTGACGCGCAGCACCTCGCTGAGGGAGACGCTGAGGAAGTAGAACGTCGCCCAGAGGATGGCCGCGAGATAGGTCCGCTTGGTCAGCGACGAGAAGGCCAGCACGACCGCGCTCATCGGGATCGTGAGGATCAGCGAGTGCAGCGTGATGGATCCCAGGTCGCCCAACCGCTGGCCGAAGGTCAGGCGTTCCTGGCCCATGCCCAGCTGCCCGAGGAAGAGGAGGATTCCGGGCCCCAGCGCGACCAGGAGCAGGAAGAAAACGAGCGAGAGGAACTTGCCGATCAGGTAGTCCATCCGGGTGATCGACCGGGAGAAGTACATGAGCAGCGCGCGGTGGCGCACGTCGCGCGCGATCAGCGAGGCCCCCACCGTCGCCGAGAGCACCATGAGGATCATCGAGAAGAGCGGGAAGTTGTAGAAGCCCTCGCGGTAGACCCGGTTGCCCGCCACGAAGGGCGGGAGGACCTGCGACGAGGAAGCGAAGAAGAGCAGCAGCAGCCAGCTGCCGACCACCGAGAACGCCACCAGCACCGTCAGGAGCACCCAGATGTTCTTGAAGGGCTGCAGGAGCTCCATCTCGATCATGGCGCGGATCCGCGTCCAGCGCGACGCGTACTCTCCGGTCCAGGGCGTGTAGGACTGGTCGTAGATGGCCATCGCTCAGCCGCCGATCAGCTTCGAGAAGCGGTCTTCCAGGGTCGTCTGGGGACGCGTCAGGCGGCGGATCTGGACGCCCGACGCGACCGCCGCCCGCAGGATCGGGGCGGTGCCGTCCCGGTGGGCGATCCGGAGGCTGCCGTCCTGCTCGCCCGCGGTCCCCTCGAGGCCCTCGCCCTTCAGGGAGGCGAGGAAGGCGTCGCGGTCGCCCTTGATGTGGACCTCGTAGGCCGCGGCCGCGGAGGCGGTCATGTTGGCGATCTTGTCCTGCGCGATGAGCGCGCCGCGGTGCATAATCACGACGTGGTCGCAGACGACCTCGACGTCGGGGAGGATGTGGGTCGAGAGGATCACGTCGATGCCCTTGCCGTGGGCGATGTCGCGGATGAGCTGGAGCATCTCGTCGCGGGCCCGGGGGTCGAGCCCGGTGGTGGGCTCGTCCAGGAGCAGCAGCTTGGGGTGGTGGACGATCGCCTGCGCGAACTTGACCTTCTGCTTCATGCCCGTCGAGTAGGTGCCGATCTTGCGGTAGCGCTCGTCGTGGAGGCCGACGTAGTTGAGCACCCGGTGGGTGCGTTGCATCGCGTCGGTGTGGGGAAGCCCGGTGAGCCTCGCGGCCAGGTAGACGTAGTCGACGGCGCTGAGCGTCGGGACGTGGCTCTCGACCTCGGGCATGTAGCCCACCTGCTGGCGGATCTTGAGGGCGTCGACGGCGGGGTCGAGGCCGAGGACGCGGACGGAGCCCGCGCTCGGTCCCGTGAAGCCCAGGAGGATCTTGATGAGGGTGGACTTGCCGGCCCCGTTGGGCCCCAGGAGGCCGACGGCGCCGCCGGGGATCTCGACGCTGAGGTCCGTGAGAGCCCGGACGCGCGGGTACTCCTTGCTCAGGCCGCGGGCCTCGATCACCGCCATGGCATCATCATAACTGGTGGGCGGGACCGTTGCATCCGTGGCAAGGAACAACCCGGATCTTTTTGGACTGGAACTTTCTTGCGTTCCGAGGGGGGGTTGGGTACTGTCTCGCCCCGTGGACGCGAAGGACATCGTCGAAGAGATCCGGAAGGACAAGAAGAGCGGCGCTACGGCGCTCGCCGAGCGCGCCCTGGAGGCCCTGGCCAGGTCGAAATCGGTCGGCCCGGCCCTGATCAAGGTCCGGCCGACCCTGCCCCTGATCGCCAACGTCGTCCGCCTGGCCCAGAAGAAGGGGGTGGCGGCGGCCCGCAAGGCCCTCCGGAGCAGCCTGGAGCAGATCCTGGAGCGCACCAAGGACATTCTGCCTCCGGGCGGCCGCTACGTGTCCTACGGGCACAGCGGGACCGTGGACGCGGTCCTGAAGGCCGTCCACGCCCAGACCCCGGGCAAGGATCAGCGGCCCGACGTCGCCCTGGTCGGCGCCGACGCCCTGCTGCCGGGGGCGGACTTCGTCAACGCCGAGGGGACGGCGGACTTCCTGAGGAAGGCCCGGGAGCAGCGGGCGGGGGTCTTTGTGATCGCCAGCGAGCTCAAGCGGGTCAAGAAGGCGCCCCCTCTGGAGCCCGGCTTCGAGGTGGTCCCCGGCCGCCTGGTCCACGCGATCCTGACCGAGAAGGGGATGGAATATCCCCCGATGGGAACCCTGGCGGGGGTCGAGCCCACCTGGCTCGACAGAGGCGCTCTCAACCCTATGGGCGGCAGGGGGATCTGTCACCCCCATCACGGTCGGTAGCGCGAAGAAACAAACCGTTTGTTTCGTCGCCTACTGGACTCGCCACCCCCCACTCCCTATACTTACCCCCCTATGTTTGCCGAGATGAAGCTGTCCGACTTCCTGGAGAAGATCGCCGCCAAGACCCCCACCCCGGGCGGCGGGAGCGTCTCGGCGGCCGTGGGAGCCATGGGAGCCGCCCTGGGGGTCATGACGGCTCGCTATTCGGACGCCAGCGAGCCGGAGCACGCCCTGGACGAGATCAAGAACGAGTTCCTGGCGCTGGTGGACGCCGACGCCGAGGCCTACGGGCAGGTCAACTCCGCCATGGCGCTGCCCAAGGACAGCGACGACACCAAGCGCCGCCGCAAGGAGGCGCTGCAGATCGCGCTGGGCGAGGCCAGCGAGGTCCCGCTCAAGGGGATGATGCTGGCGGTCCGGGCACTCAAGGGCCTGGCCGACCTGGCCCCGACGTGCAACAAGAACCTAATCAGCGACCTGTCGGGGGCGGCGACGTTCGTGGAGTCGGCCCTCCTGGGCTGCGGCGAGAACGTCCGGATCAACGCCATGTCCCTGACCGACAAGGTCCGCCGCGGCCGCCTGGAGAAGGAGCACGACCGCCTGGCCGAGGAGGGAAAGGCCTGCGGGGCGAAGATCCGCCAGACCGTCGAGCAGCTGTTCGCCCGCAAGTAAGCGGGCCCCTGCTTCCGTCCATTTAGAGTGATGTCGATGACGCTCCGCCGCTTCCTCCCGGCCCTCCTGCTCGCGGTCGCGGCGTGCTCGGCGCCCCGCGGCGAGGCCGCCAAGGACCCGAACGATCCCGGCAAGGTCGACCTCAACCTCCTCAAGCGGAACTCCCGCAACCTCCAGGACTACATCGGCGCCATGCTCAAGTGCGGCAGCCTGAACCCCGGGGACTGGGCGCAGGCGAAGAAGGAGTTCGACCTGGTGCATCCGTTCTTCGTCTTCCAGGAGGACCTGGAGCTCATCCGCCAGTTCAAGGCGGGGAGCGAGTCGGCCCGAAAGGAGCTGGCCCGGCGGGGGATGCTCCTGCAGGCGGTCGTGGACCTGAGCAGCGGCTACAACCGCGAGAAGTGGGAAGCGGCGCGGAAGACGTTGATCGACGCGGGCGAGCCCGGCCAGGTCTTGCTCTGCACGACGCTGCTGGGGATGCTGCTCAACGGCCAGAACATCCAGATCTTTCCCCAGATCCGCTTCGCGCTGGCGGAGTCCGGGGCCTTCGCGCTCGACACCACGGTGGGACTGGCGAAGGAACTCGCCGCCCAGACTCCGGGCGACGCGGCGGTCTTCAACATGGACGACCTGGTCCAGGTCCTCATGGTGGTGATCAGCTTCGGCGACGCCGGCCGGCCGGCGCTCGAGGAATTCTCGCGGAGCCCGAAGCCCAACGTGCGTCGCTGCGTGGCGCGGGCGATCGGCGAGTCCAAGGACGGCTCGGCGCTCAGCACGCTGCTGCGACTCCAGGTCGACTCCGAGTGGACGGTGCGCATGTCGGCGACGCAGTCGATGGGACAGATGTCGTCCGTGCGCTCCGTGGCGGGCCCGGCCCTCGTGGACCGCCTGGCGAAGGAGCGGGACGGCCTGGTTTTCCGGGCGACGCTGCGGGCGATCGGGGATCTTCTCTATGCGGACGCGGTCCCCGACCTGATGAAGGTGCTGGAGCTTCCCAGCCGCGAGACCCTGGAGGCGGCGATGGGCGCGCTCTACATCATCACGGGCGAAAAGCACCTCCGCCGGGAGCAGTGGTACGACTGGTATCGCACCCGCTATCCGGACTGGAAGAAGAAACACTCCGCGAAGCCCTGACCCGCCATGCGCTACGTGACCCGCGAGCAGATGCAGGAGATCGACCGCCGCGCCATCGAGGAGCGGAAGATCCCGGTCGACACCCTGATGGGGAACGCCGGCAAGGCCGTGGCGGATCTCATCGAGGAGCGGATCTCGCGCGACTGCCCGATCGTGGCGGTCTGCGGCCGGGGGAACAACGGCGGCGACGGCTTCGTGGCGGCGCGCCTGCTCGCGGAGCGCGAGTTCGAGGTCGAGGTGATCGCGCTGCAGAAGTCCTACGACCTGGGGACCGCGACGGGCCGGGCCTGGCACGCCGCGCGGGAAAGCGACGTGCACTTCGCGGGCCGCTTCAAGACGCGGCCGATGACCTGCATCATCGACGCGCTCTTCGGGACGGGGCTCTCGCGCCCGGTCGCCGGCGAGGAGCGCGAGCTGATCCGGCAGATGAACGCCTTCGACAAGCGCTGGTCGCCGATCGTGGCGGTGGACATTCCCTCGGGCCTCGACGCGAACACGGGCCGCGCGCTGGGGATCGCGGTGGAGGCGACCGCGACGGTGACGATGGGCCTGCCGAAGGTCGGCTTCCAGGCGCCCGAGGCGAAGAAGTACGTCGGCGAGCTCGTGGTGGCCGACATCGGCTTCCCCGCCGACCTTCTGCGCTAACCGCACATTTACTCACTTTTTTCTCACTTTCGAACGACAACCGTTGACATTCAGCGTATTTTATGTATTCTTCACAACAACAAACTTACGCATGCGTGAGTTCGTACATTTGTAAGCGAGCGGCATCGAGGAGAGGGGAGACGAGGTCCGGGCCCGCCGAGGGGGCGGGACCCGGGGGACGGGTTGCACGGCAGGGATTAGGACGGGCGGAGCCGATGGAGAGAGGCCGGCCTTGGGGAGAGGGGGAGCAGTTTCTGGTGCTCAGGCAATGGACGATTCAGCTTCAAGACGGGCGTCGCAGTTCTGCCGGATTCTGGGGAATCCGCTGGCCTACCGCATTGTCCGACTATTGGACGGCCACCGGCGCCGCCCGATGGAACTGGCAAAAATACTTGGGGTCTCGGCCACGTCGGTCGTCAACCAGCTCAAGCACCTGAAGATCGCCGGGGCCGTGCGCTTCCACTCCAGCGGCGTGCGCCGGGCGGGCCGCAAGGTGGAGTACTGGCTCGCCGACCGCTCGCTGGCGCGCTCGCTTGACGACCTCGAGAAGTGCGTCCGCTCGATGGGGAAGTGATCGGGGGGTAGAATCCCTCCATGACGCTTCTCCTCGCGGCCTGCGCGGCGGGCTGGGGCATCGCCCTCTTCTTCTTCGCGGGATTCCACGGCACCTGGACGATCGGCGTCACCGGCGGGCCCAATCACCAACTTGATCCATCTGATCGTGGCCTTCTTTGCGCTGAAGGCCTGGCCGCCCACGCTGAAGTGGATCTACATCGGCCTCGTCGGGGCCGCCATGCTCCTGGGGATCGCGGTCCTGGGCCTTCGATACACCAGCGAACCCAAGCGCTGCTGGGCCGCCCGTGCCGTCATGCTGGGACTCTACCTTGGCATGGGGTGGATCCTGTTCCGGGGAAGATGACGCCATTTGATTGCGGCAGGGGGCCTGCGTGCTAAGCTCTAGCCAATGCCGCGCATCCTGATCCTCTCGGCCTCCGCGGGGGCCGGACACAACCGCGCCGCCGAGGCCATCCGCGAGAGCGCCAAGGCCTACTGCCCGGGCGTCGAGACCGAGTGGGTCGACACCCTCAAGTACACCAACAAGGTTTTCGCGAAGCTCTACGAGCAGAGCTACGTCTGGATGGCGAGCTACTCGCCCTCCCTCTGGGGCATCCTCTACAAGCAGGCCGGGAAGAACAGCGAGCACAAGAAGATCAACCAGCTCATCGAGCTCCACGACCGCCTCACGTACCGCAAGCTCATGGATCACGTCGAGGAGTTCAAGCCCGACGTCGCCATCTGCACCCACTTCCTCCCGGCCAACGTCCTGCTCGCCAAGCGCGTCGGCATCCCCGTCTACCTGGTCGTCACCGACTTCGACGCCCACGCGCTCTGGGTCCACAAGAAGGCCCGCGGGTACTTCGTCGCGAGCGACGAGGTCAAGGTCCAGCTGGCCCGCTTCGGCTACCCCTCGGGGCAGATCCGCACCACCGGCATCCCGATCCACCCGGTGTTCTCGCAGGACACCCCCCGGGCGGCGTCCGAGAAGCCGCAGATCCTCTTCATGAGCGGCGGCTTCGGCATGGGCCACATGGAGGAGGCCCTCGAGCGGATCCTCGCGATCCCGCTCCCGTTCTCCCTCACGGTCGTCGCGGGGAAGAACGAGTCGATGAAGAAGAAGCTCGAGAAGATCTCCGCGGGCCGCGCCACGGTCCACGGCTTCGTCACCAACGTGCACGAGCTGATGGGGAAGAGCGACCTCATCATCACCAAGGCGGGCGGTCTCACCGTGTCGGAGTGCCTCGCCAAGAAGCTCCCCATGGTCATCTTCTCGCCCATCCCGGGCCAGGAAGAGTGCAACGCCGACTACCTCCTCGAGCACGGCTGCGCCGTCAAGGCGCGCACGCTCGACGTCCTGGATTACAAGGTCCTCGAACTGTTGGAAAACCCCGCCCGGCTGGATATGATGAGACGCGCGTGCGGTGCCGTTGCTCGCGCCAGCGCCGGGCGGGACATCCTTCGACACGTGCTCGATGAGAATTCTGCTCGCGGATGACGAACGGACCATCGCCGTCACCCTCGGCGACGCCCTCCGGGGCGCCGGCCACGCGGTGACGGTGGTCCCCGACGGCGAGCAAGCCATCCAGACCCTCAAATCCGACTCCTTCGACTGCGTCATCACCGACATCCGCCTCCCCAAGGCCGACGGCCTCAAGGTCCTGCGGGCCGCCCGCGAGAACCAGCCCGCGCCGCGCGTGATCCTCATCACCGCCTACGCGAGCGTCGAGGACGCCGTCGCGGCCATCAAGGAGGGCGCCGAGGACTACATCCAGAAGCCCTTCTTCAACGACGACGTGATCGTGCGGCTGAAGAAGCTGGAGCGGCTCCAGTCCCTCGAGCAGGAGAACAAGCAACTCAAGGAGGAGCTCACGGGCCGCCGCCAGTTCGGCGCGCTGGTGGGGAAGGCGCCGAAGATGCAGGCCGTCTACGACCTGGTCAAGTCCGTCGCAGCCAGCGAGGTGAACGTCCTCATCGAGGGCGAGAGCGGCACCGGCAAGGAGCGCGTCGCCGAGGCGATCCACTTCAACTCGCCCCGCAAGGCGAAGCCGCTCGTCAAGATGTCCTGCAGCGTCTTCCCGGAGAGCCTGATCGAGGACGAGCTCTTCGGCCACGTGAAGGGCGCCTTCACGGACGCCAAGGCCGACAAGTCGGGCCGCTTCGAGCGCGCCCACACGGGCACCATCTTCATCGACGACATCGACGACCTCCAGCCGGTCCCGCAGGTCAAGCTCCTGCGCGTCCTCCAGGAGCGCGAGTTCGAGCGCATCGGCGCGACGCAGCCCATCAAGGTCGACGTCCGCATCGTGGTCGCGACCAAGAAGGACCTCTGGCAGCTCGTGCAGGAAAACCAGTTCCGCGAGGACCTCTTCCACCGCCTCAACGTGGTCAAGGTCCGGATCCCGCCGCTGCGCGAGCGCAGCGAGGACATCCCGCTCTTGGTGGGGCACTTCATCCAGAAGTTCTCCAAGGGACGCGACTTCGCGGTGACCCCGGAGGTCCTCGAGGCCCTGCAGGGCTACTCCTGGCCCGGCAACGTCCGCGAGCTGGAGCACGCGATCGAGCGGGCCATCGCGCTGGCGGGCGACGACCTCATCCTCAAGAAGGAGCACCTGCTCCGGCCGCTCAACATGGCCGGCACCGACGTGCCGCCGACGGGGAAGCTCTCGACGCTCCGCGAGATGGTGGCCGAGGCCGAGGCGCGGCACATCCGCAGCGTCGTGGCTTACACCCAGGGACACCGCGGCGAAGCCTCCCGGATTCTCGGAATCACCCGCAAGAACTTGTGGGAAAAGATGCGAGAGTACGGCATCGAAGGCTGACGCCAGTACCCAGGCAGAACCGTTCCCCCCTCTTATCCCCTTCGGGGGACGCTAGCCATACCACCGCCGCGTTCTAGAACCGGCATGGAGAGTTGATCTTGGTTCCCCCCCTCGGGGGGCAGGGGGGGATGCCTCTGCCTGGGTACTGTGTACTGTGTACTGGTTTGGGGTTACTTACGAACCTTTAGTGTCTTCACGTAGGCTTTCCACTCTTTCTCGAGGTCGTCGAGGCTGATGGGTTTGCCTTTGAAGGCGAACGCGTCCTTGTAGACCTCGGCGCGTGGCTTGCCGACCTTGAAGCCGTCGATCAGCTTGATCAGGATCTCGCGGTACTGGCCCTTGCCCTCGTCGAGCGTGGGGTAATTCCAGAGGAAGTGCACGAAGGACCACGACTGCGGGTAGTGGAGCTGGGCGCCCATCATGAAGGGCTGCTGGTTCAGGTCGAGCAGTTCCTTGATCGAGGGCAGGCGGTTCATCTGCGAGAACTGCTTCACCGCGTCGATGCGCCAGGTCGCGGTGCCGCCCAGGGTGAACACGTAGAGCTCCCGGCCGCGGATCTCCGAGGCGCCGAAGCAGTCGGCCAGGCCCTCGCTGAACCACATGGGGATTTCCTTGGACTCGTAGAAGCCCGGGAACGCGAGGTCGAAGAACTGGTGGCAGCCCTCGTGGCAGAGCGTGTTGAAGTACATCCCGGTCTCGTCGCTGTCCTCGTAGCCCACCAGTTCCTTGGTGCTCGGGCTGTAGTAGGCGGCCGAGCTCGGGGGGCCGCCCGCGCCCACGTAGGCCTGGCGGCTCTTGTAGAGCTTCAGCACCGCCTTGCGCGAGAGCATGCCCTGGAACTTGAACGCGAGCGAATACTTCTCGAAGAGCAGCTCCATCTTCCACTTGAGCTCCTCGAGGATCTGCTTGTCCGTCTGCTTCGTCTTCTTGTTGAGCGAGCCCTTCTGGACGTCGATCGTGTAGTGGGCGGTGTCGCCGACCAGCCAGTCGCCCTCCTCGCGGTCCTTGACCTCGATCTTGATCTTCCCGAAGTAGTCCTTCACGGCCCGCTCCAGGCCCGCGAGGGCGTTGCCCGGCACCGGCTTGAGGACGGGAAGCAGCGCCTCGTCGACCTTCTTGCCCTCGTTCAGGGCCGCCAGCAGCGCGGGGACCGCCGCCCCGTTGGGCGACTTGCCGCCGTCCTCGCCGGGCGCGTTGAACAGGAAATAGAAGACCGCCCAGGCTTGGACCTCGATCACCCGCTTGTGGGTCTCGTAGTCGCGCCCGTCGGCCTTGAAGCCCCGCTCGAACGCCAGCCAGTCGCTCGACTTCATCAGATTCTGCAGCGAGAGGAGGCTTTGGTTGCTCTGCGGGTGCTTGAGCGAGTCGATTTCGACCTGGCCGTCCTTCCAGATCGCGGAGGCAAGGTAGTTGCCCAGCCCGGCCAGGATCCACGGGGGGAGGTCGGTCCGCCTCCCGAGGCCCGGGTAGGCCGCCGCGAGGTAGGCGCGGGCGCCGCCCGCCGCGACGCTGAACGGCACGGCGTTGTCCACGAGGATGTGGAGCACGTCGTCCTTGATCTGGTAGCTGCGTCCGGGCTGGCCGTTGAACTCCTCCCGGTCGAAGTACAGCTTCAGCCTTAGTTTCTGCGCCGAGCCCCGGTCGGGGCCGACCTTGCGCTGCCAGACCTTGTAGTACTGCTCCAGCATCTGGTCGAAGTCCTTGCCGGGGAGGGCATTTCCGAGGATGCGCCAGTGATCCGTCTCGATCTCGGCGGGCCCTGCGGGTTTCTTGGGCGGGGTTTTTTTATCCTGGGCGTCGGCCGGCGTCAGAGGAAGGGCGAGGAGCAGAAGGAGAGCGCCGGCGCGGAACGACATGAAACGATCCTCCCCGTATCCTTAGGTTAGACGTAGAATCGGGAGAGGCTTTGCCGGAATTCTGCCGACGCTTCGCGATTCGCCTCGTAACGAAAACAGGCAACTTTCGGCGGAAGCCTCAGTAAAATAAGCGGGCAGAGTAAGTAGAGGATTCACCATGAAGCTCCTGGCTGTTGTGATCACGGGACTCTTCCTGGCGCCCCAGCAGGGCAAGAACGCCAACCCCGACCTGAAATACGACGAGAAGGCCGGCATCTCCGTCAACAAGCCGCCCAAGAACGACGAGTGGGACTTCAAGGAGAAGGAGAGCGGCGCCCTCTGGAAGGAAGCGCGCTTCCTGGTTTCCCACAAGGTCGACGAGCTCCGCATCGAGATCGTCCAGACGCCCCCGTCGACGCAGGGCGGCTTCGACATCGGCAAGCAGAACGAGAACGACTTCACCTCGATCAAGGGGACGACCGGGATCGACGATGCGAAGCAGATCGTCGTCAAGAACCAGAAGCTGCCGGGGAACGGCGCCGGCGGCGTCCAGGCGTCCTACATGGAGATGACCTACAAGCGCGGCGAGAAGCTCGTCGAGTACCGGCAGTGGGTCTTCATCGGGAAGGAAAACCAGTGCCTCTACAAGGCCGCCGTCCACGGCGACGAGGGCATGTACAAGAAGCACCAGAAGGTCGCGGACTTCATCCTGTCCTCGATCCGGACCTGGAAACTTCCGAAGTAGCCTTCTCTTTTCCCTTCTCGTCCCGTACACTGGCCCCATGAACGACCCGGCCGCCCCGGCGAAACCCAAGGGGTGGCCTCTCATCGCGATTTCCCTCCTGGTCGTCCTTCTCGCCGGGTTCCTCATCCTGAAGTGGCGCAAGAAGGACGAAGGCCCCGTGGTCGTCAAGGAGCCGCCGCCCCCCGCCGTGGTCGAGAAGCCCGTGGAGGTCGCCAAGCCGGCGGTCCCGGACAAGGCCGAGCCGACGCCCGACGCCGCGAAGGCGGGCGAGTTCGAGCAGATCGTGGCGAACCTCAAGAAGGCCATCGAGGGGAAGCGCTGGGACGAGGCGGCGAGCGCGGCTGCCGCGGCGCGGAAGCTGCGCGCCGACGCCCCCGAGCTCAAGGGCGTCGACGAGCTGATCGCCGAGGGCCGCAAGAAAGAGGAAGCGGAGCGCGCCGAGCTGGCCGCGGCCTCCCAGCGTAAGTTCAAGCGCGAGCAGGCCTGGTCCACGGAGAAGGAGCGCATCGAGAAGGAGAATCTCCAGGGGAAGGACCTCTGGGACGCGGCCCTGCAGGCGCTTGAGAAATTCCGGAAGGAGTACCCTGAGATCGAGCGCGACAACACCTACGAGATGTTCCTCGGCAAGGTGAAGGGCTATCAGGCCGAGGCGGACCAGTACTACAAGAAGGACTTCGCCGCCGCGCAGGCGCACTTCACGGCGGGCCGCTTCTCGCAGGCCGTCGGGACCGCCGAGAACGCGCTGCAGTACTACCCGGAGCGCAAGGCCGCCGTCCGCGAGTTCCAGGACCGCGTCCGCGAGATGCAGTCCGAGAAGACGATGGTGCGGGTCCCGGAGACGGCCTGCTGGATCGGCTCGAACGACCGGCCCGACGAGAAGCCGCTGCGCCAGGTGAAGCTCTCCCCGTTCCTGATCGACAAGTACGAGGTCACCAAGGAGGACTACGCCGCCTTCATCGCCGCGACGGGCCGCGAGGCGCCGCCGTACTGGCTGGGGCGGCGCCCGCCGAAGGGCCGGGAGCGCCACCCCGTCGTGATGGTCACGTGGGACGACGCGGCCGCCTACGCCAAGTGGGCGGGGAAGCGGCTGCCCACGGCCGAGGAGTGGGAGGTCGCGGCGCGCGGCCCCGACAAGCGCGAGTTCCCCTGGGGCAGCGTCTTCCTGGAGAAGGAGGACAAGTTCCCCTGCAACTGCCTCGAGTACTGGCAGGTCAACAAGACCGAGGCGCCGGGGACCCGCCCCGTGGACGAGTTCGAAAACGGGGAGAGCGCGTTCGGCGTATACGGAATGGGTGGCAACGTCTGGGAATGGACGGCGACGGCGTCGCCCGCGCTGGGATCGCGTCCGCCGGCGGAGTTCCGCATCCTGAAGGGAGGCTCGTTCATGACCCCTCAGAAGGCGGTCCGCTGCGCGAACGTGTACCCCGAGGATCCGCGGATCCCGCACCCGGACGTCGGGTTCCGCTGCGCGCGCGACATCCGCTAGAATTCGAATTTGGGCTGATCCAAGCTCACTGAATCGGGGGCCGCGACGTCCAATCCCTTATGAGCGCGTTCGATCCAACCGGGGCCGCGGGCCCGGCCGCCTCGCTGCGCGAGCTGCCGGACCGCGAGCTCGTCGCGCGCTGCCAGCGGAGCGAGGCCGGCGCGTTCGACGAGCTCGTCGCGCGGCACCAGGACCGCGTCTACACGGCGGTCACCCGCTTCTGCGGCAACGCGGAGGACGCGGCCGACATCGTGCAGCGCGCCTTCATCAACGCGTTCCGAAAGATCCAGGAGTTCAAGGGCGATTCGGCGTTCTCCACCTGGATCTACCGCATCGCGTTCAACCAGGCGATCTCCTTCCGGCGCGAGAACCGGCGGCCTGCGGTGTCGATCTACACGAAGGACGAGGAGAAGGTCGTCGAGCCCGCCGTCGACTCCAACCCCACGGAGAAGATGGAAGGGGAGGAGACGCAGAAGAAGGTCCAGCAGGCTCTGGAGCAGCTCGAGGAAGGGGACCGGCAGATCATCCTGCTCAAGGACCTGCAGGGCCACTCGTACGACGAGATCGCCGCGATCATGCAGATCCCGAAGGGGACGGTGCGGTCGCGGCTGCACCGCGCGCGGCTCGAGCTCAAATCTAAATTGAAATCGTATATTGGAACTTTGAAGTGACGGGTCGCGTCATAGGGGTGACATGAACTGCGCGTTCGACAAGGAGAAGCTCAGCGGGTACTACGACGGTGAGCTCGACGCCGCCGAAAAGGCGGAGGTGGAGCGTCACATCGCCTCGTGCTCGGAGTGTCTCCGCGAACTGGGCGAGCTGAAGTCCTCCGCGCTGCTCGTGAAGGAGCTGCCGCGCCTCCGCGCGCCCCGCTCGATCGCCGAGGGCGTCGCGCGCGAGATCCAGACGGCCGGAAAGGTCCACCAGTTCGCCAAGGTCCGCCGCAGCGTCCTCTGGGCCGCCGCGGCCGCGGCGGGCATCTTCGTGGTCCTGAACGTCGCCTACTTCATCCGTGCGGAGCGCCCGTCGGGAGACCCGGCGGTCGTCGCCAAGCCCACCAGCATCGCGAGCGTGCCGCCGCCGGCCGCCGAACCCGCGCCCGTCGCCAAGCAGGAGGAGTCGCTCCGCCGCGCCACGCCGCTCGAAGAGCGCGAGCGCAAGCTCGCCGTGGAGGACCGGAAGAAGGAGCGCGCCGAGTCGCCGCTGGAAGAAGCCAAGAAGCTCGACGAGAAGACTCGCCAGTTCCAGGCGGAGCCGTCGCGTCCGCTCCCCGTCCCCGCTCCCGAGCCGAAGCCGGCCGCGGCGCGGGGCGCCGAGCCCAACAAGCCCGCCGACCTGCCCGCTCCACCGCCCGCGCCTCCGGCCGTCAAGCCCGTCGTGCCGGCGCCGGCCCCCGGCGTGCTGGCGGGGAAGGACGACGCCCGTCCCGCCGCCGAGGCCCCGGCCGAGAAGGCCGCGGTCGCGAAGGCGGAGCCCATGGCCAAGGATAAGGATGCGGACGTGAAGGCCAAGCGCACGGCGGACCTGCAGGGCGAGGCGCCGCCCACGCACCTTACGCTCGCGTCGACACAGCTCGCGAAGGCGCGCCCCGTGATGGATGAGACTCTGAAGAGGATGGGCGTCAAGCTCCCCGCGGCGGCGCCGACGGCCCCCGTCAAGAGCATGGCGGGCAAGTCGGGCCCGGTCGAGACGACCCTGACCCTCGAGCTTACGGACTCGCAGATCGCGCGGCTCCGGCAGGAGCTCGAGAAGTCCGGCCATTCGAGGCTGGTCGTCGCCAGCCCCGGCGACCCGGTGCTCCAGCAGTTCGGCGACAGCGGCCTCTACCGCGCCACCCGGAAGGACGTGGCCTCCGGCGGCGCCGGCGGCGGCGTCAAGAAAGCGGCCGAAGCCCCGAAGGCCGATGCTGCCAAGCCGGAGGTTGCGAAGACCGGCGCGGCGGAAACGAAAGAGGCGGACCGCGAGAAGGACGGCAAGGAAGCCGGAGACAGTGCCAAGTCGAATCTCGAGGGCGCGGCGGCCGACAAGTCCCAGGAGCCCAAGCGCAGGATCATCCTGCACCTGCTCGACGTGCCCTTCATGCCCGACCAGCAGCCGGCGCCGGATCCGGTCAAGAAGTAGCGACCGAACACGGAACCCCGCACCACGAACACCGAAATGGACCGTTCCCCCTCCCTGCCTCCCCCCTGGGGAGGTGCAGAGGGGGACCCTTTCGGATCGGTGTTCTGTGTTCGGGGTTTTGGGTTCGGTTACGGGACCGGATCAAACCCATGCCCGCCCCAGGGCGCGCAGCGGAGCAGGCGGCGGACGCCGTACCAGGTCCCCTTGAAGACGCCGTGCTTCTGGACCGCCTCGACCATGTAGTGCGAGCAGGTGGGCTCGTAGCGGCACACGTTGGGAAGCCAGGGAGCGATCGTCCACTGGTAGAGGCGCACCGGGATGATCACGAGGTACTTCACGGCTTCGACCGATGCTTCTTCACGAGCTCCACGAGGACGAACTCCACCTGCTGGCGCTGCAGCTCTTCCGGCGCGCGCGTGGGGACGGCGACGATGTCCAGGCCGGGACCGATCTTCTCCTTCCCCAGCCGGAACGATTCGCGGAGCATGCGCTTCCAGCGGTTGCGCAGCACCGCGGTGCAGACCCGCTTGGGCACGCTCACCGTGAAGCGGGAGAAGGGGAGAGTATTGGGCTTCACGTGGATCCGGAAGAACTTGGCGTGGAAGCGGCGCCCGGTCTTGTAGACGGCGTCGATGTCCGCCTGCCGGGTCAGGCGCTCGGTCTTCCGCAGGCGCGCGTCCATGCCCGGATCATACCAAGGAAACGGCAACTCTTAACAGGCGGGGCCGGATTTGCTACCATCCCCCCCCAATGTCCGACGAAAGAGAAGAACGGCTCAAGCGGGTGGAGGCCCTCCGGGCCCTCAAGGTCGATCCCTTCGGCAAGCGCTTCGACGGGGCGACGCCGGCCGGCGAGCTCGTCGCCCGCTTCGCCGAGCTGGAGAACAAGCCGGCCGTCGTGTCCGGCCGCGTCACCGCGCTGCGCTCGATGGGGAAGGCCGCCTTCCTCGACGTGCGCGACTGGACCGGGAAGATCCAGGTCCACGCCAAGAAGGACAAGCTGGGCGACTCCTGGGCCGTCTTCGAGAACGTCCACATCGGCGACCTCGTCGCCTTCGGCGGGCTGCTCGCGAAGTCCAAGACTGGCGAGATCACGATCTTCGCCGACCAGTTCACGTTCCTCACCAAGGCGCTGCGGCCGCTCCCCGAGAAGTTCCACGGCCTGACCGACCCCGAGGTCCGCTTCCGCCAGCGCTACCTCGACCTGATCTCGAATCCCGAGGTGCTGCAGAAGTTCCTGAAGCGCGCCAAGGTCATCTCGCTGATGCGCCGCTTCCTGGACGACCGGGGCTACGTCGAGGTCGAGACCCCGATGATGCACGCGATCCCCGGCGGCGCCGCGGCGCGTCCCTTCAAGACGCATCACAACGCGCTCAACCAGGACCTCTTCCTCCGCATCGCCCTCGAGATCCCGCTCAAGAAGCTCCTCGTCGGCGGCATCGAAAAGGTCTACGAGATCGGCCGGGTCTTCCGTAACGAAGGGGTGGACACGCAGCACAACCCCGAGTTCACCCTGATGGAGCTCTACCACGCGAAGGGCGACCTCCGCACCATGATGGAGCTCGTCGAAAGCTGCGTCACCTCGATCGCCAAGGAGGTCGCCGGCGGGACCAAGGTCCCCTTCGGCGAAAAGACGATCGACCTCACGGGCCCCTGGCCCAAGAAGGACTTCTGCGAGCTCATCAAGGAGCACGCGGGCATCGACCCCAACGACCTCGATGCCTGCCGCCGCAAGCTCGGCGAGCGCCAGGTGCCGTACCAGGGCCTTTCGAAGCCCGAGCTCCAGGACGAGGTCTTCAGCGAATACGCCCAGCCGCACCTGCAGGACGCCTGCTTCGTCGTCAACCAGCCCATCGAGATGACGCCGCTCTGCCGCGAACTGCCCGACCGTCCCGGCTTCGCCGACCGCTTCGAGGCCTACGCGGCCGGCTTCGAGATCTCGAATGCCTACACGGAGCTCAACGACCCGATCGAGCAGCGCAAGCGGCTCGTCGATCAGGCGGGCGGCGACGAGATGGCCAAGCAGGGCAAGGTCGACGAGGACTTCCTCGCCGCCCTCGAGCACGGGATGCCGCCCGCGGGCGGCATCGGAATCGGCGTCGACCGCCTGGTCATGCTGCTGACGAACAACCCGTCGATCCGCGAAGTGATCCTGTTCCCGCTGCTCCGGGAGCAGGGAAAGTAGTGACTGTCGAGCCACGGCCGACGTCCGTGATTCCGAATGTATAAGCTGTTCATGGCGTTCCGGTACCTCCGGGCGCACAAGGTCATCTACTTCTCCATCGTCGGCGTCGCCGTCGGCATCCTGGCCATGGTGGTGGTCACCTCCCTGATGGGCGGCTTCTCCCGGGACATGCGCTCGCGCATCCGGGGCATGCAGACCCACATCACCGTCACGCCCGCCGACAAGAATCTCTGGTTCACCGACTACGACGAACTCTGCGAGATGATCCGGAAGCTCCCGCACGTCACGGGCGTCGCGCCGCGGCTGGAGTACGAGGCCTGGCTCGGCCGCCGCGGGACGTTCAGCGACGTCCACCTCGTCGGCATCGTCCCCGAGGCGGAGAAGAAGGTGAGCGAGCTCGAGACCTTCTTCCAGAAGGGCCTCAAGCAGAAGTTCAGCCTGGAGAACGACGACGGCATGCCGACGCGCAACCCGGGGACCGTGGTGGGGACCCAGCTCCGGGGCGGCTTCGGGACGGTCGGGCTCCTGACGGCCCGCCAGTCGACGACGCCGATCCTCTGCGTGAAGGATTTCGAGGTCGTGGGGCGCTTCCGCTCCGGGATGGTGGAGTACGACTCGAACTATCTCTTCATCGACCTCAAGGCCGCGCAGGAGTTCCTCCAGGTCGCGGATCCGCCGCGGGCGAACGTGCTGGCCGTCTCGGTCGACGACTACGAGGCGAACGGGAAGACGGTCCGCCAGGCCATCATCGCCAAGTTCCACGAGCGGCAGCCCTGCAACGACCCCGAGAACCACAGCGGCCTCTACGGCTACAAGTGCGGGAAGTACGTGACGCAGACCTGGGAGCAGAACAAGCGGGTCCTGCTGCAGGCCGTCGAGGTCGAGAAGGCGATGATGTACATCATCCTCTCGCTCGTCGTCCTGGTCGCGGGCGTCATGATCCTGGCCATCTACACCCTGGTCGTGCGGGCGAAGACGCGCGACATCGGCATCCTGCGGGCGCTGGGCGCCACCGAGCAGGGCGTCCTGTCCATCCTCCTGATGAGCGGCGGGCTCTGCGGCCTCTTTGGGTCCATCTTCGGGGTCACGCTCGGCCTCCTGCTGGCGCTCAACCTGAACGAGATCGCCGACTTCATCCGCGTCGTGTCGAGGGAGATGAACCGGATGGGGATCCAGGGGGACGGGCCGCGGGGTCCGACCGTGCTGGCGTTCCTCGGGCTCTCCGTGGCGGGTATCCTGCTCGTCGTCAACTGGCTGGTCCTCTACAAGGAGCGGCGCCCGCACCCCTGGAAGCGGATGATCGCGGCGGGCCTCGCCCTCGGGGCGGCGTGCTGGCTGTCGACGCAGTGGCTGGCCGACTACCGCCCGAGGGACCAGTTCGATGTGGAGTTGCCCCCGTCCTCCCGTATCTGGTTCACCGTGATCGTCGTCGGCGCCTGGACCCTCTTCTGCGCGGCCTGGCGCTACCTGGACCGCTACCGGCGTCGGCCGAGCTGGACCTTCTTCGGCTTCGCGGCCACGTTCTTCATGATCGCCATGATGATCATGGTGGTGGCGACCTTCTTCATCGCCCTGGGGATCCTGACGCGGCAGCCGGACCTCATCTGGCCCGGCCTGGAGATCTTCCCGCGGGACATCTACTACCTGGACAAGATTCCGGTCTACGTGGACTACGGCGCGATCGGCTGGATCGTGGTCTGGACGCTCGTGGTCAGCCTGGTCTGGTCCATCTACCCGGCGCTCCGGGCTGCGGCGGCGGACCCGGTGGAGGCCATTCGCGATGAATGACTTCCTCCGGGTCGAGAACGTCATCAAGGACTACCCGAGCGGCGAAGGCACGCTGCGGGTGCTGAAGGGGATCACCCTCTCGATCGAGGAGTCCAAGATCACCGCGATCGTCGGCCCGTCGGGCGCCGGGAAGTCGACGCTGCTCCACATCCTCGGCTTCCTGGACCGGCCCAGCGAGGGCGACGTGGTCTACCGCGGCCAGCGGCTCTCGCAGCTCGACCGGGTGCAGCAGGCCCGGACCCGAAACATGAGCTTCGGCTTCATCTTCCAGATGTACCACCTGATGCCGGAGCTGACCGCGCACGAGAACGTCCTGCTGCCGCTGATGATCCGCCACTCCACGGGCGAGTGGATGGGCCGCCGCGGCACGCTCAACGAGAAGGCCCGGCAGCTGCTGGAGCGCCTCGGCCTCGGCGCGCGCCTCCACCACCTGCCCTCGCAGCTCTCCGGCGGCGAGCGCCAGCGGGTCGCCATCGCCCGCGCCCTCATCGGCGACCCCGACATCGTCTTCTGCGACGAGCCCACGGGGAACCTCGACGCGGCGACGTCGCTCGAAATCCAGAAGCTGATCCTCGACCTCTCCAAGGAGACCGGCAAGACCTTCCTGATCGTCACGCACGACCCGAACGTCGCCGGCATGGCCCATCGCCAGCTTCGGCTTGTGGACGGCCACTTCGTCGACGGGAAATAGCGCGCGAGTAACATCCCGGATTTCGCGGGGATCTCTCACAGTAGAGGAGGTCCCCATGCCCGGAACGCGAATCCGCCGCTCCCGGAGCGTCCGAACGCCGGCCGTCATCGGGGTCACCAGCGCCGCATTCCAGGACAACGGCGACATCCCCTCGCGCTTCTCGCGCGCGGGCGGCAACATCTCTCCCGCGCTGTCCTGGTCGGCCCTGCCCAAGAAGACGGCGTCGATCGCGCTGATCTGCGAGGACCCCGACGCGCCCGGCCACGATCCGTTCACCCACTGGGTCCTGTACAACATGCCGCCGACCCTGCGGGGCCTCCCCGAGGGCGTTCCGCAAGGGGCTCAGCTGGGCGAGCTGTCGGGGGCCGAGCAGGGCCGGAATGATTTCGGCAATGTCGGTTACGACGGGCCTGCGCCTCCCCGCGGCGACGGCATCCACCGCTACCAGTTCCAGGTCTACGCGCTGGACGAAGTGCTCCCGCTCTCGCCGGGGGTCACCGCGGAGGCGGCCTGGCAGGCCATGAAGGACCACGTGCTGGGGAAGGGCGTGCTCGTCGGGGTGTTCAGCCTCTAACCCGAACCCCGAACCAGGAACCCCGAACCAAGAACCAGGACGCGGATCATTCCCCCTCCCTGCCTCCCCCGGGGGGAGCTACGGAGGGGGATCCCACTTCTCCTGGTTCCTGGTTCCTAGTTCCTGGTTCTGTCGGCGAGCGCTTCGACCTCGGCGCGCTTCTCGCCGCCGCCGTGGACGCGGTAGGCGTCCTTCTCCCGGAGGAGAAGCAGGTCGACCTTGTCGACGGCCCGTTGCTTCTCCCAGGCCCAGACCTGGCAAGGAACGATCAGTGCCGAGCCGCCGGCCACGACGATCGCCTGCCCGAGCTCGGGCTTGAGGAACCACTTTTTCTGCGACCCCTGGACGAAAACCTCCTGTCCCGCCAGGCCGCTGCCGCCGACCAGGTTCGTGGCGTAGCCGTCGGGCGTCCAGCACGCTTGAAAGGCCGCTTCGTCCGTCTTCCGGAGACTTTGCTCCATGGCCCCGAAGAGGGTCTGGAGGGCCTTCCACCGCGCGTCGTCCATCATGCCTTCAGATTAGCATGCCGGAGCCTTCAGGTTCTTGACGTCCTACCCCGGGGGGCTATCATTAATCGTTCCAATAAACGATGGCAACCATCCGCGTCAAGACGGGCCCGAACAAGGGCAAAGTCTACGACATTCAAGATAAGCCTCTCACGGTCGGGCGCGAAGAGAACCAGGTCATCCAGATCCTCGACCAGGGAGTGTCGCGCGCCCACGCCGAGATCTTCCGGCTGGGCGAGATGTGCTTCGTCCGCGACCTCAACTCCACCAACGGGACCTACGTCAACGACGTCAAGGTCGCCGAGGAGTCCCTGAAGGCCGGCGACGAGATGCTCATCGGCACGACCATCCTGGTCTTCGAGGACCTGGTCCCCGGGCGCACCCGGGGCGACGGCGTGGAGTTCGAGGGCGAGGAGAACGCCAAGATCGAGACCACCACCGTCGAGCTCAAGGTCGACGCCAAGAGCACGCGCGCGATCGGCAAGGAAGTCCAGTCGCGCAACCTGACCCTCATCAACCAGCTGGGCCGCATCCTCCGCGGGGAACGCGACTTCCAGATCGCCCAGGAGAAAACCGTCGAGATCCTCTGCCAGGCCATCGGGGCGAACCAGGGCTTCCTCTTCGCCATCGAGCCCGGCACCGAAAAAGTCGTCCCGAGGGTCGTGATCGAGATCGAAGACTCGGGCACGGACCGCAAGGTCAGCCGCACGATCGTCAACCGGGTGAAGAACAGCGGGCTGCCGCTGCTCACCTCGGATGCCACCCTCGACGAGCGCTTCTCGCTCTCCGAAAGCGTCATCCTCAAGAAGATCAAGTCCGTGATCTGCGCCCCGGTCCACACGAGCGAGCGCGTCGACGGGCTGCTCTACTTCCATTCGAGCAAGGTCGACCACTCGATGACGACCGAGGACCTGGAGCTCGTCACGTCGGTGGCGCTGCAGGTGTCGATGGCGTCGGCGGCGAGCGCCAGCGCCGAGCGCACGCGGCAGCGGCTGACGGCGACGATCCGCGCGCTCGTCACCACCTACGAGATGGGCGAGGCTCGCGGGCAGGGCCATTCGCAGCGCGTCGCCGACTACTGCACCTCGATCGCGACCCAGATGGGCGTCCCGATCGACGAGATCCGGCGCCTTCGCATCGCCGCGCTCCTGCACGACGTGGGCAAGCTCGTCGTGCGCCTCACGGTCCCGAACGCCACGCCCGAGCAGATCCGGGAGCAGCACGTCCAGGCGGGCGAGAAGACCCTCACGGGGATCGAGGGCTTCGAGCAGATCCTGGCCTGCGTCCGCGCGCACCACGAGCGGGCCGACGGCAGCGGCTTCCCCGACAAGCTGAAGAACGCGGACCTCTCCGTGATCTCCCGCATCCTGATCGTGGCGAACGCCTTCGACGACGCCTGCAGCTCCGGCACCGCCATGAAGGACGTCGTGAAGGACATGGCCCAGAAGGGCGGGACGCTCTTCGACGACGAGGTCATCAAGGCGCTCGTGATCTGCCACCGGAACGGGACGCTCTTCGGCTCCGCCTCCAACCCTACCGAATAAGGGGGGTGATTTCGTGATCCCGCGCACGCTGGTGGGGTTCGACCTCCGGAAGCTCCCCGTCCTCGATGCGGACGTCCTGATCATCGGGAGCGGCTCGGCGGCGCTGCGCGCGGCGCTCTCGGCCGCCCGGCACCGCCGCAACATCCTCGTCGTCACCAAGAAGCAGCGCACGGAGTCGAACTCGTTCTACGCCCAGGGCGGCATCGCGGCGGCGATCGCGGAGCAGGACTCGCCGGAGTCCCACATCCTCGACACCCTCAAGGTCGGCTGCGGGCTCTCCGACCCCGCGATGGTCGAGATCGTCGTCCGCGAGGGCGCCGAGCGGGTGCGGGAGCTCATCGACTGGGGCGCGCCCTTCGACCGGGACGGCGGCCGTCGCCTCTCCTTCGGCCTGGAGGGCGGGCATTCCATCGCCCGCGTGCTCCACCGGGGCGACGAGACCGGGGCCATGCTGGAGCGCGAGCTGCTGGGCCACGTCCGCTCTCGCATCATCGAGGACTGCTACGCGCTGGACCTGGTGACCTCCGGCGGCGCCTGCTGGGGCGCCGTGGTGGCCCACCCCTCGAAGGGCCTGCAGTGGATCCGGGCGCGGCGCACGATCCTGGCGACCGGCGGGCTGGGGCAGATCTACCGCGAGACCACGAACCCGTCCGTCGCGACCGGCGACGGCGTCGCGATGGCCTGGCGCGCGGGCGCGGAGCTCATGGACATGGAGTTCATGCAGTTCCACCCCACGACGCTGTACCTGGCCGGCGCGAGCCGCGCGCTGATCAGCGAGGCGGTGCGCGGGGCGGGCGCGAAGCTGCGCGACCGCAAGGGCGCGGCGTTCATGAAGGACTACCACGCCAACGCCGAGCTCGCGCCGCGCGACATCGTGTCGCGCTCCATCCTGCGCCACATGCTCCAGACCCACGACACGCAGGTCTACCTGGACGTGCGCCACCTGAAGAACCTGCCCAAGCACTTCCCGGGCCTGGTCCGCCTCTGCCGCCAGTTCGGGCTCCATCCGGGGAAGGACCTGATCCCGGTCCGGCCCGCCGCGCACTACATGATCGGCGGCGTCCGCACCGACGCGTGGGGGCGCACGTCGATCCGCAACCTCTTCGCCGCGGGGGAATGCGCCGCCGCCGGCTTCCACGGGGCCAACCGGCTGGCGTCGAACTCGCTGCTGGAGTGCCTCGTCTTCGGCCACCGGGCCGGCACCGTCGCGGGCCAGGAGGCGACCTCGCCCGTCCCCAAGGTCTCGTTCCGCTCGGGGAGCCGCGGCGGACGCCACTCGGAGCTCGACCTCGAGGACATCCGCAACTCGCTGCGCAGCGTGATGTGGCGCAACGTCGGCATCGAGCGGGAGGCCGACGGCCTCAAGTACGCCATGGACTCGATCGACTTCTGGTCCAACTACGTTCTGGACGCGGAGTTCGAGGAGCCGGGCGGCTGGGAACTGCAGAACATGCTGCTGCTGGGCCGGCTCATGGCCTGGGCGGCGCTCAAACGAACTGAGAGCCGGGGCGTCCATTATCGTAACGACCATCCGCGCACCGACGATCGGCGTTGGAAGGCCCATATCGTCCTGGCGCGGGATGGGGTAAAATCTCATCAATACCGAATGGAGAGCCGCACATGGCCGACAGTTTTCGCCGGAAAATGACCGCCTATGAGGAGGTCAACTGGCAGTACAACAAGGCCGCGGAGGCGCTCGGCATTCCGGAGCAGCACAAGGCGATCATGCGCAACTGCTACCGGGAGCTCAAGGTGCAGATCACGCTGCACCGCGAGGACGGCTCCCTGACCGAGTTCTTCGGCTTCCGCGTGCAGCACAACGGCGCGCGCGGGCCCTACAAGGGCGGCATCCGCTATCACCCGAGCGTCGACATGGACGAGGTCCGCGCGCTCGCGTCGCTGATGACCTGGAAGACCGCGGTCGTCAACATCCCGTACGGCGGTGCCAAGGGCGGCGTCAACTGCGACCCCAAGCTGATGACCGAGAAGGAGCTCCAGGATCTGACGCGGACCTTTACGCGGAAGATCGACATGGCGCTCGGACCCTACCGGGACATCCCGGCCCCCGACGTCAACACGAACGCCAAGGTCATGACCTGGCTGATGGACGAGTACGGCCGCAAGCACGGCTACACGCCCGCGATCGTGACGGGCAAGCCGGTCAATCTCGGCGGCTCGAAGGGCCGCGAGTCCGCCACGGGCCTGGGCGTCTACTACACGACGCGCCACGCCTGCGGAGACTTCGAGATCCCCCTGCGGGGCTCGAGAGTCGTGATCCAGGGCTTCGGCAACGTCGGCTCCTGGGCGGCGAAGTACCTCAACGATGCCGGCGCGAAGATCATCGCGGTCGCCGACGCCGACGGCGCCGTGATGAACGACCGCGGCCTGGACATCCCGGCGCTGCTGACCTACGCCCGCGAGAAGAAGACGGTCGCCGGCTTCCCCGAGGCCGACGTCATGAAGAAGGACCGCATCTTCGGGGTCGAATGCGACATCCTGATCCCCGCGGCCCTCAACGGCGTCATCACCGAGAACAACGTCGGCGAGATCAACACCAAGATGGTGGTCGAAGGCGCGAACAACCCGATCAACCCCCACGCCGACCACATCCTCGCCGAGAAGGGGATCCCGGTCATCCCGGACATCCTGGCGAACGCGGGCGGCGTGACGGTCTCGTACTTCGAGTGGACGCAGAACCTCCAGCAGTTCTACTGGGAGGAGAGCGACATCCAGAAGAAGCTCGAGACGGTAATGGACAAGGCCTACGCCGACGTGACCAAGATGGCCAAGGAGCGGAAGGTGCCGATGCGCCAGGCCGCCTTCATGGTCGCCATCCAGCGCGTCTACGACGCCGTGCTGCTCCGGGGCATCTAGGGTCCATGCCGGACGACGCGGTCGCCCCGGCGTCGCGATCCCTCCGCACCTGGTACGCCGTCATCCAGGGCGTCACGATCTCCGTGTTCGTGACGCTTTGCTGGATCGCCCGCAAGTTCGAGGAGATCTTCAAGCAGATCGGCATGCAGGACCTCCCGTTTCCGACGGAGCTGCTCCTCGCGGTATCCGCGTTCGTCCGGACGCCGGCCGGCTCGATCCTGATGGCGGCCTCCCTGGGCGCCCTCGTGGTGCTCGGACTCCGGGGAGCCTTCGACGGAGTGCTCCGGAAGCTGCTTGCGGGAAACGTGATCGGCGTGCTGCTGATGATCGGCTTCTACATCCAGTGCCTCTTCGTGCCTCTCGCGAAAATCCAGGAAGCGATCAAAGAGCAGCGGTAACGCCCCGAAGTGGCGGGTCGTCAGATACAATAGTGCATAGATGAGCGACGAAACGTCGACCTCGATCACGGGCGGGCAGGATCCCGTCTATACCACGTCCCTCACGTCCACCATCGGCCGGCCGCCGCGCCGCACCTACTTCGTGATCCAGTTCCTCGTGACGGTCGCCACGCTGGGCGCCTGTTGGATCAGTCACCACTTCACGCAGCGCGTCGGCGAGGCCGAGGTGAAGGATTGGACCACGGTCACCACGCTGATGATGCGGGTGGGGGAGTTGCTGACGACGCCGATCGGGCTGGCCTGCGCGATCTTCATCGTCCTGGGCCTGGGCCTGCTGGCCATCCGGGGCGCGATCGACGGGATCCTCAAGTTCCTGATCTGGGCCAACGTGATCTGGCTGCTCTGCTTCCTCGCCTACCACACGATGGCCATCTGGCTGCCTCTGATCAAGGCGAAACAGGCCGCCGGCCACTGAGGCCGTCGCATCAAGGGCCCGGCATCTTGGGCGGGTCGGGCTTGAAGAAGAGGCCGGGATCGTAGCCTCGTCCGTGATACCCCTTCTCGGGCTGATAGATCGTGCCGTGGATGAAGTCGATCAGCAGCCCGATCCCCCCGGTGAACATCACGTCCATCTGGAACATGCTCCAGTCGATCCCGCCGCGTTTCTCCTTCGGCAGCGCCGTGCGCTTCGGATAGACCAGCGTCGCGCAGCCCGTCGACGACAGGAGGAGGAGGACGCAGGCGATCCGTGCCGGCGTCTTCATTCCGGCTCCTTCGGGTGATAGAGGGTCCCATGCCGGCGATCCAGGTTCAACGGCACCAGGAGGGCCTCCAGCATCGACGGATGTCCTCCGCCGAACGCCATCGCGCAGAGTCCGGCGAACAGGAAGGGCACGGAGAGAATGACGTCGGCGACGACCATGGTGGTGTCGATGTCTCCTCGCTCGTCGCTGGGGACGAGGGAGCGTTCGGGGTGGAGGATGGTCGCGCATCCCGAACTGCTGAAGGCGACGAGGATCGCGAAGGCCACGGCTCTCATGAGGACTACTTAGGGATTGCGGCGCCGGAGTTTGGGGAATTCCGCGGGGCGGGCTAGGAGTGGGCCGCCGTCCGGCGGCCGCGCGTCAGCAGGAAAAGCAGCACGATGACGGCGAGCGCGGGCAGCATCAGGTAGATCGTATCCTCGGGATAGTACCAGCCGAGCTCGACGGCCTCCATCGAGAACGGGAAAGCCCAGAGGATCACGCCGGAGCCCATGTAGTTCTTGCCGAGGTCGACGAGCACGTGGAGGTAGGCGCCGCCGAGCAGCGCGGCGAACGCGCGCTTGCGCCAGTCCTCCTCGAAGAGCAGCGCCGCGGCGTAGCAGAACACGACCAGGCCCAGGGGGGAATGGGTCGGCTCGCAGAGCCAGGTGGGCGCGCCGCCGATGTAGAGCAGCCCTTTGTAGAGCAGGTCCGGCAGGCAGACGCCGAGGTAGATCAGCGAGCGGACGCGTCCGTCCCGCAGCGGGCGGGCGGCCGCGAAGGCCGAGGCGGCGTGGACCAGCAGGTCAGCCACGCGGCGCTCCTTCGACCTGCAGCAGCTTCGGCCGGAAGAGGAAGTGGCGGCCGAAGTTGGCCAGCACCACGAGAAGGACGGCGACCGAGACGGCTTCGACGAGCCAGCGGAGGCGGGTGCGGGGCGGCAGCACGCGGACCCGCTCGGGGATCAACCGCGGGCCATCGCTCCGGAAGTTGCCGGTCAGCGTGATCAAGTCGCCCGGCTTGCCGGGGGCCGCGCCGTCGACCCGGATGGTGGCTTCGGGGTCGCCCGAGGCGACCTCGTACCAGGAATCCCGCACCGAGACGATGCGGGCTCCGGGGAGCCAGAGGCGCGTGTCGTCCCAGCGCTGCGGCTGGGCGACGCAGCGCCAGAGCTCGGGGTTGACGTCGTCCCCCCGGTGGGAGGCGTAGACGCCCATGACCGCGATGGCGGCCAAGGCGGCGCCCAGTTTCCAGCGGTAGAGGCTATTACTGAACACGCCGGCCTCTCCGCTCGAGGAACCAGAGGACCGCGAGGATCGCCAGGTCGATGGGCACCAGCAGGACCACGTTCTCGGGATCGATCCAGCCGAATTCCTGGCCGCGCAGGGAGAAGGGCAGGAAGAGCATCGCGGCGCCGGCGCCCAGGTTGTCCTTGGTCATGTCGACGAGAACGTGGATCGCCATGCCGGCGGCGAGCAGCAGGAAGCCCGGGCGCCGCAGGGACTCTTCGACGAAGAGGCAGGCGAGGTACGAGATCAGGAGGATGCCCGCGATGGAGTGCGTGACCAGCTGGCTGCCGGTGGAGTTGTCGAGGACCCAGTAGAGACCCTTCCCGGTGATGTCGGGCAGGAACGTGCCGATGACCAGCAGCGCCTGGAGTCGCCCGTCGCGGACCAGCGTTCCCGGCACGCGCGCGGCGACGAAGTGGGTGAGCAGATCGGCCATGTCAGAATTTCCCCCGCAGGACGCCGTCCTGGATGCGCCAGCGGAAGCGGCGGCGGACGAGCCAGAGGTAGCCGATCAGGACCAGGACCGAGAGGCCGTAGTTCAGGGGGCGCTTCCAGCCGAACCCCTCGTTGATCTGGAGCCGCAGGGCTTCGACGCTTCGATAGCCAGCGGGGCGCGCGACGACCGTCACGTAGTCACCGACCGCAACCGGGTGGGTCGAGAGCACCTGCATGGGGCCGACCCAGGTGTTGATCTGGAAGCCCGTGGCGTCAAGGGCGCGGACCTTGTAGCCCCAGAGAAGGACCCGGCGCTCGCGCATCGACTCGTTGAAGAACGCCATCTGCTCGATGTGGGGGTATTCGATGGCGATGCGTCGGCGGGAGACGCTGAGGACCAGGGCGAGCAGGCCAAGGGTGGCCGCCACCTTGAGGAGCCACCCGCGATCCGAAAACATCCGGGCCATCCCCCTCGCGAGAAACTAATCCGGTTAATTTCTCGGATGCAATCCCTGACAGGTTCCCGCTGTCACTCTGACATTCGGGGTTTTGGCCCCCTAAGGAGCGCTTGCATCCCTTTGTGGGCCAGTGGGATGAGGATAGATCCTTCGGAGGGGATTGGCAACTGGTTTGCACTCCAGTGAGCGGCACATACTGGAGGCGACCCTATGGGTAAGATCGTCGGCATCGACCTTGGCACCACGAACTCCGTGGTCTGCGTCATGGAAGGCAAGGAAGTCAAGGTCATCCCCAACAAGCATGGCTCGAACCTGACTCCGTCCGTGGTCGGATTCCCGGAGTCCGGAGACCGCCTGGTCGGCCAGCTCGCGAAGCGGCAGGCCATCGTCAATCCGCGCAACACCATCTATTCGATCAAGCGCTTCATGGGCCGCCGCCACAACGAGGTGGGCCAGGAAGAGAAAATGGTCCCCTACGAGATCGTCGGCGGAGCCGACGATCCCGCCAAGGTCAAGATCCGCGGCAAGGAGTTCACGCCCCAGGAGATCTCCGCCATGGTCCTGGCCGACCTCAAGGAAACGGCCGAGGCCTACCTGGGCGAGAAGGTGACCGAGGCGGTCATCACCTGCCCGGCCTACTTCAACGACTCGCAGCGCCAGGCGACCAAGGAAGCCGGCCGCATCGCCGGCTTCGACGTCAAGCGCGTCTTCAACGAGCCCACCGCCGCCGCGCTCGCGTTCGGCCTCGACAAGAAGCGGGGCGTCCGCAAGATCGCGATCTACGACCTGGGCGGCGGCACCTTCGACATCTCCATCCTGGAGGCCGACAACGAGGTCATCCAGGTGCTGTCCACGAACGGCAACACGCACCTCGGCGGCGACGACTTCGACCAGCGCCTCATCGAGCACGTCGCGATGGAGTTCGCCAAGCAGACCGGCATCGACCTCCGCAAGGACCCGATGGCGCTGCAGCGGCTCCGCGAGGCCTGCGAGAAGGCCAAGTGCGAGCTGTCGAGCATGACCGAGACCGAGATCAACCTGCCCTTCATCGCGCAGGACTCCAGCCGCTCGCCGGTCCACCTGACCACGCGGATCACGCGCTCCAAGTTCGAGCAGCTGGTCGGCGACCTCCTCGAGAGCTCCCTCAAGCCCTGCCAGAGCGCGCTCGACGACGCGCGCCTCAAGGCGAAGGACATCGACGAGGTGGTGCTGGTCGGCGGCTCGACCCGCATCCCCAAGGTCCAGCAGCTCGTGAAGGAGTTCTTCGGCCGCGAGCCCAACCGCAGCGTCAACCCCGACGAGGTCGTCGGCGTGGGCGCCGCGATCCAGGCGGCCGTCCTGGGCGGCGACATGAAGGAGATCCTCCTGCTCGACGTGACGCCCCTGACGCTGGGCATCAAGGTCGAGGGCGGCCTCATGGTGCCGCTCATCAAGCGCAATACCACGATCCCCACCGAGCAGTCCCAGGACTTCTCGACCGCGTCGGACAACCAGCCCGGCGTCACGGTCGAGGTCTTCCAGGGCGAGCGCCCGATGGCCGACGACAACCGGAAGCTCGGCAACTTCGACCTGACCGACATCCCGCCCGCGCGGCGCGGCGAGCCGAAGATCGAGGTGAAGTTCAAGCTCGACGCCAACGGCATCCTCCAGGTGTCCGCGCGCGATAAGGGCACGGGACGCCAGCAGCAGATCCAGATCACCGCCTCGACCGGCCTCGACGAGAAGCAGATCGATAAGATGGTGAAGGACGCCGAGGCGTTCGCCGACAAGGACAAGTCCCGCAAGGAGCTCGCCGAAGCGCGCAACATGGCGGACCACACGACCTACGCCACCGAGAAGGCGCTGAAGGACTACGGCGACAAGATGTCCGCCGGCGAGAAGGAGAAGGTCGAGAAGGCCCTCGAGAAGCTGAAGAAGGCCAAGGAGAGCGACAACGCCGTCGAGATCAAGAAGGCCATCGAAGAGGTCACCCAGGCCTCGCACGAGTTCTCGAAGCACCTCTACGAGGAGGCGGCGAAGCAGCAGGCCGCCCAGCAGCAGGCGGCCGGCGGGCCCCCGCCCGAGGCCGGCAACGGCGGGCCGCGCGCCGCGGGTGCCGGGAAGGGCTCGGGCAAGGATGACGAGAAGATCATCGACGCGGACTTCAAGACGAAGTAATCGGGAAACAGGAAGCCGGAAGCAGGAAACAGAAGAAAAACAGATCCCCCTGGAGCGATCCAGGGGGATTTTCATTTACCCCGCTTGACTCTCCGCGGCCCGACAGAGATACTAACTCCCCTCAGGAATCCTCCCGGCGGGTCCGTCTCAGATACTGTCTCTCTCTCTCAACCGAATGATCGACGTCAGCAATCTGACCAAGACGTACCCGGGCGTGGTGGCGGTGGATGACCTGTCGTTCCAGGTCGGGAAGGGCGAAATCGTCGGCTTCCTCGGACCCAACGGCGCGGGCAAGTCCACCACGATGCGCATTCTTACCTGCTTCATCGCCCCCACCAGCGGCTCCGCCAAGCTGGCCGGCTTCGACGTGGTGGAGCAGTCCATGGAGGTCCGCCGCCGCGTGGGGTACCTCCCGGAATCGAACGCGCTCTACACGGAGATGCGCGTCGAGGAGTACCTCCTGTTCCGCGCCCGCCTGCGCAACCTGTCGGGCGCCGAGCGCGCGAGCCGCGTGGGGGAAGCCCTCGAGAAAGTCCGCCTGACCGAGCGCCGCCGCTCCATCATCGCCCATCTCTCCAAGGGCCTGCGGCAGCGTGTCGGTATCGCTGACGCGATCCTGCACCGCCCCGAGATCGTCATCCTGGACGAGCCCACGATCGGCCTCGATCCCACGCAGGTGCGCGAGGTGCGCGAGCTGATCCGCGGCCTCGGCGAGGCGCACACGGTACTCTTCTCGAGCCACATCCTCTCGGAGGTCGAGAAGATCTGCGGCCGCGTGCTGATCCTCAGCAAGGGCAAGGTGGCGGCCTTCGGGACCCCCGAGGAAATCGCCAACCAGCTGATGAAGACGGGCAACGTCCGCCTCGAAGTGCGGGGCGAGGGCCGCAAGATCAAGGAGACGCTCGAGGCCGTCGCCGGCGTCGCCCGGATCCTCTGGTCGAGCAAGGGCGAGATGCACACCTACGTGGTCGAGCCCAAGGACGGCCAAGACCTGCGGCCGGCGCTGTTGCGCGCCTGCATGTCGGGCGGCTATGAAGTCTACGAGCTGGGCTACGAGCGTCGCACGCTCGAGGAAGCCTTCACGATGCTGACGGAAGCGCCCGGGAAGGGCGGTGGGGCATGAGGAACTTTATCGCCCTGACGCGCCGCGAGCTGGGCGTCTACTTCGTCTCGCCCATGGCCTACATCATCCTGACGGCGATGCTGGTCCTCTCGGGCCAGATGTTCGTCCAGTACATGACCAACTACGCGGCGAACCAGCTCCCCGTGGACTACCGCGAGACGCTCCAGTGGCTCATCATGGTGATCGTCCTGACCTGCCCGCTGGTCACCATGCGCCTGATCGCCGAGGAGCGGAGCAAGGGGACGCTGGAGATCATCCTGACGGCGCCGATCTCCGACGCCGCCTTCGTGCTGGCCAAGTTCGCGGCGTCCATCGTCCTGCTCCTCAGCCTCCTCGTCCTGACCGTCGGCTACCTTATCATCATCTCGCACTACGGGCCGGTGGACGTGGGCGCGGCGGCCTGCGGCTATCTCGGCCTGCTCCTGGTCGGCGGCGTCCTCTACTCGGCGGGGCTCTTCATCAGCTCGCTCTGTTCCAGCCAGATCACGGCGGGCGTGCTGACCTTCGCGCTCGCGACCCTCCTCATCATGGCGAACATCCTGAGCAGCCGGGCGGAGGGGTCGTTCTGGGCGCCGATCCTCGCGTTCGTCGACCTGTCGCTCAACTTCAACGACTTCCTCAAGGGAGTCGTGGACCGCACCCGCCTGGTCTATCTCCTCAGCGTCATCGCCTTCTTCCTCTTCCTCACCACCCGCGTGGTGGAGTCGCGGAGGTGGCGATGAGCGCGCCGAACGACGCCCTCTGGGGTCGACGCAAGCGGACGCTGGCCTGGATCCATGCCGGCATCCAGATCATCGTGCTCCTGGGGCTCCTGGTGATGCTGAACCTGCTCGCCGGAAAGTTCCCGGCGCGCTACGACCTGACCTCCCGCCGGACCTACGCGCTGTCGGCGATGGCGGAGGACCTGCTCCGCGGCCTCAAGTACGACGTCGAGGTCTGGGTCAACCTGAACCCGGGCGTCACCGAGGACCGCTCGCTGCCCAACGGGATGGACATGACCGGGCAGATGTTGGAGGAGTTCCGGCGGCGGACGGACCACATCAAGGTGTATCCCCTGACCGGGGTCAACACGCCCCGTCTGGACGTCTTCCAGAAGAATTTCACCGCGGTCCCGCCCGCGGCCCTGTTCCTTCTGGCCGACTTCGGCAACGGTCGCACCAACAAGAAGCAGGTCGACATCGCGGACCTTTACCAGGGGGACGCCACGTCGGGCGAAGTTACCGTCTTCAAGGGCGAGCCCATCCTGGTCCAGGCGATCCGGGACCTCGGCGGCGAGACGAAGCGCATCATCTACGAATCGGAAGGGCACCGGGAGGTCCTGACCTCGGACGTGAGGAGGATGAGCACGCTCGCCAACTTCCTGCGCCTCAACGAGGGAGTCGAGTTCCGCCGCCTGCCCCTCGCGGAGTACAAGACCGTGCCCGTCGACGCCGACCTGCTCGTGATCCTGGCTCCCGAGCAGCCCTTCCTGGAGCACGAGATCGATGTGATCAAGGAGTTCCTCGAGCGCGGCGGCAGCCTGCTCGTCGCGGTCGTGCCGAAGGTCCGCACGGGCCTGGAAAAGTTGCTGGAGGAGTACAACGTCAAGGTGGGGGAGAACGTCGTCCTCGACCCTCAGCGCTACAGCCAGTTCCAGTCCAACCTGATCGTGACGGATTTCAACCTGCACCCGGTCAACCGGAACATGCTGAACGTCCAGTTCCTGATGCCGCGCTGCTGCACCATCGATCCGATGCCGCGGCGGGACAACAACTGGACGATCACCCCGCTGGCCCAGGCGGGCCCGAACTCCTGGGAGGAAAAGGGGGACATCAGCCCGGGCTCCCGGCCCAAGCCCGACGTCGACGAGCGCGTCGGAAACATGAAGCTCATCGTGGCCGTCGAGAAGACCGCGAAGTTCCCGATGGACGACAAGCACAAGACGGCCCGGATCGACGTCTGGGGGACGGCGCTCCCCTTCACGAACGACCTGCTCAAGTCGGGCTACGACTTCCAGCACGAGCAGGGGCAGTACGTCGTCAACCACTTCCGCTGGCTGATGAATCGCGAGCAGCTCCTGACGCCGCCCAAGCAGATGTCCGTCAAGCCGCTGAAGATGTCCGCGGAGGCCCTCGACCAGCTCGGGTACGTGATCAAGTTCGGATTCCCGGCGTTCGGCATCGGACTGGGTCTGCTGGCCTGGTTCCTGCGGAGGAAGTAAGCATGAACAAGAGCTGGAAGCTGACCGCCGCCTTCGTCGTCGTGCTGGGGATCCTGAGCGCGGCCTATTTCCTCAGCAGCCCGCCCGCGACCACCGACATCAAGAACCTGGACCTGCACGTGCTGCCGGACTTCACGGCGGACCGGGTCACGAAGATCGAGATCGACCGCAAGGGGAGCGCGCTCAGCTTCGAGAAGGTCACGGATCTCGTGGGGGAGCACTGGAAGATGACCGGGCCGACCAGCCACGCGGCGGAGTCGGCGATGGTCCAGCAGATGCTTTACGGGCTCGACCGCTTCCTCAAGTCGGGCGCGCTCGACCCGGGGAAGCCCGACACGGCCCCCGAGGCGACCGGGCTGAAGGACCCCCGGCTCAGCGTGAGCTTCAGCTCCGCCGGCCGCCGCGAAGTCCTGCGCTTCGGACAGTCGCCGATGACCAACACGACCGTCGTCTTCTACCAGCACGACGGCGACCCGAAGATCTACTCCGTCGGCGTCGACACGTTCGAGGCGTTCAACAAGCCCTTCTACCAGTACCGCGCCAAGACGCTCGCGCGCTACCCACCGCACCGCGTGAACAAGGTGACGCTGGAGTTCAAGTTCCTCCGCCCGCAGGGGAAGGGCAAGCCGGACCTCGTTGAGTACGAGAAGTCCGTGATGGAGCGCTTCGAGGAAGGGGCGGAGCGCGGCTGGTACCTCACCCAGCCCCATCGCGAGCGGCTGAACGACCACGCCGTCGCGGCGCTGGTCACCGAGCTTTCCAGCCTGCCCGCGACCGAGTACCAGGCCGCCGGCGACCCCAAGCAGCAGGGCTTCGACGAGCCGCAGGCCCGGGTGACGATTGGCGTGAACGGCGCGGACAAGCCGGTCGAGATCGCCTTCGGCGCGACCACCGAGAAGGAGAAGAAGCGCTGGGTCCGCCTCCTCGGCTCCGACGAGGTCGCGCTCTACGACTCGTTCCGCTTCGACGAGCTGCCGCTGGAGCGGAAGAAGCTGCGCAACCGCATGGTCTTCCCGTTCTCGGTCGAGCTCGCCAGGAAGGTCGAGGTCGAGGTCAAGGACCTGGGCAGGATCGTCCTCGAGCGCAAGGAGATCAAGAAGGAGGGCGAGAGCGTCAGCACGGTGAAGTGGGAGCTGGCGGAGCCCGTCGGCCTGCGGGTCGAGACCGAGCGCGTGGAGGCCTTCGTGAGCGCCGTCGTGGCGCAGCAGATCGACGACTTCATGGGCCAGCAGGACTTCAAGCAGGCGGGCCTCGACCCGGCTCCGGTCAAGCTGGTGGTGGAGACGAAGGAGGGGAAGCGGCACGCCTGCAGCTTCAGCGCCAGCGGCGGCTTCATGCGCAAGGAGGGGGTCGACGAGATCTTCGTGATCCGCTCCGACTTCGTCCGGATGCTCCAGCGGCTCGAGCTGAACTTCCTGAACATGGAGATGTTCAACGTCCAGCGGGACAGCCTCCAGGAGTTCAGCTTCGAGAGCCGCCCCTCCGCGCAGCTCCAGCCCGTGTACTACACGCTCCGGTTGGACAAGGCCGGGAAGAAGTGGGACTTTGTCGACCCGGCCCACAAGGGGGTCGAGGCTGACCCCGAGCGGGTGAGCGGCATCCTCGCGATCATGAACTACATCAAGGCCGAGGCCATGATCGCCCGGGACGACGACACGATCCAGAAGAACGCGCTGGAGGAGAGCAAGGCTCCCTCGACCCTGAAGATCCGCTACGACGGCGGCGAGGCCGAGCTCTACATCTCCGAGAACAAGAGCGACAAGATCAACCGCCCGCTGTACTGGGCGAGGTTCAAGGACAGCAAGACCGTCTTCCAGATCAACGGGCTCTTCGTCGATTCGCTTAAGGTTGTTCCTGAGAAAAAGAAAGAGCCGGAGAAGGACAAGTAATCCTCAATGATCCTTGACGGTCTCCTCCGGTAGACCTATCCTTAGACCCACCACCCATGAATCTTGACGAGATTAAGAGCATCCTCCAGCTGATGGAAGCCAACAAGCTGGTGGAATTCGAATACGAGGACGACGGCCGCCGCCTCAAGCTGCGCCGCGCGGAGGACCGCGTGGTAACGACCGCGGTCCCCATGGCCGTGCCCGCCGCGGTCCCCATGGCCGCGGCGCCGGCGCCGGCCTCAGCCCCGGCCGCCGAGGCCCCCCGTCCCTCGAACCTGACCGAGTTCAAGTCCCCCCTTGTCGGCACCTTCTATCGCTCGGCGAAACCCGACGCCGACCCCTTCGTCAACGTGGGGGACGAGATCGGCCCCGAGAAGGTGATCTGCATCATCGAGGCCATGAAGGTGATGAACGAGATCAAGGCCGAGATGAGCGGCATCGTCCGCGAGGTCCTGGTCAAGAACGGCCAGGCGGTCGAGTTCGGCGAGCCGATGTTCCTGATCGAGAAGAAATAGCTTTTACACCCCCTCACCTCGCGGCGTCCAATACCCCGGATGGCGACGCTGCTGGCTCTTCTCGCACTCACCCTCCAGGACGACCGCCTCCGCGTCGACGGACCTCCCTTCCTGGTCAACGGTGAAACCGTCGAGCTTCGCGCCACCAGCTCCGTCAAGGATGCCGTCGTGGTCTGGCGCCTGGCGGACGGCCCGGCCTCGGCGATCCAGACCAAGCCCGCGCTGGACTCGTCGACCCGCGTGCTGCGCGGAACGGACAGCCTCTCGGTGACCTCGGTCGGGAAGGGGGAGGAGGAACTCCTCTTCGCCGTCACGCTGGAGCGCAAGGGCGTGCGCCTGGCCAAGGAGGAATTCAAGGTCCGCATCGGGCCGCCCATCCGCGTCAAGGCGTGGGTCCGCATCGTCGAGAACCCGCTCGGCGGCACCCGCAAGCCGGAGCTCCTGCGCGACACCGACAAGTGCAAGGAGGTGGAGGCGGGGGTCAACAAGCTCCTCCGGCCCCTCGGAGTCGAGGTGGCGCTCGAGGCCGGACGGGCGGTCGAGGCGCCGGACGCGTGGTTCGATCGCGAGGGGATCTTCCACCCGATCGGGCTCAAGGATGGAAAGAAGGCGAACTCCCAGACGCTCAACGAGCTGCTCCGCTGCGACGAGCCGGGCGGCCTCAATGTGTACTTCCTGCGGGACTGCAACTGGGTGACGGTCCGGGAAGGCTTCCCCCGGATCGTCACGGAGCACAACCTGGTGGGGATCGGCCTGAAGGACGGCGCGGCCGTCCTGGACGACGCCTGGGACGTGCCATCCCTGGCCCACGAACTCGGCCACACGCTCGGCCTGGACGACCTCAAGGAGAAGTCCGAACGGGGCCGCCTGATGTTCTCGGTCCGCCGCGACCGGACGGGGCAGTCCTTCACCTACGGCGAGATGAAGGACGCCCGGGAGGGGGCCCGGCGCCACCTCAAGACCTGGCTCGCCAAGCGCTAGGTCTTGTAGAAGCCCCCGGCCTCTCCTATACTTGGCGCCTTAATGTTTGCCCGAATCCTGGTCGCCAACCGCGGGGAAATCGCCCTGCGCATCATCCGGGCCTGCAAGGAGATGGGGGTCGAGTCAGTCGCCATCTACTCGGAGGCTGACCGGAACAACCACTACCTGAAGCTGGCCGACTACGCCATCTGCATCGGGCCCGGGCCGGCGCAGAAGAGCTACCTGGACATCTCCCGCATCGTCAGCGCGGCCGAGATTGCCGATGTCGACGCCATCCACCCGGGCTACGGCTTCCTCTCCGAGAACGCCCACTTCGCCGAGGTCTGCGAGAGCTGCAACATCAAGTTCATCGGGCCCAGCGCCGAGAGCAGCCGCATCGCGATGGACAAGGTGAGCGCCCGCGAGCTCGCCAAGAAGTGCAAGATCCCGACGATCGCCGGCAGCGAGGAGGTCATCAAGGACGACAAGCAGGCGCTGGAGATCGCCCACCGGGTCGGCTATCCGGTGATGATCAAGGCGGCGGGGGGCGGCGGCGGCCGCGGCATGAGGGTCGCCCACAACGACGTCTCGCTGGTGCACAACTTCCTGGCCGCGCAAGCCGAGGCGGGCGCCGCGTTCAAGAACAGCGCTGTCTACATCGAAAAGTACGTCGAGAAGGCCCGTCACATCGAGATCCAGGTGATCGCCGACGTGCACGGCAATTTCGTCCATCTGGGCGAGCGCGACTGCACGATCCAGCGCCGCTTCCAGAAGCTGATCGAGGAATCCCCGTCGCCCGTCATGACGCCCTCGCTCCGCAAGGACATGGGCAACGCCGCGATCGCCTTCGCCCGCGCGGCGAAGTACGTGAACGCCGGGACCTGTGAGTTCCTGGTCGACGAGCGCGGCAAGTTCTACTTCATCGAGATGAACCGCCGCATCCAGGTGGAGCACCCCGTGACCGAGATGGTGACGGGCGTGGACTTGATCAAGGAGCAGATCCGCATCGCCGCCGGGCAGCGGCTCAGCTTCAGCCAGCGCGACATCGTCCTGAACGGCTGGGCCATCGAGTGCCGCATCAACGCCGAGAACCCCAACGACGGGTTCAAGCCGAGCCCCGGCAAGATCACGAACTACTTCGCGCCGGGCGGACCGGGCGTGCGGGTCGACAGCCACGCCTTCGCCGGCTACCAGATCCCGCCGTTCTACGACTCGATGATCGGCAAGCTGATCGTGCACAAGAAGACGCGCGAGGAGGCGGTGTCGACGATGAAGCGGGCGCTGTCCGAGTACATCGTCGAGGGCGTGCCGACCACGATCCCGCTGCACCTGGCGATCTTCGACCACACCCAGTACATCAAGGGACAGGTCGACACGACCTTCATCGAAAGCTACTTCGGCAAGTAAGAAGCTCCACTCCCCGCAACCCACCCGTTATTAGCCACAGAGCCCACGAAGCCCTCAGAGAAGAATCTGCTCTGTGGGCTCGGAGGGCTCTGTGGCCAATAAGGAGAAGGGCCGCAAGAATCCAGTGACGCAGAGACCGCTCTGCGCCGCTGCACCCCTGCGGCCCCGGGATCGGGTTGTCCTAGAAACTCTTGTCCGGGAGCTGCTTCTGGATCTCCTGCTTCACGGGCATCGTCTTCTGGACGTGCACCCGCGTCTTGATCGCGGAGTACCCGCAGAAGGCGGCCAGCAGGCCCACCATCAGCCAGAACATCGTGCGGCCGGCGCCGGAGCAGCACTTCCGCTGCTTCTTCTCCTCGATGAAGACGATGCCGGGCTCGGGCCGGGCGGGCGCCGCTGCCTTTTCCTTGGCGGGCGTCATGGCCTCGCCGCAGTACTTGCAGCTGGTCGAGATGGCCGAGATCGTCTCGGCGCACGCGGGGCAGGCCCGCGCCATCTTCTTTCCGCAGCTGGAACAGGTCGAGTTGGCGGGGTCGGCCTTGGCGTTGCAGAAGGGACAGGCGAGTATCATGATGACTACCTCCGGCTATTGGACGGTCGTCCTCTAGTGTTGTAACGCAGAAATCGGGCAAAAACAAAGTGGAAAAAACATGCCGCTTCCGTGATGGGATCGAACCCGCCTTACTCGAGGTTCGCGTGGCGGCGGCGGATCTTGCGGCCCGGGATCTTCAGGCCGTGCATCGCCGTCAGGATCACCGAGTCGAGGTAGAGGAAGAGCACCTGCTCGAAGAGCGAGCGCGCCGGCTGCCGCGTCTCGCGGCCGCGCTCCAGCGGGGCGGGGATCAGGACCGTGAGGTTCGAGGCCTTCGCGAGCGGGGAGCGGGGCCGGGCCGTGAGGGAGACGACGCGGGCGCCGATCCGACGGGCCTTGCGGGCCATGTAGAGCGGCATCAGCGTCGTCCCGGTGCCCGAGCAGGCCACCAGGAGGTCGCCCCGGCGGATCGCCGGGGCCGTGATCTCGTGGGCGAGGTGGACGTCGAAGCCCAGATGCATCAGGCGCTGGCCGAAGGCCTGCACCACCAGCCCGCTGCGGCCGACGCCCGTGATGTAGATCGACCTCGAGCGGGAGAGCTCGGTCACGAAGGCCCGCGAGCTCTGGTCGTCGATCCGTCGGAGGACGAGCGAGACCTCGTTGAGGACGATGTCGCGGAAGGCCTTCATTCGAGGACGAGGCACTTCTCGTCGTAGGTGGGGCCTTCCATGCAGATGCGCGAGTAGCGCCAGTCCTTGCCGTCGTCCGTGAGGACGCGGGTGATGCAGGCGCCGCAAGCGCCGAGCGCGCAGCCCATGTGCCGCTCCATGGAGACCTCGCAGGGGAGTCCCTCGCGGCGGGCGATGCGGACCACGGCGTCCATCATCCGGTCGGGGCCGCACGTGTATAGCTGGAGGCTGCTCCGGTCGAGCTTCGGGATCCACTCCTCCAGGAGGTGGGTCACGAGCCCTTTGCGGCCGCGCGAGCCGTCCTCGGTCACCGCCTGGGCCTCGACCCCGACCTGCGCGAAGTCGTCGATCCCGTAGAGCATCGACTGGGTCCGGCCGCCGAAGAGGAGGATCATGCGCGGTTTGGGTCCCTTGGCCGCCACCTGCTTGGCGAACAGGTAGAAGGGAACGATGCCGACGCCGCCGGCGATGAAGACGTAGGTTTTGACGGGCTTGACGCTGAACCCGACGCCCAGCGGCCCCATGTAGCCGATCTTCGAGCCGGGCTCCTTCCGGGCCAGGATCTCCGTGCCCTTGCCGACCACCGTGTAGAGCAGGTCGACGTGCTGCCCGCCGTCGGCGGGCCGGGCGTCCCAGTAGCTGAAGGGGCGCCGGAGCAGGGGCTCGGTCGTGAAGTCGGTCAGGATGTGGCAGAACTGCCCGGCTTCGATGGGGTCCGTCGAGGGGACGAGCACCGTCATCTTCCAGCAGTTGGGCGAGTAACGCTCCTGCCGGACCACCGTCGCATCCCCGTTCCAGATGACGTGCATCGTGGGCGGATTGTAGCAGGCTCGACCGGGGCGGGCAATGTTTGACGCCCCGGGGCGCGCATGCTATCACGGCACCCCATGCAACCCCTCGATTTCGCGAAAAAGATCGTCCTCAAGGCGGGGGACTTCCTCAAGAAGCACAGCTCGGGCCGCAAGTCCATCATGTACAAGGACGACCTCGGCAGCAATATCGTCACCGACATGGACCACGCGTCGGAGGAGATGATCGTCAAGGCGATCCGGAAGGAGTTTCCCGACCACGCGATCGTGGCCGAGGAGAGCGGCCTCTCCGGCGACTCGCCCCACAAGTGGTACATCGACCCGGTCGACGGCACGACGAACTTCGCCCACGGATTTCCCATCTGGGCCGTCACGGTGGCCTACGAGGCGAAGGGGCGGATCCAGGCGGGTGCCACCTACGCCCCGATGCTCGGCGACCTTTACTACGCGAAGCGGGGCGGCGGGGCGTTCCGGAACGGCTCGCGGATCCACGTGACGAAGACCAAGAAGCTGAACCACGCGCTGCTCTGCACCGGCTTCTCGTACCTCCTGGAGTACCGGAAGGTCAACCTGAAGTACTTCAGCGAGTTCCTCATGACCGCCCAGGCGATCCGGCGCATGGGCGCCGCCTCCCTCGACCTCTGCTGGACCGCGGCCGGCGCCTTCGACGGGTTCTGGGAGATGCGGCTGGGCCCCTGGGACATGGCCGCTGGAATTGTTATCTTGGAAGAGGCGGGCGCCAAGGTTACCGATTTCATGGGCGGGCCGGTCGACGTCCGCCGCGGCGACTTCGTGGGCGCCAACCCCGGGCTCCATCGCAGGATGCTGGACGTTCTGCAGAAAGTGAAGATAAAGTAAGCCTCCATGGCCAATGAACTTGAACGGATGTGCCGGCTCCTCGACGACGGGGACGCCGAGCTCCAGATCGCCGTCGCCCGCGTGCTGCGCGAGCTCAAGCCCAAGGACGCGAGCGTCCGCAAGGCGCTGGCGGGCGCGACCAAGTCGCAGAACGAGATGGTGCGGCTCTACGCGCTCGAGGCGCTCGCGTCGATCGACCTCCAGGCCGCGCTCCCGCACGTGGTGCCGCTCCTGGGCGGGCCCGACGCGGTCCGCAACCGCGCCTCCCAGATCCTGATCGGCGCCGGCGCCGCGTCGGCCGGGGCGCTGCGGGACCACCTCGACTCCAAGGACCCCCAGGTCCGCAAGGGCATCCTCGACATCCTGGGCAAGCTGCCCGGGGTCGACACGACCGAGTCGCTCTTCGCCGGCCTCCTCGACCCCGACCTGGAGGTCGTCAAGAAGGCCGCCCAGGCCTACCGGCAGCGGATCGAATCGATGGCCGCCGCCGACAAGGCCAAGGCGCTGAAGAAGATCCTGGAGTTCATGGAGTCCCCCAAGGTCCAGAAGGCGAAGACGCCGCTGCCGTCCTGCCTGCTCATCGTGGGCGCGCTGCGCGACGCGTCGGCGGTCAAGACGGTCCTGAAGTACCTCGACCGGAAGCTGCCCCCCGCGGTCCGCAATCACGCGCTGCTCGCGCTCTTCAGCCTCCCGCTCGAGGGCAAGGACGCCGCGGCCGCGGTCGGCAAGCTCCTGCCGCTCCTCGAGGAGTCGGAGTTCAACGAGATCGTGAAGCCCGCCCTCGACATCCTCTGGAAGCTGCCGCCGGGGAAGGAGCACGCCGATCGGCTCCTGAAGCTCCGGAAGAGCGGCAACCCGCCCGTGCGGCTCTACGCCGTGAAGGGCCTGGGCGCGATCGGGAGCAGCCAGGCCGGCGAGGCGCTGGTCGAATCCCTCATGAGCGACGACCCGCGCCTCTCCGAGGTGGCCGACGGCGCGCTGCGCGGGAACCCGGACTTCGTGCCCCTGCTGGTGAAGGAACTCGACCGCCAGGAGGACGTCGCCAAGGCGTTCAAGATCGTCAACGTCCTCAAGGGCTTCAAGAACGTCCTCGACAAGTCTCTCGTGAAGAAGTGCCTCGCGAAGACCTTCCAGATGCTCGACAAGAAGGAGAGCGGCTTCCAGGTCTACTTCGAGATCGTGCGCGCGGCGGCGCCGGACCTGGCGAAGAAGGAAGTGGTCGAGCGCGGCCGCGACCAGCTCAAGAAGAAGGACTTCGAGGACGCCGAGCGGGTGCTCCGGCTCGCCCAGCGCGACGACCTGGCCAGCCCCGAGGGCGACTTCGCGCTGGCGATCTCCCAGCTCCGCCAGCAGCGTCTCGACCCGACGAGCGCGGGCCGCGACCAGGGCAACGCGATCGGCCTCTTCCTCAAGCTCTCCCGGAAGGAGGGCTTCAACCTCCTCAAGCAGCTCGAGAAGGACTCCGGGCTTCTTTCGCCCGAGGGCCTGCTCTACCTCGGCTTCGCCTTCACGGAGCGCCAGGGCGCCGACCGCGACCTGGGCGGCGCGATCCTGAAGCTCGTCGCCAAGAAGTTCGGCTCGAAGGAAGAAGGCAAGATCGCGAAGCAGAAGCTGAAGACACAGGGGATTGCCTGAGAATAGAGAATAAAGAATAGAGAATCGAAGCAACCAAGTCCTTCCGGGTCTGCCTCAGACACGAGCGCGGGGCGCTCACGCCTCTTGTAGTGGTAAACGAGATAGGTCGCGGCCGCTTCGATTCTCTATTCTGTATTCTCGTCTCGTCCCGAGAATCAGGCTTTGACGACTTTCTCCTGGCCGTTCTTCACGTCCTTGCACGCGTTTCTCGTGTCGACCACCAGCGACGAGTTCTTCACGATCCAGGCGTAGTCGAAGCTCGAGTGGTCGGTCACGATCACGACCGCGTCCGACTCCTTCAGTACCTTCTCGGTCAGCTCGACGGTCTTCACCTTCAGGTGCTTGTAGTGGCGCATCGTCGGGAGCTTGGGCAGGAAGGGGTCGTGCGCCCGCACGGTGGCTCCCTTGGCTTCGAGCAGCTCGATCACCTTGAACGACGGCGATTCGCGAGGGTCGTCGATGTCCTTTTTGTAGGCGAGGCCGAGGACCAGGATCGAGGACCCGGCCAGGGTCTTGTTGATCCTCCGGAAGGCGTCCTCGAGGCGGCCCAGGACGTAGTAGGGCATCTGGACGTTGAGCTGGCCGGCGAGCTCGATGAAGCGCGTGGCGAACTGGAATTCCTTCGCCCGCCACGAGAGGTAGAACGGATCGAGCGGGATGCAATGGCCGCCCAGGCCCGGGCCGGGGTAGAAGGGCTGGAACCCGAACGGCTTGGTCGACGCGGCGCGGATGACTTCCCAGACATCGATGCCCATGCGCTCGAAGCACATCTTGAGCTCGTTCACGAGCGCGATGTTCACGCAGCGGTAGATGTTCTCGAGAAGCTTCGCGGATTCGGCGATCTCGGGCGATGAGACCTCGACGACCTGGACGATGGCCGAACCGTAGAGCGCGGCCGCCGCCTTGCGGCTGCGCTCATCGATGCCGCCCACGACCTTCGGGATGTCCGCGTTGGTGAAGTGCTTGTTGCCCGGGTCCTCGCGCTCGGGCGAGAACGCGAGGAGGTAGTCGACGCCCGCCTTGTCGAGCTCGGGCTTCATGATCTCGCGCGTCGTGCCGGGATACGTGGTCGACTCGAGGATCACCAGCTGCCCCTCGCGAAGGTTCTGGCCGATCGTCCGGGCCGTGGACTCGATGAACGACACGTCGGGGCTGGTGTCCTCATGGAGCGGGGTCGGGACGCAGATGATGATCGCGTCCGCTTCCTTGAGGCGCTTGAAGTCCGCGGTGGCCTCGAACTTCTTCGACATCTTCTTCAGGAGCTGGTTCGGGATGGACTTGATGTAGGACTCGCCGCGCTTGAGCTTCTCGATCTTGGCGGGGTCGATGTCGAAGCCGATCACCCGGAAGCCCTTGAGCGAGAAGAGGCGCACGAGGGGGAGCCCGACATAGCCCAGCCCGATGACGCCGACGACGGCTTTCTTGCTACGGATCAGGGACTCGATGCTCATGCGGTTTTTAGTGCCTTGCGCAAGACGTCGAGGGCGGCATCGATGTGACCCTTCTCCACCGTAAGGGAGGGCAGGAAGCGGATGCCTCCCTCGCCGCATCCCAGGAGGAGGAGGCCTTCGGCGAACGCCGCGTCAACGATGCGGTTCCGTCGGTCATGGTCCAGGGGGCCCTGCTTGCCGCGGCGGATGTCGATCGCCTGCATCAGCCCCAGGCCGTGAGCGCGCCCGACGTGGGCGAACTCCTCGGAGAGGGAATCGAGCCCGGCCGCAAGGTACTCTCCCATGCG
>Ga0310810_10000213_pt1 | contig 59230 bp, 45 predicted proteins | sample NCmetagenome_FD_207641 | JGI IMG/M metagenome (GOLD analysis project Ga0310810, IMG submission 207641) | Soil microbial communities from experimental microcosm in Duke University, North Carolina, United States - NC | ecosystem: Engineered > Artificial ecosystem > Soil microcosm > Unclassified ...
TTACGGCGATCGTGTGCAGAGTCCAGCCACGCGCCCGAACCATTCCGACGTCGTACACGATGAAGCCGGTCGCTAGAATACCGGCGAGTAACCGTGCTACGACTCGACTGCTCAATGGCGACACAGCAGCCCTCCGCGCGGATGGATCTGCGCCCCCTTATCTGCGGCACCCTAGCAGACTCCTTCTTGCGCTCCGCGCCCATCCATCGCATCATCCCCCCGTTCGCGCTCCGCGCGATCGCGTCGTTAGGGGTGGCCGGCGGGACATCGCCGGCCTGAGAGCAAACCCTTCGAACCTGAACTGGCTCGGACCAGCGTAGGGAAACGGCGAAGACAAGCGAGCTCTCCGGTTGCCTTCATGCCGTCCCTTCGCGGGCGGCATTTTTCGTTGCGGGCTGTGCGTGGCGGTCGAGCGACCGCGGCCGCGCCCGACACGAACGACCGCCCGGATGGGATCGCACGATGTTCAGCTCCAGTCCTCTCGACTGGGGACTCATCGTCCTCTATTTCGGATTCCTGGTGGCGGTGTGGGCGCTGCGCCTCGGGCGCACGCCGGCGGCCGCCGACTATCTCGTCGCGGGCCGGCGCGTCACGCTGCCGGCGTTCGTGGCCACGCTCGTCACCACGTTCTACGGCGGCATCCTCGGCGTCGGCGAGTACTCGTGGCGCTACGGGATCGCGAACTGGCTCGTGTTCGGCGTGCCGTACTACATCGGCGCGCTGCTGTTCGCGCTGCTGTTCGCGAAGCGCGCGCGCGAGGCCGCGCTGTACACGATGCCGGACCTGCTCGATCGCAGCTACGGGCGCGGGCCGGCGCTGATCGGCGCGCTATCCGTGTTCGTGAGCACGGCGCCGGCCGCGTACGTGCTGATGCTGGGCACGCTGTTCGCGGCGATGTTCCACCTGCCGCTCGTGCCGTGCATCGCGGGCGCGGCGCTGTTCTCGGTGTTCTACATCTACAACGGCGGCCTGCGCAGCGTGGTGTTCACGGACCAGATCCAGTTCGTGCTCATGTACGCGGGCTTCATCGTGCTGTTCGGCGTGCTCGTCGCGCGCCACGGCGGGTTCGGCTTCCTCGCGGCGCACGTGCCGGCCACGCACTTCACGTGGAACGGCGGCAATTCGGCGGCGGCGATCATCGTCTGGTACTTCATCGCGCTCTCGACGCTCGTCGACCCTGGTTTCTGGCAGCGCGCGTACGCGGCGCGCGATCCGGTCGTCGCCAAGCGCGGCGTGCTGATCTCGATCGGCTGCTGGATCGTGTTCGACTTCCTCACGACGTTCTGCGGCATCTACGCGCGCGCGCTGCTGCCGCACCTCGCGAACCCGGTGTTCGCGTTCCCCGAGGTCGCGCGACTGTCCTTGCCGGCCGGCGCGCTCGGGTTGTTCTATCTCGCGATGATCGCGACGGTCATGAGCACGATCGACGGCTACGGCTTCATCGCCGCGACGACCGTCGGCCGCGACCTGATCTGGCGCCTGCGCGGCGACGCGGACGAGTCGCGGCTCACGCGCTACTCGCAGATCGGCCTGTGGATCGCGGCCACGTTCGCCACCGTGCTCGCGATGCTCGAGCAGAGCGTGATCGACCTGTGGCACGACCTGGGCTCGATCACGACGCCGACGATGCTGCTGCCGGTGGGCACCGCGCTGCTCAAGCGTGGGCGGCTCGGCCCGCGCGGCACGCTGGTCGCGATGTCCGCGTCATTCCTGGTCTCGTTGCTGTTCGTTCTCGTGCACAACTACGCGCCGCACGTCCGCGGCGTGCTGTCGATCGAACCCATCTATGCCGGGCTCGGCACGTCGCTCGCGGTCTACGCGATCGGCCGGCTCGTGGAGGGAAGGAAGAGATGAAGGGAACAGTCATGAACTCTCGAACCCGCGTCGCGGCGCAGGTAGTCGCGTCGGCGTTGCTCATGGTCGCCGCGCTCGTCGCCCCGGCCGCGGCCGCCGCGCCACCCGACTCCGCCGCCACCGACACGCTGCGTCACGTCGTCACGTTGCCCGAGGTCGTCGTCTCGACGGCCCGCGCCGGCGAGCGCGCGCCGATCGCGCGCTCCGTCCTGACGCGCGACGCGCTGCGCGATCTCAATCGCGGCGAGGACACGCCGATGGTGCTGTCGACGCTGCCCGGCGCGTACGCGTACAGCGACGCGGGCAACGGCATCGGCTATTCGTACCTGTCGATCCGCGGCTTCCCGCAGCGCCGCATCAGCGTGACCGTGAACGGCGTGCCGTTGAACGACCCGGAGTCGCACGAGGTCTACTGGATCGACCATCCGGATTTGCTTGCGTCGACGAGCGCCGCGGAAGTGCAGCGCGGCGTCGGCTCGGCGCTGTACGGCGCGGCGTCGCTCGGCGGCGCGGTGAATCTCGAGACCGGGCCGATGGACGCGCTGCCGCATACGAGCGCGCTCCTCGCGTACGGCTCGTACGACACGAAGCGCCTGATGCTCGAAATGGGCTCGGGCGCCTTGCAGGGCGGCTGGAACGTGTACGGGCGCTACTCGCGCATCGAGTCCCAGGGCTATCGCGATCAGTCGTTCACGCGGCTCTGGTCGTACGCGTTCTCGGCGCGTCACGAGTCGGGACGACAATCGCTGCGCGTCAATCTGTACGGCGGGCCGGAAGAGACGCACCTCGCGTACCTCGGCGTTCCCGCCGACTACATGGACGGCGCGGTCACGGGCAACGCCGATCGCGATCGGCGCTTCAATCCGCTCACCTACCCAAACGAGCGCGACCACTTTTTCGAGCCGCATTACGAATTGATCCACACGTGGTCGCCGTCCGAGCATTTCGCGCTCACGCAGACGCTGTTCTGGTTCGACGGCCGCGGCTTCTACGACGAGCAGCGCTTCGGGCAGAACCTCAGCGACTACCGGCTGAGCCCGTGGCTCACGGCCGACTCGACGCTCGCGCCGCGCGACTACTACCAGCAGGACGGCACGGGCGCGCTCACGCAGGACGGCTCGGGGCGCTTCACCGTCGAGCGCTTCGACGTGGTGCGGCGGCGCACAGTCGTCGACCGGCACTTCGGCTGGGTGCCACGCGCGAAGTTCACGCACGCGCGCGGCGCGCTCATCGTGGGCGGCGAGCTGCGCGCGCACGACGGCCGGCACTTCGGCGAAGTCTTAAGCGGCAGCGCGCTGCCGCCGGGCACGGCGCCCGACGTCCAGTACTACGACTATCACCCGCGCACGCTCGCGGCCGGGCTGTTCGCGCGTGAGGAGTATTCGCTCGCCCCCGCGCTGCTCGCGACCGCGGACCTGGGCTGGCGTCACGAGGGCTACGCGATGCGCGACGATCATTTCGACGGCATCCGCTTCGATCAGACGTACGACTTCGCGAATCCGCGCGTCGGCTTCACCTGGACGCCGCGCGCGTCGACGAGCGTGTTCGCGTCGTGGGCGCTGTCGGCTCGCGAGCCGGCGTTCCGCGACCTGTACGACGCCGAGGGTCTCGGCAGCGTGCCGCTCTACCGCATCGCCGACGTTGTGAACAACGTGTACCAGGACCCGCTCATCAAGCCCGAGCATGTGAGCGACGTGGAACTCGGCGCATCGTGGAAGCGCGAAACGGTGGAGGCGGGCGTGAACCTGTTCCGCATGGACTTCCGCGACGAGCTGGTCTACGCGGGGCAGTTCAACACGGATCTCGGCTATTCAATCATCGGCAACGCCGCTCGCTCGGTGCACCAGGGCGTGGAGCTGACAGGCCGCGCGGCGCGCGCCATGCGCGGCGGCCTGTCACTCGGGTTCGAAGGCAACGCCACGCTCTCCGACAACCATTTCGTGCGCTATCGCGAGGTCGATGGTCCGACGCCCGCCGACGTCGTGAGCTTCGACGGCAAGGCGCTCGGCTTCTTCCCCGCCGTCCTCGCGAACGTCACCGCGCGCGCCGCGTGGCGCTCGGCGTCCGTGCATGCCGACGTGCGCCACGCCGGGCGCGTGTACGTCGACAACACCGAGAGCATCCTGGCCAGCGTCGGCCCGCACACGACGCTTGACCTGGGCGCGGCGTGGCGGCGGCCGATCGGCGGCAACACGCTCGCGCTGACGTTCGACGTGCTGAACGCGCTCGACACGCGCTACGCGACGAGCGGCTACATGGACTACGACGCGACGGGAGCGCTCGTGCCGCAGTTCATGCCGGCGGCAACGCGGCACGTGCTGGGTCAAGTCCGCGTGGACTTCTAGCGGGGATGTAGAAGCAGCGTGATATCGTCGTCCGTGAGGTCGACGACATGATGCAACCAGGGGCGGCTCTGACCGCAAAGGCAAGAACGCGCCGACTGGCTGACGGGCGATCAGCGAAGCCTGTGCTCGTTCGCAACGGGCCACGGATGCTGGGCCGTTTCGTCGCCTGGCCGCTCGCGCCATGGCTGACGCTCCTTGTCGCGGCGCTTGTACTCCTCGCGAAGTGTGTCCCGGCGCCGCTGGGCGTGCCCGTCGCGGACGACTTCGACTATCTCCACCGCTCCATGTTCGCGAGCCATCACTCCTGGCTCGGCGGCGGCGGCGCGAACGTCTATTGGAGGCCTGTCGGGCGACAGCTGTATTTCGCTCTCACTTCCTGGTTCGTCGTTCATCAGCCAGGCGTCGTGGCGCTTGTCCACGGGCTCACGCTCCTCGCGACGGCGGCGCTGCTGCTGAAGGCGTTGCTCCCCCGGCTTCAGTGGCCGGCAGCGGTCTTCGCCGCAACCTTCGTCCTCTTGCTCGACGGCACTCGGATGCTCATCGCGTGGCCGAGCAACTTCATGGACCTGGGCGCCATCCTTTTTGCGGTCGTGGCGCTGCACGAGGCGCTCCGCGAGCGCACGCTGACGATGGCCATCGCGATGCTGCTCGCTCTCCTCTCGAAAGAGATCGCCGTGGTGGCCGTCGTCTTGATTCCGTTCGCGCCAGGCATCGTTGGGCGCCGCCGTCAGGCACTCGGCGCGGGAGTCGTCCTTGTTGTCTGGGGGATCGCTTACACATTCGTCGAGCGGCAAGACAGGCTGATCCCTTCGTTTGCGCCTGGCGCGACCGGGGACGCGGCCGAACGTGTCTTGAGCGGATGCACATGGGCTTTGATGAGCGGCCTCCACTCCGCCTTCAGCCTGTCGACGCATGCGTCGCCGTTCCAAGCTGTCGCAACGCCGATTCTGGCGTTGCTCGCGGCAGCAGTGACGTTGACGGCGTGGCGCAGGGCCGACGTGCGCGATCGCATGAAGACTGTGGGCCCATGGGTGCTCTGGGGCGTTCTGTGGTTCGTCTTCAGTTCACTGGCGCTCGCTCCGCTCTATCCGGCGTGGACGCCCTACCGGGCTGTGTTCGGCGCAATTGGGTTGGGCATCGGCCTCGCCTCTCTAGCGGGAGCAGTCTCGCCAACGCTGCTTGCATCGATTGCCGCTCTTCGTGTGGCTCTATTCATCGTGAGCCCGGGACCGCCCGCGCGAATCGAGCCGACTCCGCCCGACCATGGCGCGTACCTCGATTTCCCCAGGCTCGTGCGGCTCGAGCGCATCGTCGTCGAGACGCGAGACAAGCTGTTGCTCACCCACCATGCACTTCCCCATGGAGCGATCGTCGGTATCCAGGGATATCCGCTCCTCAGCACGTTTGCGTTCGCGGGCCCGAAGGCCCTTCACGTGTGGTACGCGGACACCACGCTCCAATGGGCCTTTGTCGGCGAGCAGGGCACGCGGGCGGCGGCGAGCTACGCCGCCATCCTTGAATACGAGCCAGATGGATCGAGCCAGATTGCCAGCGTGGCGCCCATCGCTACCGCACTCGAGGATTCAGGTCTCGTGCTGATGAGCCAGGGGCAGTGGGGGCGAGCGCTCGCGCTGTTGGATGCGGCCGACTCGGCGCAGCCCGATCGGTTGGCCCACGTATTCCTCGGCGCCCTGTTCGGAAGACGCGCCGTTTGCCTTCTCAGTCTGGGGCGAGTCATGGAGGCCGAGACGGAGGCACATCGGGGCGCCGCGCTTTGGTCTTACAACCCTGATGCCCGGATTACGCTTGCCTCCATCCTCTTCGACCGCGGTGACGCGCGAGGCGCCGAAGCCGAAGTCGACACAATGCTGATCTACAATCCGCGCGACCGAGACGCGTTGCAGATTCGTGACAGGATCGGCTCATCATCGAGAGGCTCCTAGTCAGGCGATCGTTTAAGCGCCTCGATCGACACTGCCTGCGATCTACCACGTCGCGAGCGACTCGGGCATGATGCGGCGATGGACGATCTGCACGAGGCACCGGCCGGCCGAAACCTGATCGAGCGCCGCGTGCGCCGCGCGTGGGGCTCGGCCGTCGCGTCGCTGCATCGCACGCGGCACCTCGGCTGGGTCGACCTGCTCGTGCTGGCCGGCCTCGCGGGGCTGCTGTTCGGCGCGCAGCGTGTCGCCCACGAGTGGGCCGGCCGCCTGCAGCCCACGGTGCACATCGACTTGAGCCCGCTCGCGCTGCCGCGTTACACGCTGTACTCGCTGTCGCGCGGGCTGCTCGCGTACGGGCTGTCGCTCGGGTTCACGCTGGTCTACGGCTACTGGGCCGCGAAGGACGCGATCGCCGAGCGCGTGCTCATCCCGCTGCTCGACATCCTGCAGAGCATCCCGATCCTCGGCTTCATGCCCGGGCTCGTGATCGCGCTCGTCGCGGCGTTCCCGAGTCGCAACGTCGGACTCGAGCTGGCCGCGGTGATCATGATGTTCACCGGCCAGGTGTGGAACATGACGTTCAGTTACTACCACTCGCTGCGCGCCGTGCCGGAGGCGCTGCAGGAAGTCGGCAGCGTGTATCGCTACGACTGGTGGCAGCGCCTGAAGTGGATCGAGCTGCCGTTCGCGACCATCGGCCTCGTCTGGAACAGCATGATGAGCATGGCCGGCGGTTGGTTCTTCCTGATGATCAACGAGGCGTTCGTGCTCGGCTCGCGCGACTTCCGCCTGCCCGGCATCGGCTCGTACATGAGCGTGGCCGTGGCGCACGGCGACCTGCGCGCGATGGCGTGGGCCGTGCTCGCGATGACGCTGATGATCGTCGGGCTCGACCAGTTCCTGTGGCGTCCAGCCGTGGTGTGGGCGCAACGATTCCGTGCCGAAGAGAGTGCCTCCGAAGAGCGCGCGACGTCGTGGTTCCTCGAGTGGCTGAGTCATTCGTGGGTGCTGCGCCTCGCGCGCCACGCGTGGCGGCGGCGGCCGAAGCGACACGCGCATGCGCGGAGCGCGGCGACGGCGCACGCAGAGGGCGCGGCTCCGGCGCTCGCAGCGGGTACGGCGGCTGTGGCTGCCTCGCCGCCTCCACCCGTGGCCGCGCGCCAGCCCGAGCGCCCGGTGCCGATGTGGGCGCGGCCGGTCTCGGCGCTCGCATTCGCCCTGCTGCTCGGCGTGCTGCTGCTCGGGGCGTGGCGCGTCGCGCATCTGTTGCGCCCGGTGAGCGGGGCGCACTGGCTCGGACTCGTCGGCGCGGCGCTCACGACGCTGGCGCGCGTGCTCGCCTCGACGATGCTCGGCACGCTGTGGACGTTGCCGGTCGGGCTCGCGATCGGCCTGTCGCCGCGCCTGTCGCGCGTGCTGCAGCCGGTCGCCCAGGTCGCGGCGTCGTTCCCGGCGCCGATGATGTTCCCGGTCGTCATCGCGGGGCTGCATGCCGCGGGCGTCACGCTCGGCTGGGGCAGCATCCTGCTCATGCTGCTCGGCACGCAGTGGTACATCCTGTTCAACGTGATCGCCGGCGCCAGCTCGATCCCGGCCGACCTGCGCGAGGCCGCGCGCGGCTACCGGCTGTCGCTGGTGCAGCGCCTGCGCACGCTCTACGCTCCCGCGGTGTTTCCGTATCTCGTCACCGGCTGGGTGACCGCGGCCGGTGGTGCGTGGAACGCGAGCATCGTGTCCGAGTACGTGTCGTTCCATGGCCAGGTGCTGACCGCGCCGGGCGTCGGCTCGTCGATCAGCATCGCCGCCGAGCACGCGGACTTTCCGACGCTCGCGGCCGGCGTGCTCGTGATGTCGGCCATCGTCGTGCTGTTCAATCGCACCGTGTGGCGCCGCTGCTATCAGATCGCGGAAGAGCGCTTCTCGCTCAACCGCTGAAGGAGGATCCCGTGACCGTGACGAGCGCGCCGCCCGCGAGCGGCCTCCTGTGCGAGGCGCGCGGCGTGTCGCAGGAGTTCAAGCAGCCGAGCGGCCAGGCGCTGCGCGTGCTCGAGGACATCTCGCTCGGCGTGCACCCGCGCGAAGTCGTCGCGCTGCTCGGGCCGTCGGGCTGCGGCAAGTCGACGCTCATGCGCATCCTCGCCGGACTCATCCGCCCGACGTCCGGCGAAGTGCGCTACCGCGACGAAGTGCTGACCGGCCTCAATCCCGGCGTCGCGATCGTGTTCCAGAGCTTCGCGCTGTTCCCGTGGATGACGGTCGAACAGAACGTGCGCAACGTGCTCGTGGCGCGCAGCCTCGCGGACGACGAGATCACGCGCCGCGTCGCCGACGTGCTGCGGGCCGTCGGGTTGCGCGGCTTCGAGCACACGTATCCACGCGAGCTGTCGGGTGGCATGAAGCAGCGCGTCGGCATGGCGCGCGCGTTGTCGGTCCAGCCCGAGCTGCTGTTCATGGACGAACCGTTCAGCCAGGTCGACGCGCTCACCGCCGAGGGCCTGCGCGCAGAAGTCGTGGACCTGTGGTCGACGCACGATCGCAACCCGTCGTCGATCCTCATGGTCAGCCACGACATCAAGGAAGTCGCGTACATGGCCGACCGCATCGTCGTCATGGGCGCGAACCCCGGGCGCATCCGCACGATCGTCGAGAACCGGCTGCCGCGACCGCGCGACTATCGCTCGCCCGAACTGCTGCAGCTCGTCGATCAGCTGCACGACATCATCACCGGCAGCGAAATGCCGGACGTGCCCGAAGCGCCCGCGCCGACCGTCGCCGTGCCCGCGAGCGCGCAGCCGTTCGAGCCGCTGCCCGACGCCGGCCCCAGCGAGATCGTCGGCCTGCTCGAGTACCTCGACGCGCGCGGCGGCAGCGACGAGCTGTTCCACATCGTCGCCGACACGCACCGCGAGTTCGGGCAGGTGATCACGGTCGTGAAGGCCGCCGAGATGCTGGACTTCGTCGATACGCCGAAGCGCTCGGTGCTGCTCACGCCGAACGGGCGCCGCTTCGTGGCCGCGGCCGGCCCCGATCGCCGGGCCATCTGGCGCGCGCAGTTGCTCGAGATGCGGCTGTTCCGCCAGATCGCGGAAGTGCTCGAGCGCCAGGAAGAGCACAAGGTCGAGCGCGACTTCGTGCTCGAGACGATCGCGATGGCGATGCCGCAGGAGAACTACGAGCGCGTGTTCCACACGCTCGTCGTGTGGGCGCACCGCGGCGATCTGTTCGACTATCGCGAGGAAGACGAGACGCTGGTGCTGGGCGTGAGCGCGACGCCAACCGCGGCGCCGGGGGCTACGCCGCCCAGTTCCGCGTGATCGTGAGCCCGCTCTTCCAGCGCTCGATGCGCTGAAGGCTTTCGGGCGAGAGGCTGACGGGCATGCGCCGATCGCCGACTGTCAGCGTGGCGCGCACGCCGCGCCCGGGCGGCTTGCGGCGGTCGGACTCGATGCTCACGCGAGCGCGCTCGGCGACGCGCACGTCGCCGCTCGAACCCACGAACACCGCGCCATCACCGGTCAGGTGGCCCTTCCACGCTTCGGGCCACGTCAGGCTCCGGAACTCGATCATGTCCGCCGACTCGCGCACGCGCGCCGCGCGGATGGCGCGCACCATCTCGTCGAGCTGTTGCATCTCGGCCGGGCTCGGTGGCTCGTGAAACGCGTCGCGCTGCCCGGGAAAGCGCGTGAGCACGAACACGCCCCACACGACTTGCATGGCGCCGAGCTTGATCCACAAGCCGTCCATCGACCACGTCGGGTTCGGTGTGAACAGACCGATCGAGCTCGCGATGTTGTAGAACCCGACCATCGCGGCGCACGCGCTGTCGAGCAGCGCGCCGCCCGGCCGCGGCGCGGCGATGTTCCAGATGCCGGAGCCCACGAGCACGAGGCCGGCGATGCCGAGCACGAAGTCGCCGGGCGGCACGAACGACAGCGCGAGCGAGATGCCGCCGAACGCCACGCTGCCCCAGCCGGCGGCCTGCAGCCCGCGCCGCGCGGACCAATACGCGGCCACGCGGTCGAGTCGTGTCCAGTGATTGCCAGCGTCCACGGGTCCTCCGAGGGACAGGAAGAGCCGGGCGACATGAGGCGAGGTGCCGAGCGCGGACCCCGAGGGTTCGGGGACGAGTGTCGATCCGGTACAGAGATGGATCGGCCACGCTGCCGGAAATATTGAGGGGGATGTGGGGGCGAAGGCTCGCGGCAAAGCGTAATCAGGGGTTGCGGCCCGGAATTGCAATATCAGGATCGGTGGGGCCATTGGGCAAGGGCGCAAGGATCTCATGAATCGTCGTGCCTTTGAGCAACGGCAGCACGATGTGCGGGCGGCTCACTTCGTCGGAGCGCACGACCACGCTGACCGCGGTCGACTCGCACTTCACCTGCCACGTGCCTACTGGCACGTGCGCGAACGCGAACCTGCCGCGATCGTCCGTGACGGTCCTCAGGCCTGCCGGAACGAGCTCGACCGCCTGTAACGACCCGGGGCTGCCGGGGCCGTATTCGACGCGGCCGTAGATGACACCGTACGGCTTGCCCGTCCACGAATACTCGGACGGGGCCGCGAGCGCTTGGCGCACCAGATCGAGGAGCGGCGTTCCGCCGGGCCCGATCGTGCCGCGCGATGTCGGCGCGACGGTGCTCTGGAACTGCACCCTGCCGCACGACGGGCTCAGTTCGACCGACACGATGTCTTCACCGCTCCGAAACGTCACGCCCAGTTCCACCGCCGGATGGCACGGCTCCAGGGGCGCGAGCCCGCTGCGATACGTGGAGGTGTTCGCGAGCAGGGCCTTGAACTGACGGGTCCATCCGTTGCTCGGCGCCGGGATCTCGGTTGCGATCCACGCCCCGCCGAGACGCTCGGGCTCTCTTTGCGGAACGAAGGCATCGCCTGCAGCCCGCTCGCGCTCGCGTGACGGATCGAGCCGGTAGACGCGCACGTAGTGGGCGCGGCGAACCACGTCCAGTATCAGGGAGTCGGGCGTCTCGAAAGCCACGATGGGCGCGACGTCCGGTTCGCGGACGACGACCGGGACGTCGACCGTCTGATGCGGCGCGACGAGGACGTCGCGACGCTCGCGCTCGAAACCAATGCACTGGACGAGTATCGAGCGTGCGCCAGCGGGGACGCGCACGATCGAGTAGTGGCCCTTTTCGTCCGTCATCGTGCCAAGCTTCGTCCCGATCACGATCACGTTCGCGAACGCGATCGGCTGACCGCTCGCCACATTCCGAACGACGCCGGCGATCTCCCCCGTCACCGTCGTATCGGGCGTATCCCCGCGCCTCATCCCCACACCCGCCGGCGGCAGGCCCGTGATGTCGGCGCTCAGCGCGTGCGGTGTGGCTGTCGCCAGCGCCACCCCCGCCGCGAGCGCCGCGAGTACGCGGCGCGCGTTCATTTCGCCGCCGTGGGCGCGGTGCTGTCGGCGACGGCGGCCTGGGCGAGCAGGTCGAGCACGAGGTGCCCCTTGTCGCTCAGCAGTCCCGAGCTGTCGTGGCGGTCCTTGCTCTGGAAGAACACGACGCCGCAGCGCGTGCTGATCTCGACGTCCGTCGTCACGCGCCCGTTGCGAAAGCGCAGTCCGACGCCCGGCTTCGGCACGCACTGCACCTGCTCGGTCGAGCCGTGCATGTACGTTTCGTCGCGCGACAGGCGCACCGCGACGTCGCGGCCCCACTTCGCGCTCGGCAGCGGGACCTCGCCGAGCAAGAGCCAGCGCCCGAACCGCTCGGCGTGCGCGGAGTCCGTGGCGCTGGCCAGCGCGCCCAGGCGATAGAGGTGCACTTCGTCGACGTCCGCGAGCCGCGCGAGCGTGAAGCGATCGGGCGTGGGGACGTCGATGTGGTGCTTCGCGTCGGGATCGGCGCCGAGCGGGATGTCGATCTGCGCGGTGCCGCCCTCGGGGACGGTTACGGGCTCCTGCACGACGGTGAACCCGAACGCCTGCACGCGCAGCGTCTGCGGGCCGGACGGCACGTCCGTCAGGTAGAAGACGCCATTGTCGTCCGTGAGCGTCGACAACTGCGGCGCGGAGATCACGGTCACGTTGGCCAGCGGGCACACGGCCCCGCTCACCACGTCGCGCACGACGCCGCGCACGTTGCCGATGCGCGTGGCCGTGCTGGTGGTGGGCGGCGCCGCGCCGGGATTCATGTTGTCGGGCCGCGCGGACGCCGCGAGCGTCAGTCCGGAGATCAGGACGAGGGCGGCGAGGGCGTTCGAACGTGCGGGCATGGTCGATGGGTCCTTCTAAAAGCTCCCTCAGCCCGGTCCGCGTCGCCCGGAGCGCGCGGCCAGCTTGCGCGCCAGTGCCGTGAGGGCGGCGTCGGGCGAATCGGGATCAACGTAGCGCAGAGTGGCGCGCGGCGCGAGGGGCTTCGTGAGCGCGGCCCGCCACACCTCCACCGAAATCCGCCGGTGCGTGATGGTATGGCGCACGATGCGGTCGGTCGGCTCGAGCCGGGCGGTGAGCCCGAGGCGGCGGAGTTCGGCGGCCAGGACGGTGCGCGGCTTGGCTCCGGCGGCCACGTCCACGCCCGGCGGCTCCCACAGGCCGTCGAGCAGCGCGCCCGCGCGTCGGGCCATGAGCACGCGGCCGCGGCGCTCGACGATCGCGACCGCGCGGCGCAGCGCCACGCTCGCGCGGCGGACGGCGGGCGGCGGGAACGCCTCGGGCTTCCCGAGCGCGAACGCGCGGCACGACGCGCGCACCGGGCACTCCGCGCAGCGCGGCGCACGCGGCGTGCACACGGTCGCGCCGAGTTCCATCAGCGCCTGGTTCCAGTCGCCGGGCTCGCGTTCGGGCACGAGCGCCGTCGCCACCTCCCACAGCGCGCGCGCGTCGCGGGGGTTGCGCACGACCCATGGCTTCGCGCACCAGCGCGCGAGCACGCGCGCGACGTTGCCGTCGAGCACGGGCAGCGGCACGCCGAACGCGATCGACAGCACGGCGCCAGTGGTATAGCGGCCGACACCGGGCAGGTCCGCGAACGCCTCGGCCTTCTCGGGCACCCGGCCGGCGTGCTCGCGCACGACCTCGCGGACGGCCGCATGCAGATGGCGCGCACGACGGTAGTAGCCGAGCCCGGCCCACGCGGCGAGCACGTCGGACTCGCGCGCATTTGCCAGGTGATCGAGTGACGGGAACCGGCCGATGAACCTTAGGTAATATGGTGTGGCGGTGGCGACCTGGGTCTGCTGGAGCATGACTTCGGAGACCCAGATGCGATACGGATCGCGCGTGCGCCGCCACGGCAGGTCGCGACGCATCAGGCGATACCAGGCGAGCAGACGGCGCTGCAGTTGGGCGCGCCGCGACCCCACGAGCAAGGAGCGATCAGCAACCATGGGCGGTCCCGACGCGATTCGCGCCGACTTCGAGAACGTGGTGCGCAGCCCCGAGCCGATGCTCGACCTGGCGCGGGCCGCGCTGCTCGTCGCCGCCGAAAGCGATCCGCAGGTCGACGTCGACGCGACGCTGTCGCAGTTCGATCGCTGGGCCGAAGAGCTGCGCGCGCGCATCCAGCCCGACTGGAACAACCTGCAGAAGCTGGCGCGCCTGCGCACGTTCGTGTTCGACGACCTGGGCTTCCGCGGCGATCGCAACGACTACTTCAGCCCGAGCAATTCCCTGCTCCACGAAGTGCTCGAGCGCAGGCGCGGCATTCCGCTGACGCTGGCCATCGTCATGATGGAGCTGGGCTGGCGCGTCGGCATTCCGTTCGAGGGCGTCGGCTTCCCCGGACATTTCCTGGTGCGCCTCGCCGGCGAGCCCGGCGATCTGCTGCTCGACCCGTACACGCGCGGCATGTCGGTCCACGAGGACGATTGCCGGCGCATGCTCATGGAGAGCACGGGCGGGCGCGTCGAGTTCGACGCGCGGCTGCTCGCATCGGTGGGCAAGCGCCAGATGCTGACGCGGCTCCTGCACAACCTGAAGGGCGCGTACCTGCGCGCCGGGGACGACGCGAACGCGCTGGCTGCGGTCGAACGTATCCTGATCCTCGAGCCGCAGGACCTCGACCAGGTGCGCGACCGCGGTCTGCTGCTGTTCCGCATGCGCCAGTACAACCGCGCGCTCGACTCGCTGCAGCGCTACCTCGACGGCGCGCCCGGCGCCGCCGACCGCGAGGCGACGGAGCAGCACGTGCGGACGCTGCGCCAGCTGCTCTCCAGCCTGAACTAGCGGCCCGCGGCCGCCCCGCTTCACGTCGGACTCGGTAGGCATTATCGTGCTCGGGAGTCTCGCATATCGCACCCCGGAGCCGGAACGTGCCCGCCACCTCGCTGATGAAGCGCTATCGCCTGGACGCCCCGATCGGCCGCGGGGCAACCGGCGTGGTCTATCGCGCGCACGACGCGGTGCTCGATCGGCGCGTGGCGGTCAAGGTGCTGGACGGGCCGCTCGACGCCGAGGCCCGCGAGCGCGTCGCGCGCGAGGCGCGCGTCTCGGCGTCGCTGAACCACCCGCACGTCGTCGCGATCTACGACAGCGGCGAGGACGACGGCCAGGTGTTCCTGGTCATGGAGCTGGTCGACGGCCCTTCCCTTCGTGACGCGAAGGGACTTTCAGTCGCCGAGATCGTCGACATCGCGTGTCAGTTGTGCGACGCGCTCGCCCACGCGCACGCGCACGGCATCGTCCACCGCGACCTGAAGCCCGAGAACGTGCTGCTCGCGCCCGGTTCGGACGGGCCGGACGCGAAGCTCGCCGACTTGGGGCTCGCGCGCTCGCGGCGCGCGACGCGCATCACGAGCGAAGGCGCGGTGCTCGGCACCGCGCTGTACCTGGCGCCCGAGCAGGCGCTGTCGCTCGACGTCGACGGTCGCGCCGATCTGTACGCGCTCGGCGCGCTGCTCTACGAGCAGCTGACCGGACGCCCGCCGTTCGACGGCGACGATCCGCTCGCCATCATCTCGCAGCACCTGCACGCGCCGGTCGTGCCGCCGCGCGCGCTCAAGCCGGATCTGCCACCCGCGCTGGACGCCATCGTCGTGCGGCTCCTCGCCAAGAATCCCGACGATCGCTTTCCCGACGCGGCCGCGGCGGGCGCGGCGCTGGCCGCGGCGCCGCTCGATCCCGCGACGGAAACTCCGGCCGACGAAGGCACCGACCGCGTCGCGCTGCTCGATCAGCTCGCGCGTGGCCGCCTCGTCGGGCGGCGCGGCGAGCTGCAGCAATTGCGCGAGCTGTGGCAGCGCGCGCGCCGCGGCCAGGGCCATCTCGCGCTCGTCTCGGGCGAGCCCGGCGTGGGCAAGACGCGGCTCGCGAACGAGGCGATCGTGTTCGCGCAGCTGAACGGCGCCACGATCCTCAAGGGCGGCAGTTACGAGTACGAGGCGACGACGCCGTACCTGCCGTTCATCGAGGCGCTGCGCAGCTGGGTGCGTGCCGCCGACGTCGCCACTCTGCGCGCGCGGCTCGGCGACTCGGCGGCGGACCTGGCGCGCTTCGCGCCCGAGATCGAGGCGCGCCTGGGAACGCTCGAGCCCGACCCGCCGCTGCCGCCGAACGAGGAACGCCTGCGCCTGTTCGATCACGTCGCGCGCTTCTTCCGCGCGCTGGCCCAGGACGATGGGCTCCTGCTGTTCCTCGACGACCTGCATTGGGCCGATCACGGTTCGCTCGCGCTGCTCCACTACCTGATGCGCAATCTCAAGGACGCGCGCTGGCTGGTGCTCGCCACGTATCGCGAGGTCGAGCTGGGCCGCGACCATCCGCTGGCCGCGTCGCTCGTCGAGTGGAATCGCGAGCGCCTGGCCACACGCGTGTCGCTCGGGCGCTTCGGCGCGAGCGAGACCGGCGCGCTGCTCGCCACGATGTTCGGTCAGGAGACGGTGACCGCCGACTTCGCGGCCGCCGTCCACCGCGAGACGGAAGGCAATCCGTTCTTCATCGAGGAAGTCGTGAAGGCGCTGATCGAGCGCGGCCAGATCTTTCGCGACCGCGAAGGCTGGCAGCGCGAGTCGGTGAAGGCGCTCATCATCCCGCAGAGCATCAAGGCCGCCGTCGGCCGGCGCCTCGAACGCCTGAGCGAGCCGTGCACGGAGGTGCTGCACGCCGCGGCGGCGCTCGGCAAGCAGTTCGGCTTCGCGGAACTCGCGAGCGCGGTCGCGCTCGACGAGGGCGCGCTGCTCGACGCGCTCGACGAGGCGGGCGGTGCGCAGCTCGTGCGCGCGACGTCCGGCGAGTCGTTCGCGTTCACGCACGACAAGATCCGCGAAGTGCTGTACGAGGAACTGAACCCGATCCGCCGCCGGCGCCTGCACCAGCGCATCGGCCAGGCGCTGGAGAAGCTCTACGCGACGGCGCTCGACGTGCACAGCCCGGACCTCGCGTATCACTACGTCGAAGCCGGCGATCTGGAAAAGGGTTTTGCGTACTCGCTGCAGGCCGCGGATCGCTCGCTCGCCGTGTTCGCGACCGGCGAAGCGCTGACCCACACGCTGCGCGCCCGCGAATGCGTCGAGGCCCACGGCGATGCCGCACGCCTCGCGGAAATGGACCGGCGCCTCGGCAACCTGTACGGGCTGCGCGGCGAACTCGCGCCGGCGGTCGCCGTGTACACCCGGCTGCTGGCCGCGGCGAGCGGGACGCGCGAGCGCGCCGCGGTCAAGGTCCTGCTCGCCGAGATCCATGCGCGCAACGGCGAGCCGCGGGGCATGACGCTGCTCGAGGAGGCGCTCGCCGATCTCGACCCCGTGACGCAGGCGGTCGATCGCGCGAACGCGCTGACCATGGTCGGGCGCTACCACCACTACCGCATGGAGCACCGGCGCTCGATCGAATACTTCGAGCAGGCGCTCGCGGTGCTGGAGCCGATGGATCGGCTCGAGGATCTCGCGCAGCTCTACAGCTACTTCGCGGGCGCATACCAGCACCTCGCGTTGTTCGACGAGAGCATGGCCTGGGCGCGGCGCGCCCTCGTGCTGGGCGAGCAGCGCAACAACCCGGTCCTCATGGGCATCGGCCACGAGTTCCTGGCCGAGGACAACTCGGCAACCGGGCGTTGGAAGGAAACGCGCGAGCACTCGCTGAAGAACCGCGAGATCGGCGAGCGACTGGGCTCGCTCGAACGCCAGGCCTGGAGCTCGTTCCCCCTGGCGCTGGCCGCCTACGCGACCGGCGATCTCGAAGGCGCGCTGCGCGAAGTGGAGTACGGCGTCGTGCGCTTCGCACAGGGCGGCGACGTGCGCGGCTCGATCTTTCCGCGCGTCGTGCGCGTGCGCGTGCTGTGCGATCTCGGCCGGATCGATGAGGCACGCCCCGAGGCCGAGCAGGTGCACGCCGACGCGGAGCGACTGGGCCAGCCGCTGCTGCGCACCCTAGGTCGCCAGGCGCTCGCGTACGTGCACCTGGCGGACGGCGACGCCGCGGGCGCCGCGGCGCTCGGCGCCGACTGCGAGTCGTGGTATGCCGGCACCGACAATCGGATCGGGCTCACCGTCCTCGCGCCGTGGTACGCGATGGTGTGCCTGGCGGCCGGCCAGCTCGACGAAGTGGCGCGCGTCTGCGCGTTCGCGATTCCGCTGTGCCGCGAGGTCGGCGCCCAGGAATCGCTCGTGCGCCTGTCGAGCGTTCAGGCCGCGCTGTCGGCCACCCGCCGCGAGGACGAGGCCGCCGCGCGCGAATTCGCCGCCGCGCTCGCGTTCGCCGAGAAGCTGGAAATGCGCCCCGAGCAGGGGCACATCTTCGGGGCGCGCGCCGCGTGGCATCGGGCGTGCGGCGACGCGGCCGCGGCCGTCGCCGACGAAAACAAAGCGATCGAGCTGTTCGAGGCGTGTGGGATGAAGCCGGCGGCCGCGAAGCTGCGCGAGGGCGCGAAGCGCCGCCCGGCTACGCCTTCGGTCTGAGCTGCGCCGACGCCACGTCCTTGAGATTGGGCGTCGGCGTCTGGGTGCCGGTCCACGCGCAGTTCATGACGACGCCGCAGCGCGGGCACTCGAAGCGCGCTTCCGCGCCCTCTTCGGACGTGGGCATCCAGCGTTCGAGCTTCGTCTGGCAACCGGGCGTGTAGCAGAGATAGACGCAGAGTGGCATCGGAACTCCGGGGAAAGTCTCAGCGGGGCGCTGCGCCCATCGCCGGGTCGACGATCAACGCGTGCAGGGTAATGCCGGCGGCCTCGGGCGACAACTTGACGACGTGCTCGCCCCCGCCGCGCGCCAGCTCGTAGAGCCGCGGCTCGTCGACGTCGACGTACGACGCGCCGTTGGACTGGAGATGCGCGTCGGCGCCGAGCGCGGCCGCGGGCAGCCACGCTTCGTCACGCAGCACGAAGAGCCGCACCCGTGCCCCAGGCGGCGGCGAGATCACGGCGTACAGCGCGCCTCCCGCGTAGCGCAACGCGACCAGGTTGTCGGCGCCGCCGCGGGCCGCGGTCAGCCCATCGGCCTCCGGCGTCCACCAGCCCACCGGATACGGAACGTCCTCCTTGCCTTCGACCTGATAGCGGAACTCCGCGGTGAACGCGTGCGCTCGTCCGGGGCCCGCGCCGACGAGCGGGCCCTCGCGCACGCGCCCGCTGCCGAGTTCGATGACGCGCGGCGGATCGCTCGCGGGCGTGGCCGCTCCCGCGCCGAGCAGCGGGAACGATTGCTCCGGGTGCAGCGTGACGAGTTGCGCGCGAATCCAGCGCGCGACGCTCTCCATGGAAGGCGTCCCCGCGGTGCGCCCCACGACGTGTCCTTCGCGATCCACCATCACGATGACCGGCAGGCGATCGGGCGCCGCGAGCGCGCGGCGCACTTCGCCGGCCGGATCGAGCGCGATCGGGAACGTCGCGCCGGCGCGCCGCGCGGCGCGTCCGACGACGGCGCTGTCGGTCGCGAACGAGTAGCCGGGCGCGTGGACGCCGATGACGTGGAGCCCCCAGCGCTCGGCCGCGACGCGCCAGCCGTCGGCCACGCCGAGCGCGCGCAGCGACGCCGGGTCGGCGTCGCTCCACACCACGATCACGGTCGGCGCGCCCGCGAGCGCGGCGGCATCGGCCGCCGAGCCGTCGACCCAACCCTCGGCCAGGCGCAGCGCGTCGGCCGCGCTGCGCGCCGGCGCCCGCCCCGGCTCGGCGGCCGGCGTGCGTCGCAACGCGCGCTGCACGATCCGCGCGACGGGGAACCCGGCGATGCCGAGCACGAACACGACGATGACGAGCGACACCCAGAGGCGAGTGCGGGCAGGTGGCGGGGGCGTCGCGGACGGGCACATGAGCCGGCGATTATAGAGGCCGGCGCGCGGCGACTGCTCGGCCAAACTGCGGGCGCGCGGCGTCTCGAGCATCGAGCACGGCGCGGGTGCCGCGAGCCCGGAGCCGCGCGGGCGCTGTGCTAGACTGCGCGCCTCGCATCACGCACCTGTGTTTTCGCGCGCGGACGATCGTTCGCGCGGGTCGCGGCCGGCAACGCCCGCCTCGTCGGGCAGGGAGTCCGTTCATGCTGAAGCGCTACTTCGGAGTGTTGGCGATCCTCGCGCTCGCGATCGCGGGGTTCGGATGCTCGGGCAAGACGTCGGTGAAGGGCCCCGCCGACTCGACCGGCACGGCGACGGCGGCGGCCGGCGACGAGTTCAAGATCGGCATCATGACCGGCACCGTGTCGCAGGGCGAAGAGGACTTCCGCGCCGCGCAGCAGGTGAAGGCCAAGTACGGCTCGCGCGTGATCGCGGTCACCTACCCCGACAATTTCATGCAGGAGCAGGAGACCGTGATCGCGCAGCTCACCGGTCTCGCCGCGGATCCCAAGGTGAAGGTCATCATCGTCGGTCAGGCCGTGCCGGGCTCGGTCACGGCGGCGCGCAAGATCCGCGAACAGCGCCCCGACATCCTGATCGGCTTCATCGGACCGCACGAGGATCCGGACGTCGTGAACACGGCGTGCGACCTGGCGATCCAGCCCGACCAGATCACGCGCGGCGTGACGATCGTCGATGAAGCGGCGGCGATGGGCGCGAAGAACTTCGTGCACTACTCGTTCCCGCGTCACATGTCGCAGCTGCTGCTCGCGCAGCGCCGCGACATCATGAAGCAGGAATGCGCGAAGAAGGGTCTCAAGTTCTATTTCGTGACCGCGACCGATCCGATGGCCGAGGGCGGCCTCCCCGCGGCGCAGCAGTTCATCCTCGAGGACGTGCCGCGGCAGCTGCAGCGCCTGGGCAAGGACACGGCGTTCTACACGACGAACGACGGCATGCAGGAGCCGCTCATCAAGGCGCTCGTGCAGGCCAAGGCCGGCTACTTCGTGGAGCAGGACGTGCCCGCGCCGACCGCCGGATATCCGGCCGCGCTCGGCCTCAAGATCCCACCCGACAAGGCCGGCGACATGGCGTGGCTGAACGGCGAGATCAAGGCGCACATCGCGACGCTCGGCATGAGCGGCCACTTCGGCACGTGGGATCAGCCGGTCGACATGGTCTCGATCCGCGCGTTCACGAACCTGCTCGTCGACGCGGTCGACAAGAAGGCCGACTTCCGCGATTCGACGACCGTGCGCAAGTACGTCGAGATCGAGGCCGGCGGGCCGGTGTTGCTGCGCAAGTACGACGCCAAGGGCAACCAGTGGCTCGTCGTGCTGCCGCACATCGTGTACTAGGCGAGACGCTGCGCATCGACCGAGAGCGCGTGAAGAAGGCGCCGCCCCCACTTCGGGAGCGGCGCCTTCTGCGTTGCATGGCGTCGCGGGGCTTACGAGCTGCCCTGGTCGCTGCGGCGTGGCCCGTGGCGCTTCGACTACATCCAGGGCTCGTCGCCCGACGGCCCGTAGATCGACGGAATCTTCGCGCCGAGGATGCGCATGTACACGCTGAGCTGGCCGCGGTGATGCGTGTGGTCCATGAGCATGAGCCACATCACGTCGCCGACGCGCACGTCGCCCAGCTGCTTCGGACCGACCGGGAACTTGATCGTCTCGTTCAGCCGCGATTCCGGCGTGGCCTTGAGTTTCGCGACGAACTCGGTGTGGCTCTTCTCGTACATCTTCACGATCTCCGCGATCGACACCTTGGGCGCCGGCGGCGGACCCGTGACTTCGATCGGCCCGGCGAACGCGGCCTGCACGACCTGCTCCTCCATCATGAACGTCCACACCAGCTCGCGCGCCTCGCGCGACTTCTCCGCGGGCTTGAACGTCTCCTTGCCGGCCGGATAGTTCGCGAGCAGTTTCATCGTGATGGCGAATTCCTGCGCGTTCGTGTTCAGGAACACGTCCTTCTCGTTCATCGTCTGAGTGCTCATGGCACGTCTCCGCTGGTTCGAGTGAAGCCGCGCCGCGCTCCGAACGCGACGCGGCGGGGCTACAGCTTCTGCGTGAGGCGCGCGAGGCAGGCGTTCCAGCCCTGCTCGTGCTTGTCGCGGGTCTCGTCGTTCGGGAAGCGCTCGTGGACGATCACGACCTCGGTCTCGCGACCGACTTCGTGGAATTCCACTGTGACGAGCGTGTCGCTCGCCCCGGTGGCGTCGTCCCAGCCCCAGGTGAACACGAGCTTCGACGGCTTCACGATCTCGACGTAGCGGCCGAGGGCGACGTGCACGTTGCCGCCCTTGTGGTGCATCTCGATGCGGTACTCCCCGCCCGGCCGCACGTCAGCGGTCGCGACGGTGCGGTACTCGTCGCTCGGCGCGAACCAGCGGCTCAGCGCGGATGCCTCCGCCCACGCCGCGAAGACTTCTTCGCGCGGATGCGAGAACTTGCGGACGATGCGGAGCGAGAGGTTCGCCCCCGAACCGGTCGTGGCCATTTCGCTGCCTCCTCGGGCTTGTGCATGCGGTTGAGATAGCGCTCGAGGGAGTCGAGCTGCCGATCCCAGAACGCGCGGTAGAACTCGATCCAGCGGTTGATGTCTTCGAGCGGCTTGGGGTCGAGCGACAGTTCGTGTACGCGCCCACGGCGCTCGCGGCGCAGCAGCCCGGCGCGCTCGAGCACGCGCAGATGCCGTGAGATCGCCGGGCGCGACACGCCGTGGATGTCCGCGAACCCGGCCGGCGACGCGCTGCCCTTCGCCAGGTGCTCGAGGATCGCGCGTCGCGTCGGGTCGGCCAGAGCACTGAAGACTTCGCCGATGTCGCTCGCTTGATGGTTAACCATGTGGTTAACCATAGAGACGGTCGCGAACGGGCGCAAGTGAGAATTTTCGACGGCCTCTCGTTCACCCGCGATCGGGCCGCCGGGTCGTCCGCCGGGTGGCGGCGCCCCGCCGCACACGCCCCTCCCGCGCACGCACTTGCGCCGCGCGGGCGCGACCGTGCATTCTCGCCGGCCTCATGCGCCCCGCGCCGAAAACGACCAACCTCCCGCTCGCTCCGTGACCGCCCCGGTCCTCGAACTCGAGAACATCACCAAGGAGTACGAGGGCAACCGCGTCCTCAAGGGCGTTTCGCTCGCAGTGCGCCCGGGCACGATCCACGCCCTCGTCGGCGAGAACGGCGCGGGCAAGAGCACGCTCATGAACATCCTGTTCGGCATGCCCGTGATCCGCGAGACCGGCGGCTTCGGCGGGCGCGTCGTGCTGGGCGGCGCCGCGGTGACGTTCGCGTCGCCGGGCGACGCCATGAAGGCCGGGCTCGGCATGGTGCACCAGGAGTTCATGCTGATTCCGGGCTTCTCGGTCGCCGAGAACATCAAGCTGAACCGCGAGCCGACGCGCCGGAATCCGCTGTCGCGCGTGTTCGGGCGGGCGCTCGAAACGCTCGACGTGCCGGCCATGCGCCGCGACGCGCGCGCGGCGCTCGATCACGTCGGCCTCGATCTCGGCGAATCGACGCCGGTGGCCGGGCTGCCGGTCGGCTACATGCAGTTCATCGAGATCGCGCGCGAAGTCGACAAGAAGAACCTGCGCGTCCTCATTTTCGACGAGCCGACCGCCGTGCTCACCGAAACCGAGGCGACGCGCCTGCTCGACGTCATGCGCGCGCTCGCCGACTCCGGCCTCGCCGTGCTTTTCATCACGCACCGTCTCGACGAAGTGCTGAACGTGGCCGACGAGATCACGGTGCTGCGCGACGGCGAAATCGCGGCGCGGCTGAACCCGAAGGAGACGACGGTCGAGCGCATCGCCGAGCTGATGGTCGGGCGCCCGGCCGCCGTCGTGCGCCACGCGCGCGGCGATCACGGCACCGCGGACGCGGCGCTCGAAGTGACGGACCTCCACGTCGACATGCCGGGCGAGTGCGTCGAAGGCGTCAGCTTCCGGCTCGAGAACGGCGAAGTGCTGGGCCTGGCCGGCCTCGCCGGGCACGGCAAGATCGGCATCGCGAACGGGCTCATGGGCCTCTACCCCGCGCGCGGCACGGTGCTCAAGCACGGCCGGCCGTTCGCGCTGAACGATGCGCGCGGCGCGATCGCCAGCGGACTCGCGTTCGTGTCCGAGGACCGGCGCGGCGTCGGCATCCTGCCCGACGAGAGCATCGAGCTGAACATCGTCCTCACCGCGGTCGAGGCGCTGAACCGTTTCCTGCTACCCGGCCCGATCGCGCCGCTGCGCCTGCTCGACGCCGGCGCGGTGCGCCGCCACGCGCGCGAGATGATCCGCTCGCTCGACATCCGCTGCACCGGGCCGCGCCAGCACGTGCGCCGGCTGTCGGGCGGCAACCAGCAGAAGGTGTGCCTGGCGCGCGCCATGACGCTCGAGCCCGACGCCATGCTCGTCTCGGAGCCGACGCGCGGCATCGACGTCGGCGCGAAGGAACGCGTGCTCGACGTGCTGCGCACGCTGAATCGCGAGAGCGGCATGTCGCTGCTCGTCACGTCGTCCGAGCTGGCCGAGCTGCGCGCGCTGTGCGATCGCATCGCGGTCGTGTATCGCGGGCGCATCGTGCGTGTGCTCCCTCCCGACGCCAGCGACGCGGCGTTCGGCCTGGCGATGGCCGGCGAGGGCACGCATGGCTGAGAACACCCTGCCGACCGCGGACGCGCGCCAATCGCCGCTCGCCTGGGCGCGCGAGCAGGTGCGCGAGATGGGCATCCCGCGCCTGATGATCGCGCTGTTCCTGGCGCTGCTGCTGGGCACGGCGTGGGTCACGAAGATGGACATGCCGAGCCTCATCACCGACTGCGTGCTGCGCATCGCGCGCAACGGCGTGCTCGTGCTCGCGCTGCTGCCGGCGATCCAGGGCGGCGTCGGGCTGAACTTCGGCCTGCCGCTCGGCGTGATCTGCGGCCTGCTCGGCTGCGTGATCACGCTCGATCTCGGCATCGGCGGCTGGGGCGGGCTCGGGCTTGCCGCCTTGATCGGCGCGCTGCTCGCGGCGCCGGTCGGCATGGTCTACGGCTGGCTGCTGAATCGCACGCGCGGCCAGGAGATGATGGTCGGCACGTACCTTGGGTTCTCGATCGTCTCCGGCATGAGCATCTTCTGGACGATCGCGCCGTTCCACAATCCGGCGCTGGTCTGGGCCATCGGCGGCCACGGCCTGCGCACCACACTGACGCTGGGCGGCACGTACGACCGGCTGCTCGACAAGCTCGGCGCGTTCCCGATCGCCGGCGTGATGATCCCGACCGGCACGCTGCTGGTGTTCGGCGGACTGTGCGCGCTCGTCGGCCTGTTCTTCCGCACGCGCGCCGGGCTCACCATCAGCGCCGCGCGCAGCAACCCGCGCTTCGCGCGCGCCGCCGGCATCTCGGACGCGCGCACGCGCGTGCAGGCCACGACGTTTTCGACCGTGCTGGCCGCGCTCGGGATCGTGGTCTTCTGCCAGTCGTTCGGCTTCGTGCAGCTCTACACCGCGCCCCTGCTGATGGCGTTTCCCGCGGTCGCCTGCCTGCTGATCGGCGGCGGCTCGGTGAACCGCGCGACGCTCGCCCACGTCCTGATCGGCACCGTGCTGTTCCAGAGCATCCTGACCGTCGCGCTGCCGGTGACGAGCCAGGTCGTGCAGGGCGACTTCTCGGAGACGGCGCGGCTCATCATCCAGAACGGCATGATCCTGTACGCCCTGACGCGGAAGGAGCGCTGATGGAGAAGCGCCGCGTCACGTTCCGCGACCGGCTCGCGCGCTCCGCCGTGCCGCTGCTGTTCGCGCTGCTGTGTCTGTTCGGCATCCTCGTCGCGCACATCAATCTCGAGTTCCTGTTGCGCGAGATGCTGGCCCGCGTCGCGCGCAACGGCATCCTGGTGATGGCGCTGCTGATTCCGATCCTCGCCGGGCTCGGGCTGAACTTCGGCATCGTGCTGGGCGCGATGGCCGGGCAGATCGCGGCGATCGTGGCGACGTACTGGGGCTTCAAGGGCATCGCCGGCTTCGGCGTGGCTTCCGCGCTCGCGGTGCCGCTGGCGATCGCGTTCGGCATCGGCACCGGGCTCCTGTTCAACCGCGCGAAGGGCCGCGAGATGGTGACCGGCCTCATCGCCGGGTTCTTCGCGAACGGGCTCTACCAGCTCGTGTTCCTGTTCGCGATCGGCAGCCTGATTCCGTGGCACGCGGCGTCCATGCTGCTGCCCCAGGGCTTCGGCCTGCGCAATACCATCGACCTCTACAACATCCAATACGCGCTCGATGACTTGATCAAGGTGCACATGACGCTCGACAACCAGCCGGTGCGCGTGCCGGTCGTGACGTTCGGCTTCATCGGGCTGGTGTGCCTGTTCAACATCTTCTTCCAGCGCACGCGCCTCGGGCAGGAGTTCCGCGCCATGGGCCAGGATCCGCACGTCGCCGCGGCGTCCGGCATCGCGGTCGACCGCAACCGCGTGATCGCGACCGTCATGTCGACCGTGTTCGCGGCGTGGGGCCAACTGTTCTTCCTGCAGAACGTCGGCACGCTCAACACCTACAGCTCGCACGAGCAGGTCGGCATGTTCTCGATCGCCGCGCTGCTCGTCTCGGGCGCGACCGTGACGCGCGCCACCGTCGGTCAGGCGCTGCTCGGCACGATCCTGTTCCACACGCTGTTCGTGGTCTCGCCGCTGGCCGGGCGCACGCTCGCCGGCGACGCGCAGATCGGCGAGTTCTTCCGCGTGTTCGTGGCGTACGCCGTGATCACCGTCGCGCTGGTACTGCATGCGTGGCAACAGGTGCGGCGCTCGAAGGAGTGACGCGGGCGGGGCGCGGCCCGGCATCAGCACCGTCGCGACCCGCGTTCCCCGGACCGGCTCTTACCCGCGTCCCTCGGGCCAGCCCTCGCGTGGCGCACGCCGACGGCCGCTTGGCCCCTCCCGCGCGCGCGGCGTATCCTTTGGGCGTCCGTCGGAGGATCCATTGAACCCAGCCAACACGCTCATCGACACGCAGGGTCGTACGGTGCGCGACCTGCGCATCTCGGTCACCGATCGCTGCAACCTGCGCTGCGTGTACTGCATGCCGGCCGAAGGCATGCAGTGGCTGCCCAAGGACGACCTGCTGTCCTACGAGGAGATCACGCGCTTCGCGCGCCTGTGCCTCGCGCTCGGCGTGCACGGCATCCGCCTCACGGGCGGCGAGCCGACGGTGCGCGCCGACCTGCCGACGCTCGTCGCCATGCTGAACGCGCTCCAGCCCGGCCTCGACCTGTCGCTGACCACGAACGGGCTCAAGCTCGTGGCCATGTCCGACGCGCTGCGCGACGCCGGTCTCAAGCGCGTGAACGTGAGCCTCGACACACTGGACCGGGAGCGCTTCCACCGCCTCGCGCGCCGCGACCGGCTCGCGGACGTGCTGGCCGGGCTCGCGGCCGCGAAGCGCGCCGGGTTCTCGCCGATCAAGATCAACGCGGTGCTGATGCGCGGCTTCAACGAGGACGAGGCCGTGGCGCTCGCGCGCTGGGCGCGCGACGAGGGCTTCGAGTTGCGCTTCATCGAGTGGATGCCGCTCGACGCGCAGCATTCGTGGTCGCGCGAGAAGCTCGTGCCCGCGGCCGAGATCCTGGAGAGCCTGAACGCGGCGTTCCCGCTCGAGCCGGCCAAGGTCGAGGATCCGAGCGCGCCGGCCACGCTCTATCGATACCTCGACGGCGGCGGACGTGTCGGCGTGATCGCGTCGGTGACGCGACCGTTCTGCGGCCACTGCGATCGCATCCGCCTCACCGCCGACGGCCAGATCCGCACGTGCCTGTTCTCGCTCAAGGAGTACGACTTCCGCAAGGCCATGCGCGGCGGCGCGAGCGACGAGGAAGTCGCCGAACTGCTGCGCGCCGCGGTGTGGCGCAAGGAGCCGGGACACCTCATCAACAATCCGCACTTCGTGCAGCCGACCCGCGGGATGAGCGCGATCGGCGGCTGAGAGCGCGCGCCCGCCGCGGCACACGCGGTTCGGACGGCGGCGCCTCGCGCAGGACGCGCGCGGCCACATTCAGAGTGACGGTCGTTCCACGGAGGGAATCGCGCTGAGCTCGTTCGACACGCACGCCGCTTCAGGGCCCGGCCCCGACACCACGCCACGTGGCACCGCTGCTCCCACGACCGCCTGGCTCGCGGCGCTCGTCGTGCTCGTTGCGGTCGCGCTGCGCGCCTGGCGCATCCGCCTCGGCCTTCCGGATTTTCTCGAAGAGGCAATCCCGCTGCGCGTCGCGCTGGGCATGACCGACCCGGCGACGGGCCACGTCGACTGGAATCCGCACTTCTTCAACTATCCGTCGCTCTCGATCTACCTGCACTTCGTCGTGCAGAAGGTCGCGTACCTCGCGGGCGTCGCCACGCGCACGTATGCGAACCCCGCCGACTATCGCCTGGCGTTCGACATGAACCCGACGCCGATGGTTGTCGCGGCGCGCGGCTTCAGCATCGCGGTCGATGGGCTGATGGTGCTCGGGGTGTTCCGCATCGCGGAGCGCCTGCGCGCGGGCTCGGGTTGGATCGCCGGGCTGCTGGTCGCTTTCGCGCCGACGCTGATCGTGACGGGCCACTCCATCTTCGCCGACACTCCGATGACCGCTCTCGCGGTGTGGGCGATCGAGCGCCTTCTGGCGTGGAGCGCGGGCACGCGCGCGCGCGTCACGAGCGACCGCGGCCTGCTTGTTGCAGGCGCGCTGATCGGGCTCGCGGCCGGCGCCAAGTACCCGGCCGCGGGGTTGATCCTTCCTTACGGCTGGCTGGCGCTGCGCCGCGATCCGCGCCGCGGGCTGTCGCACTGGATCGCGCTCCTCGCCGCTCCGGGGCTGTTCTTCCTCGCCACGACGCCGTTCGCCGTGCTGGATCCGCACGCGTTCTGGCGCGACCTGTCGTCCGAGGGCGGCCACGCCGCGGAGGGACACCTGGGCAGTGTCGGCCGCATCGCGTTCCCGTTCTTCGCGAACCGCGCGCTATGGAACTTCGGCATCGTGGGGTTGGCGCTCGCGGGCGCGGCGCTCGTGCTGCCCTTCGTGCGACGGGCGCGGGCGAGAGCGGCCGATCACGAGACGCCTGGCAGCGGCGACGATTCGATCGCGGTCTGGCTCGCCGTCCTCGTGTTCGCCGTCCCGATCTCGCTGTCACACATCGAGGCCGAGCGCTACATCGTTCCCGTCCTCGCCATGCTCGCGCCGCTCGTCGCGGCCGCGGCGCTCCAGCTCGGAACGCTGGCCGGGCCACGCCTCCGGCTGGCGGTCTCGGCCCTCGTCGGTGTCCTGCTGCTCGTGCCGGTCGCGCGCTCCGGGCTGGCCGAAGCGCGGCGCGGCGCGGACGACACGCAGCTCGAGGCGCGGCGCTGGTGTGAGGCGCACGTGCCGCGCGGAGACCTGCTCGTGCAGGAGGGCTACGCGGCGCGGCTGCCGAGCGCCGCGCTGATCGCGCGCGCCGAGGAAGAGCCGGCATTCCGCTACGCCTCGCCGTCCATGCAGGCGCGCATCCGCGCACTGCCCTCTTTCCACGTCGTGACGCTGCCCCTTGCCGTGAGCGGATACGTCCGCACGCTGGTGCGGACGGCGTCCGGACAGGAGATCCTGCTGGACGTCTTCCCGTTCGCAAGCGATCTCGACCAGGTGTTCTACGAGCCGCGACTCGTGATCCAGCGTGGCTGGTTCATGACCAGCGACGCGGTGCGCGCGCGCTACGAGTCGGACACGCTGCGCTATCCCGTGCAGCACGCGTTCTACCGCCGACTCGACGCGCTGGCCCCGGAGGTCAAGCGCTTCGCGCCGCACGGCGACGTGGCCGGCCCCATCATCGTGATCCGCCACGTGTCCGATGAAGCGCGGGACGCGCTCGGGCCGCTCGATCCCGTGTGGTGGCGTCACGCGGTGCCGGCCGACTACCGCGCACGCTTCGCCGCCGCGACCGGCGTCGCCGACACGGCCGCCTCGGACACCGCTTTCTGGGTGCGCGGACTGCGCCCGATGTTCGAGCGTCAAATAGGTCCGTTCGTGCGCACGCTCTCCGAGCAGATGGCCGCCACCGGCCACGTGGCCGATGCGCTGCCGCTCGCTCGCGCACTGCTGGCCGTCGATCCCTCCGACGGCGAGGCGGCGGTGATTGCGGCGCTCGGCGAGATGGCCGGCGGGCGCTACGACGCCGCTTATGCGGCGCTCCAGTCCGTCGGAGGCGACACGACACAGGATCTGGCGACGCGATTGCTCTACGCGGAGGTGGTCGCGAGTCGCGGCGACACGCCACGGGCGGTGACGCTCTACACGGAACTCATGCGCTCCTCGACGAACGCCGCGGTCACGGCGGAAGCCGAGCGTCGCCGCGCGAAGCTGCTGCGCGACGTGATCCACCCGCGGAGCTGGAGGGCGCCGGCGCGGCATCGCGCCCGCTGACACGCGCCGTGCCCGCTCGGACGAATCGCCGCCCCCTCTAGGTCTCGAGCGCCGGCTCGTACACCCGTTCGCAGATGCGCGACAGCTCGCGGGCGTCCTGCGCCGGCACTCGCGCCGCGAACGCGCGATGGATCTCGTCCATCCGCGGCTGGATGCGCTCGAGCATGTCGAGCCCGCGGCGCGTGATGCGCGTGACGGAGCGCCGCCGGTCCTCGGCCGGGCGCGAACGCTCGACCATGCCGGCCGCGATCAGGCGATCGACGAGCCGCGTCAGGTCCGGCGCGCGTTCGATCATGCGCGCCGCGATCTCGCAGCGCGCGAAGCCGGCCGGGCGCGCGCCGCGCAGGATGCGCAGCACGTTGTACTGGGCGCCGGTCAGCGCATGCGCCTGGCACACCGCCTCGATCTCGGCGCGCATGTGCGCGGCCGCGACGAGCAGGTTCAGCACGCCTTCGTGGTGCGGACCGTCGAAGCGTTCCTGATGCAGGCGTTGGCGGAGAGCGTGGCCCATACACTCCGTAGGATGCCGGAGCGCGTTATGTGTTTCAACACATTTGCGTGGCGCGCGGCGGAACGCCCTTGGGCCAGGCGCCGACGAACATCACTTCTTCCTCGAGTTCGACCGAGAATCGCTCGCGCACCATTTGCTTCATCTTCTCCGCCAGCTCGCAGACATCCCGCGCGCTCGCGTGCCCGGCGTTCACGATGATGTTCGCGTGCTTCGCGAACACCATGGCGTCGCCCACGCGCAGCCCGCGGGCGCCGCATTCGTCCAGCAATTGTCCGGCGGCGACCCGGTGCGTGCCCGGCGACAGCTTCGCGCCCGGCATGCGCCAGTCCGTCGGCAGGTTCTTGAAGTACGAGCCCGCGGTCGGCTCGACGCGCCACTGCGGATGCTTCACGCGGCGGATCTCCAGCTTCTCCTCGATCACCGCCTGGATCGCGGCGCGCTCGCCCTTCTTGAACTGGAGCAGGCACGTGAGCAGCGCGCGCGGCTCACGCTTCAGCCGCGAATCGCGATACGCGAACTGGTACCAGGCTGCGGTGCGCGTCGTGACCTTGGAGCCGTCGAGCGTGACGTCGGTGCACTCGATCGTGAACGTGCCGATGTCCTGCCCGTAGCAGCCGGCGTTGCCGTACAGCGCGCCGCCCACCGAGCCGGGGATGCCGGCCGCGAATTCGAGCCCGCTCAGCTCGCGGTCGCGGCACTGGTAGATGAGATCGAGGAAGTCCGCGCCGCAGCCCACGTGCGCCGCGGTGCCGTCGAATTCGATCGCGTCGATCGCGTTGCGCACGACGATGCCGCGGAAGCCGTCGTCCGACACGAGCAGGTTGCTGCCGCCGCCCAGCAGCAGCACCGGCAGCTCCAGCTCGTGCGCGGTCTTCAAGGCCGTCACCATCTGATCCGACGTGCGCGCGGCGAAGTAGAAGTCCGCCGGCCCGCCGATGCGGAACGTGGTGTGATGGCGCAACGGCTCCTGCGTGAGCAGGGCGTCGCCCAGCGCGCGGCGCAGGCGCTCTTCGATGGAGAGTTTGCGGGTGGTCATGTGGACGCGCGAACTTGCCTGCGAAGCGCTCTCAGGTCAAATCGATTTCCGCGCTGGCTCGGGGCCGGCGCGCCGCTATACTGCGGGCGGACCGCGCATGAGGCTCGACCGACCGGGAGGACCGTCATGAATCTGGAAATCACCTACTGCGTTCAGTGAAACTATCTTCCCCGGGCTGTCGGTCTGGCAGCCGAGATCCGCAAGGCGAAAGGCCTCGAAGCCACGCTCATCAAAGGCTCGGGCGGCCAGTTCGAAGTGAAGCTCGACGGCAAGCTGATCTTCAGCAAGAAGGCCGTGGGTCGCTTCCCCGAGCCGAATGAGATCCTGGAGCAGATTCCGACCGCGAATTGACGTGGCGCGGGCGGGTCGTCGCGCGCGCCGCGCTCGACTCGCCGCTCGCGTGACAGTCGGATGACGCGGTGAATGAAGCCCGCCCCAGCATGACCGCGCAGCGCGTGGCCATGCGCCGCGCCGCGCACCAGATCCTCGACAAGCCCGTCGTGTTCGAGGATCCCCTCGCGATCCGCATGCTCGGCCCCGAGGGCGCACGCCGCCTCGAGGCCGCGCCGCGCGCGCACGAGGCGCATCCCGTCTCCAAGCCGCTGCGCGCGTTCCTGGCGGCGCGCGGCCGCGTCGCCGAAGAGCGGATGAGCGCCGCGATGGCCGAGGGCGTGCGCCAATGCGTGATCCTCGGCGCCGGGCTCGACACGTTCGCGTATCGCCACGGCGACCGCGCGCCCGGCGTGCGCTTCTTCGAGGTCGATCACCCCGCGACGCAGGCGTGGAAGCGCGCGCGGCTCGCTGCGGCCGGCATCGCGGCGCCCGCGTCGCTCGCGTTCGTGCCCGTCGACTTCGAGCGCGACGCGCTGTCGGATGCGCTCGCCGCCGCCGGCTTCGATCTCGCCGCGCCCGCCGCGTTCTCGTGGCTCGGCGTCAGCATGTACCTCGGGCCCGACGACGTGCGCGCGACGCTGCGCTTTGTCGGCGCCAGGTCCAAAGGCTCGTCGATCGTCTTCGACTACGCGATCGACACGAAGCTCCTCAACTGGTTCGAGCGCTGGGCGTATCGGCGGATCGCCGCTCGCGTCGCCCGCGCCGGCGAACCGTGGAAGAGCGGGTTCGCGCCCGAAGCGCTGATCGCGGAAATGCGCGCGATTGGCTTCACGCGCACGGACGACCTCGACTCCAAGACGATCAACGCGCGCTGGTTCAAGGGCCGCCGCGACGGGCTGCGCGTGAGGCGGCTGGCGCATGTGATGGATGCGGGGGTGTAGGAAACAGGTCTGTCCCCCGCCTCCACCGTCTGTCAAAATTGTTCTTCGTTCCGATCCTTGATCTAGCCTCGGTGCGTGAGTGCCTCCAAGGGATCTCGATGCGCAGGCTCGGCCTCTTCGCAGCGATTTTCAGCGCGCTTGCCTCAGCCGCGATGCCCGCGACAGCCGCGTGGCTCCCAACTGGTAGCTACGTTTCCCACTTTGGAGTCGGCGATCTGCCCGTCCCCGCCTCCGATGGACTTGGTGGCGCCTACGTGGCTTGGCGGCAGTACGGAGGCCAGACTGGCAACGACGCTTACTTGCAGAGGATCCTGTCGGACGGAGCAACCCCCATTTGGTCCGACAATGGATTCCCGCTGAGCGCACTCCCTGACTATCAGGCCCCCGAAGGCATCGTGCCGGATGGCTCTGGGGGCGTTCTGACCTGTTGGGTCGACTACCGACCAACGCCCGCGATCTACGTCCAGCGCACTCTTCCCGATGGCTCCATCGCACTCGGATGGACGGCGAACGGAGTCGCGGCAACTCTCGCCCAGTCGGACAACGCCGCGATCGTGGCTGACGGTGAGGGTGGAGCGTTCCTCGTCTGGGAGGATTCGCGTGACTATGCAGCGCACAACCTCGACGTGTACGCGCAGCACCTGTTGAGCGACGGAACGGTCGCCCCTGGTTGGCCAACGAACGGGGTGCCCGTTTGCACAGAGTCACACCTGCAGGCTCACTGTAGCGTGCTGCTTGATGGGTCGGGTGGCGTGATTGCAACGTGGGCTGATTTTCGAACAGGAGTGGGCGCAATCTTTGGGCAGCACCTGCTTGCCGACGGATCCGTTGGTCTTGGGTGGACTCCCGGCGGGCAATTCATCACGCCCGGAATCATCGGTGCCAGTGTGGGAGATGCGAGTGGCGGCTTCTACTCGGTGGGCGCGACTCAGCATCCGTCTTTCGCGCAGGCCGACTTGTATGTACAGCGGATGAGCTTTTCAGGACTCCCGAACACCGGCTGGCCAACTGGCGGACTCAAAGTGTGCGGCGCGTCTGGCTCGCGTGAGCTATTCGGGGTCGTTCCTGACGGTCTGGGGGGCGTGCTGCTCGACTGGGTGGATTACCGACCTCCGGCAGGCAGCGGAATCTACGCGCTTCGCGTTCAGCCGAATGGGGGCCTGGCCCCCGGTTGGACGACAAACGGGTCTTTGATTAGCAATCCACCGCAGGGGGAGTTTCGCGAAGGCTATTCGCCACTGGCTGCCGATGGACTTGGCGGCGCCTACGCTGTTTGGCGCGTCGACCAACAAGATGCACCCTACGGTCAGCCTGGCTTTATCCAGCATGTGACGGGGAGCGGTGCCATTGCGTCCGGGTGGCCATCGTATGGGCTGCAACTCTCGACGAGCCTTGATCAGGACTTCCCCGCTGTGACCTCCGACGCGCACTTCGGCGCGATCGTCGCCTGGAGCGAGAACTTCGAACGCTTCGGGATCTTCGCCCAGCGTTATCAGCTCGATGGGCCAGTCGCGGTCGAGCTGGCTCTCGTGGGCGCCGAGCTTCGCGAGGGCTACGTCGCACTCGACTGGTTCTCGGCGGGGACCACGCCTGGAGCAACCACGCTCTACCGGCGCACCGAAACTTCAGCATGGTCAAGCATCGCCACACTGCAGGCGGATGGGACGGGGCATCTCCGCTATGACGACCACGCCGTCGCCGCCGGCACGCGTTACGGCTATCGGCTCGGCTACGTCGAAGACGGCGCGGAGCGCTTCACCACCGAGACGTGGGTCGACGTGCCGAGCACGATGCTCTCCCTCGAAGGCTTGCGTCCCAACCCAGCTTCGGGCCCGCTCTCGGTCTCGTTCGCCCTCCCCAACGCATCGCCGGCCTCGCTCGAAGTGCTGGACGTGAGCGGTCGGCGCATCCTGCAGCGCGATGTCGGCTCCATGGGCGCGGGCTCACACGTGGTGCGCCTCGATGAAGGCAGCGGCCTCTCGCCCGGCATCTACTGGCTGCGTCTACGCCAGGGCCCGCGGGCGTTGCTCGCGCGAGGCGCCGTCGTCAGGTAAGCGGACGCTGTCAGCCTGGCGCGCCGCCACCCCTCTCCAGCCTCAGCCCAAACCTCCGCCCCTCGATCTTCTCGAACACGATCGTGTCCCCCGCCACGAGCGTGTGCTCCTGGCACCAGCGCATCATGCCCGGCTGCTTCGGCGAGCGTGGGCGGAACATCCACGTGCCGTACTGGATGTCGGTCTCGAAGCTGAAGCCGAGATCGGTCTCGATCGTGATCGGCTTCACCTCGTACGGCCGCGGCGCGTCCTTGGGGCCGCGCGGGCCGATGCTGTCGGGCGGGAAGAAGTCGAGCACGTCCCACAGCGAGACGTTGCGCTCAGTGAACGTCCACACGTCCTCGGCGCGCACGGGAATGCGCGCGGTCTCTGGCATCAGCTCGTCCGGCTGGCCTTGGGCCGCGCGATGTTCAGCACCTCGCGCAGCGGCGCGTAGGCGCTGCCGCCGAGGCGGCCAAGCGGCTTCAGCTTCGCGGGATCGACGCGACCGTCGGTGAGCACGTCGTCGCGCACGTGCGCGCGCACGACCTCGCCGACCACGAAGATGCTGCCGCCGAGTTCGATCTCGCGGTAGAGCTTGCACTCGAGATTGACCGGCGACTCGCCGACGCGCGGCGCGCGCACGAGGTCCGAGGCGACGGGCGTGAGGCCGGTGAGCGCGAACTCGTCGACCTCGGGCGGCCACTCGCCCGAGCTCTGCACCATGCGCTCGCTGAGCGACTCGTCCACCACGTTGGCCACGAACTCGCCCGTCTCGCGGATGTTGCGGAGCGTGTCCTTGGGGCCTTCTTCCAGGCGCGTGATGGCGACGCCGACGAGCGGCGGCTCGCTCGAGATCGCGTTGAAGAACGAGAACGGCGACAGGTTGTGGCGTCCGTCCTTGCCGACCGTCGAGATGAACGCAATCGGCCGCGGCACCACGACCGAGATGATGAATCGGTACATGGCGCCCGGCGGGCTCTCGTGTGGGTCGACGATCATGGGCGCGAGGTTAACCGCGGCGCGTGGGCGTGCGCCAGTGGCCGACGCTCGCGTTGAGACCCCGCGCCACGCTCAGAACTCGACGCCCGTCGTGATCTGGACGCTCGAAGTTTGGACGTCGCCCGCGTAGAACTGCTTCGAGATCGACGTGAGCCCGTAGGACCATCGCGCGTCGCCAACCCACTTGAGCGTCCCGACCGGCACGCGCACGCCGAGACCGCCGACGACGCCGAAGTTCGCGGTCTTGACCACGTCCGTCTTGGCGTTGAGCGTCGCGCCACCGCCCTCCGACTTCACCGACTCGGCGACCTTGATGCCGAGCGACGGTCCGAGCAGGAACGCCGCTCGCGCCGGGCCGAGCGCCGGCTTCGACAGGGCCAGCAGCACGGGCACCTCGATGTAGTCGAACTTGAACGTGATGGTCCCGCTGCCGGTGATGTTGCCGGACTGGTCCGTGCTCTCGAAGCTCGTGCGCGCACCCTTCTGCGCGTACAGCAACTCGGGCTGGACCGCGAGCCAGGGCAGCACCTGCAGGTTCGCAAAGCCACCGCCGGTGAAAGCCGTGCGCCAGTCGAAGTCGGAGTTCGTGGCGCGCAGATTGGAGATGCCGACGCCGGCACGCATGCCCCAAGTGTTGAGCAGGCTGTCGGCGAACGCCGGGGCAGCAAGAGCGACCATCAACAGCGTAGAGAGCGCGAGACGAACGATGTTTCGCATGGCGAACCTCCGGAGTGCCTTGGGCGTGTCCCGGTGGCGGGAAGCGTAGCGCAACGGCGAGCGCGGTCCAGGGGTCAGTGGTACAGCACGCCCGGCATTGCGGTTAGACACCTCACCGCATGAACAACACCGCCACCCCTATCGCCGCCACCACCGCGCCGCCCAGGGCCCGCACCGTCAATCGCTCGCCCTGGAAGCGCGACGCGATGATCATCGTCAACACCGGATAGCTGGCGATGATCGACGCGGCCACGCCGGCCTGCACGGTCTTGAGCGCGGCGAGGGAGAGCACGACGCCGAGGAACGGCCCGAGGATCGCGCCTGCCACCATGAACAGCGCGCTGCGCCGGTGCCGCAGCGCGGTCACCGTGCCGGCCGCGCCGCCCATGAACGGCGCGAGCAGCCAGATTCCGACCGCGGCGGCCGCGATGCGCACGACCGTCGCCGACAGCGGGTCCACGCCGCCCCGGATCGCGAGCTTCGAGAGGACATACCCGCCGGCCTGCCCGACTGCGCCGAGAATTCCGCACACGACGCCGACGACGACCGAGCCCTCGACGTGGTCGTGCGCCTGGCGCCCGCGCTCGAGCACGACCAACGCCACGCCGCCCACGGTGAGCGCGATGCCGAGCGCGGCGAGGCGGCCTGGGGCTTCGTGCAGCAGCGGAAACGCGAGCGCCGTCGTAAACAGCGGCGCGGTCGAGGCGAGCAGCGACGCCCGGCCGGGGCCGAGGATGACGAGCGCTCGAAAATAATTCGCGTCGCCGAAGATGAAGCCGACGAGCCCGCTGAGCGCGAGCAGCCACGCGGCGTGGCCGTCGATCCACGTCGGCCACACCGATCCGCGGACCACGAGCAGCGTGAGCGCGAGCAGCACGAACGCCGTGCTGATGCGCAGGCGATTGAGGACCTGCGAGCCCATGCGCCGGCCCGCGGCGGCGAAGAAATTGGAGCCGGCCGCCCAGCACACGGCGGTGCCGAGCGCGGCCAACTCGCCGGCGTGGCTCAGCCGCGCTCCTCCCACACCTGCGCGAGATGGAGCAGCACGTCGACCGCCTTCTCCATGTCCTGGGCCGACACCCACTCGAGGCGCGAGTGGAAGTTGTGCTGTCCGCTGGAAAGGTTCGGCGTGGGCAGGCCCATCTCGCTCAGGATCGAACCGTCCGTGCCGCCGCGGATCTGCGACGACTCGGGCTTCATGCCGGCGCGGCGGATCGCCTCGCGCGCGAACTCGATCGAGTTGAGATTCTTCTCGAGCACTTCGAGCATATTGCGGTACGACTCGGTGACCTCGAACGTCACGCTGGAGCCGGGCCAATCGCGCACGGTGGCGCGCGCCAGGTCTTCGACCATCTTCTCGTGCTCGGCGAGCGCCGCGGTGCGAAAGTCGCGGATGATGAACTTGATCGTCGTGCGATCGACCGCGGCCTGGACGTCCATCGGGTGCACGAAGCCCTCGCGCTCGGACGTCGTCTCGGGCGCGAGCCCGTTCTTCGGCAGGCGATTGATGAAGTCGGCGGCGACCTTGATCGAGTTCACCATCTTCTTGTGCGCAAACCCCGGGTGCGTGTTGAAGCCCTGGAACGTCACTGCCATCGCGTCGGCCGAGAACGTTTCGGTCTCGAGCCGGCCGAGCCCCTCGCCGTCCAGCGTGTACGCGCACACGGCGCCAAAGCGCCGCACGTCGAAGTAGCGCACGCCGCGGCCGATCTCTTCGTCGGGCGTGAACGACACGCGGATCGTGCCGTGCGTGATCTCCGGCCGCGCCTTCAGTTGCTCGAGCGCCGCTATCACGACCGCGACGCCCGACTTGTCGTCGGCGCCGAGCAGCGTGTCGCCGGACGCGGTCACGATGTCTTCGCCCTGCTTGCCGTTCAGGTCCGGAATCTCGGCGACGCGCAGCACGACGGAGTTCGTGGGCAGCGCGATGTCCTTGCCGTCCCAGTTGCGGTGGACGATCGGCTTCACGTTCGCGCCGCTCAGCTCAGGCGACGTGTCGACGTGCGCGAGGAAGCCGATGACCGGCACGTTCGGCTTCTTCGTGTTCGGGGGCAGCGTCGCCATCACGATGCCGTACTCGTCGCGCTTCGCGTCGGTGAGACCGAGCGCCTTCAGCTCGTCGATGAGCGCGTCCATCATCACGAGCTGCTTCGGCGTGCTGGGAATGCTGGGCGATGACGGATCGGCCTGAGTGTCGAACTGGACGTAACGCAGGAAGCGCTCGAGGACGGAAGTCTTGAGCGTGGACGTGCCGGCCATTGGAGAGTCTCCTCGAGTGAAGGTCCGAAGCGAGCGTCGGGAACGCTAGCTGGAACGCGGCGCCGCGCGCAACCGCATTGCGACGGGCGGTGTCGCGCTCGCCCAATCTCAGGCAGCCGCCTTGCGACGGCCGCTGCCCTACTCCTTCGCCTTCGCGAGCGCGCGAACTTGCGACAAGTCGAGCACGCCCTTCGCGCCCCAGCCGGTCTTGCCTTTGGGGATCGCCGGGCGGAACGCCTCGTACAGCTCGAAGCCAGTATCCGCGAGCGTCGCCGGCTTTCGCGAGGCGGCCAGCGCCTGGAACGCGCGCCGCGCCGCGGGCAGCGCGTCGCCGAACTTGCTCTCGAGGTAGCGCTGGACCGCGACCGGATCGGACGGCTTGTCCCCCTTCTCGGTCGCGCGCACGCCGTCGTGCGTGTGGACCGCCGGCACCGAGCGGCCCAGCAACTCGACGCGCAGCGCGGTGCCGGGCGTGAGCGCGGCGCGACGCTTCTTCGCCTCGGCGCCGCTCGTCGCCTCGAACATGCCGAGGCGCTGGCCCTTCGACTGAGCGTTGAGTCCGGCAACCGCGCGGCCCAGCGTCAACGCCTCGTCGCGCGTGTAGCCGAGCCGCTCCGCCACGACGGCGGCCCACAGCGTGAGCACGGGCGCGCGATTGATCTCGATGCGATCGGCGGCAGAGCCGGAAGCGCGGGCGGGCATGCGAAGGAGTATCGCGTCGCCGGGGGCGACGGTCCAGAGTCAGGCCGCAGCGCAATGCCAGGGTGCGCGCTGCGGCTAGGACGGCGCCTCACCCCCCGCCGTTTGCGCCCCCCGCGCGCGCCCCTCTATCGTGCGCGGCCATGGCTGCCCTCGTCGCCGTGCTCGCGATCGTGCTCATCCTGTTCGTGCTGTGGGACGCATTCGAAACGATCCTGCTGCCGCGCCGCATCCCGAGCGGGCTGCGCATCTCGCGGCTCGTGCTGCGCGCGCTGTGGAGCGTGTGGTCCACGATCGGGAGCGGCATCAAGACGCGCAATCAGCGCGAGAACTTTCTCAGCCTGTACGCGCTGCTGTCGCTGATCGGACTGCTCGTCGTATGGGCGGGCGGGCTCATCCTCGCGTTCGCGGCGCTGAATTGGTCCTTCGGCTCGCACATGGTGACGAGCGGCGGGCCCGTGGGATTCCGCACCGACCTCTACATGAGCGGCACGACGTTCTTCACACTCGGCCTGGGCGACGTGGTGCCGGGCTCGCCGATGTCGCGCCTCCTGACCGTGATCGAGGCCGGCATGGGGTTCGGCTTCCTCGCGCTCGTGCTCGCGTACCTGCCCGTGCTCTACCAGGCTTTCTCGCGGCGCGAGGCCCGCATCACCATGCTCGACGAATGGGCCGGCTCGCCGCCGACGGCGGCCGTGCTGGTGCGCCGCTGCTTCGAGAGCCGCGATCCCGGCGCCGCGCTGAACGCGCTGCTCAAGGACTGGGAGATCGCGGCCGCCGAGATCCTGGAGAGCCACCTCTCGTATCCCATCCTCGCGTTCTTCCGCTCGCAGCACGACAACCAGTCGTGGATCGCCGCGCTGAGCACGGTCCTCGACACCTGTGCGCTCGTGATCTCGGGCGTCGACGATATCGACCCGTTCCAGGCGCGCCTCACGTTCGCGATCTGCCGTCACACGCTCGTCGACGTGACGCAGACCATCGCCCGGCGGCAGGGTCCGGTCACTTTCGACCAGCCTCCGATGGAAGGCCTCGCCGAGGCGCGCGCGTGGCTGCTGAACGCGAAGGTGCCGATCGCGGACGACCCGGAGGCCGAGAAGCGCCTCGCCGACTTGCGCGCGATGTACACGCCGTTCATCGGCGTACTGTCCGTGCTGCTGCTGATGCCCCTCCCGCCGCTCATGCCTCCCGTGAAGGCGCGCTACAACTGGGAGACCACGGTGTGGGCGAAGACGGGAAGGGACGATGCGCATTAGGGGTGGCGGCCTCCTCGTGGTGAATTGATCGTCCTAGGAGCATCATCCTCGCCGGACGTAGCACTCACGGACGGAGGAGACGATGGTCGCTCCAAGGAATGGCTTCACTTGCCTGGCGCTCGCCGCAGTTCTCGTCGCCACGCTAGGCCCCGCGGGCCCAGTCATCGCAGATGTGACGCTCAGCTTTGTGTCGGACCAGAGTTGGGCCGTGTCGTCGATGCTCTCTGACGGCAGCGTGGGTGACGCGCTCGGCAACGCCCAGTGCATTTGCCTGCCGCCCGGGGGATGCCCGTGCTGTTGGACGGGCAACACCGCGGCCATCCCGGGCGCCTGTTGGGTTTGGAAACCTGGGACCGATTCAGGGACCGTACCCGTTGACCTACAGGGCGTGTTCGTCGCGAAGACGCTCGACATCCCAGGCATTCCAACGGGAGGAGTTCTCTATCTCGCCGCAGACGATTTTGCAGAGCTGCAAGTGAACGGCCTGGTCGTGGGGTCCATCGGGAGCGTTAGCGACTACGGTCGAGCCGCAGGAGCTCAGGCCGGACTGAGCCAATTCAACCTGACACCGTTCCTCGCTCCTGGCCGGAATCAAATCGTGATTCGCGGTCAGAACGGGCCCGGCAGTTTCACTGGCACGAGTTGCAACCCATGCACCTTTGGTCAGAACCCGACCGGCGTGCTCATGGGAGGCTCGGTGAGCTATGACCCGGCGACACCGACGGCCGAACGGACTTGGGGCAAACTCAAGGTCATCTACAGATAGATTGCTCAGCTCTTCCCCGATGCCCGCTGCGCCAGCCCGAGCTTCTTGAGAAGGTCCGACAATCTCGCTTGCTCGATGCTCGACAGCGCCGCGAACGCCTGCACCACGGCCGCGACGTGCTGCGGAAAGACGTGTTTCACGAGCTGACGGCCTGCGGCCGTCAGGCGGACCTCCATCGATCTCCGGTCTTCGGGTCTGCGCTTGCGGACCACGAGCCCGCGACGCTCCAGACTGCCCAGCACCGTCGTGACGTTGCCGCCGCTGCGGAACGACTTCCGCGCGAGAGCGCCGGGCGATTGCGGACCGAGGTGGAACAGGATCTCGAGCACGCCGAACTGCCCCTCGGTCACGCCGAGCGCCTCGAGCCGGCGTTCGAGCGGCGCCTGCACCGAGTCGCTCGCGCGCATCAGCTTGATGTACGTGTCGAGCGCGAGCCGTTGCGCCGTCGTTCCGCGAAAGTGCGTGCCCACGAAATCCCTCCGGTACGCCCCTACCCTCGCTCGCGCGCGAGCACGCGATCGAGCGACCACCGCCCGCTCCCGCGAACGATCACGATGAGCGCCAGAGCGATGGCCAGCAGATGGTACTCGTATCCCTCACCCTTCTGGTTGCCCAGCCAGTTCATGAAGAAGCCGATCGGCAGGTGGACGCGGACCACGGCCACCGCCATGACCGAGGCGATCCCGGCCGCCGCGACCCGGCCGCCGAATCCGAAGATCAGCCCGAGCGACCCATAGACTTCCGCGACGATCGCGAGGACGCCGAACACCGGCGGAATCCCGAGGCTCGTGAAGTAGCCCATCATGCCGTTGAAGCCGTAGCCGCCGTACCAGCCCAGCGCGTGCTGGGCGGCGTGCGGGAACATCACGACCCCGAGCACCACGCGCGCGAGCGTGACCACCGGGTCGTTCGAGGTGCGAAGCAAACCCTTCCACATCGTCGTTTCCTCCGCGGCCGGAGTGGTGTCGAGCGGGACCGGCCTGCGCCGCGCCCTGAGCCCGCCGTCTGGAAACGTTGCGATGCGGTCGCCCCAGGCCTGGGTGCGATTAATTTGAATTCAAACTAATAGCATCGCGAAAGGCCCCGTTCGCAAACGGGGCCTGATCGCGGACTTTCGTGGCGATGGCGCGGAGACGCGCCGAACGCCTCACTCCACCCGCAGCACCCTCGCCACGCGCATCCCCCACCGCGCGCTGAGCCGCGCGAAGTAGACGCCGGCGGGCACGCGCTCGCCGCTCGTGGAGCGGCCGTCCCAACGCATGCTCTGGGCGCCCGCGCTGAAATCGGCCTCCGAAGACCACACGCGGCGGCCGGCCAAGTCGATGATCTCGACACGCGCGTGAGCAGCTTCGGGCAGTGTGAACGCGAGCTGCGTCTCGGCGCTGCCCGGATTCGGAGCGACATGCGACCACGCGAACGCGACACGTGCGGCCGGCGCGGCCTCGCCGTCGTCGCCCGAGAACAGCATCATCGGGCTGCCGGTCACCGACACGTTGTCGATGCTCACCTTCGGGCGCGAGCCGGTCGTGCCGCCGGTGCCGTTGTGATAGTAGAAGCGGATGCGCGCGGTCGCGGTGTTCGTGAAGCTCGCGGGCAGGGGGACGGGGCCGATGTGCCCGGAGCCCGCGACGTTGTTCGTGAAGTTCAGCACGTCGGCGCCGGTCAGCTCGGTGAACGTCGAGCCGTTCGTGCTCGTGTAGATCCGCAGCGAGCCCTTGCGGTCGCCGGTCGAGTTGAAGACGGTCGCCCAGTCGAAGCTCAGGCTGCCGCTGGTCACGCCGGTGTAGTCGAGGAACACGTCGATCGCGTCCGCGCTCGTGTTGTCCGTCGTGCCGGTCGACAGCAGCACGATGTTGCCGGTGCCGCGCTGCACGCCGCCGGTCGTGCCGCTCACGAACGTCGCGGTGCTCGTCGTCGTGTGGAAGCCGTCGGGGATCGTGCCGCTGCCCTCGACGGGCACCGAGCCCCAGCGCGTCGCGCCGATGCCGCTCGTGAAATTGTTCGCCCAGTTCGCGATGTCGGCGAAGTCCTCGAAATAATTGCCGCTCGCCATCGGCCACGGGCCGTTGCCGCTCGTCGCCGCGAAGCTGGCGGCGATCGTGTGGTTCGCGGCCACGTTCGTGAACGTGTAGCTCGTGACCGCGCCGACCGACGCGCCGTCCACGAGCACGTCCGACACGTGGAAGCCGGTGTTCGCCGTCATCGTGAAGCCCTGGCTCGCGCCCTGGGCCACCGCGACCGCGCCGCTCGGGCTGATCGAGCCGTTCGCGCCGGCGCTCGCGGTGATGGTCCAGCGATCGATCGTGAAGTTCGACGCGCTCGGGCCGCTCCCCGTGTTGCCGGCGGCGTCGTGCGCGGTCACGCGAATGCGATTCGCCGTGCCCGGCGTGTTCGGCACGGTCCAGCTGAAGCTGCCGGAGTTCGCGATGCCGGTCGCGACGGCGTTCGGGTAGCTCGCACCGCCGTCCGTCGACCAGGCGATGTCGATGCTGGTCACGCCGACGTTGTCGCTCGCGGTCCACGTGATCGAGTGCGACGAGCCGGCCTTCCACGTCTCGCCGCCGACCGGCGACGTCACGCTGGCGGTGGGCGGCGTCACGTCGCCGCCGCCGGCGCGCGTCACGTACAGCGACGCGTTCATGAACAGCGTGCTGTCGGTCGCGCCGGCTTCGCCCCAGCCGTTGAAGACGGTGTTGCCGGACTGCGCCGTGCCGTCGTCGGGCGGCGAGCTGTCGGTCACGAACACGACCTTGCCGCTGCCGTAGCTCGCGGACGCCGCCATCACGCCGGTCAGGCTCGACTGCGACGTGCCGTTCATCCACACCTCCCCACGCACGGTCGCGTTGACGGAGGGGAACATCGTCATCGTGGTGCCGTTGTGGAACGCGAGCCCGGTGACGTTGCCGACCGGCCCGCGCGTCACGGCGTCAGTCCCGAGCGCGTTCACGTTCGTGCTGGTCTGCGAGATGTTGTTGTTCGCGTCGCCGCTCACGCCGAAGTGCACGCCGAGCAGGTGCGTCGGATCGAGCGCGTTCCAGATGACGGGCGAATCCACGCCGTCGTTGTTGCGATCGGAGCCCGAGTGGTCCGACACGCCGACGAGCCCGCCGCCGTTCTGGATGAAACTGAGGATCGCCGTCTTCTCGGCCGCGGTGAACGACGTGTTCGGCTCGTCGATCACGAGCAGGTCGTAGTTCGTCAGGTCGCGCGGATTGGTGCCGTCACCGTACGTGAGCGCGGTCGTGTTCGTCTCGACCGTGTAGCCACGCTTGACGAGCGCGACGCCCCACGCCGAGATCGCGCCCGTCCAGAACGTCTCGCTCGTGCCGGGCGTGATGCCGCTCTGCGCGGGCGACGGCGTCGGCTGATCGTTGTCGATCACCCAGTCCGCGTTGCCAGCGGTTTCCGCGTGAGCGTTGTCGAACAGCGCTTTCTTGGCGGCGATGGAAGGAGCGGCGGCGAACGACAGAGCGAGGAGCGAAGCGAACAGCGGGGCCAGCAGCAGCGGGAAGCGACGGCTCATGGGGGCTCTCCCATCCTGGGCGAGTAGAACGCAGAGCCCGCGCGTCAGCGGCACACGCAGGGGCGATCCAGGGGACCACAGTCTGCCGTGCAACGCGGCGCAGCATAGAGGCTGACGGGGAGTTCGTCAGCGCTTCTTTCGGTCGGGCGACGAGTGCGTCACCGAGTCCCAGCGGCGCTCGCCCGGAACGTGCGGGCGCGCCGCCGCGCGCCGTCAGTCCGCGGGCCCCGCCATCGCGAGCACGCCCAGCGTACTGAGGTAAGGCCCGGTGTGCGACGCGCGGTCGACTTCGGCCATGCGCGCCAGCGTCTGGTTGCGTCCCGCCCAGTGCATGAGCTGGACGTCCGCCCACGCGTACTCGAACGCGCGCTGCTCGCCGCTCGCCAGCGAGCGCTCGAACCAGCGCGCGGCATCCGCGTAGCGGCCCTCGGCGCGCGCGTGGTAGCCGACGTAGAAATCGACCTCGCACGTGCGCCTCGCCGTGGTGCGCAGCGCCAGCACGGTGTCCTCGGGTTCGAGGCCGAGCAGGTAGCGCCCGAGCACGTAGTTGTATTCGGTTCCCTTCGCGGCGTAATGCGCGCGCAGCGCGGCCACATGTTCGGGATCCGGCGCGGTGTCGTCGAGTGCGGCGCACGCGCGCATCACCCACTGGAACGAGTTCGAGATCGAGTCCTTGGGCGCGCACATCCACAGGATACGATTCTGGCTCTCGCCGAACGCGAACGCGCTCAGGAGCCCAATCATGGGATCGCTCGCGCCGCTCAGCCGCGCCTGCAGCCACTCGTCGGCGGCGTCCGTGCCGTGCGCGGCGGACAGGAATGCGTGGCACGTCATCCAGCGCTCGGCGCCGTCCTGCCCGCCGGCGATGACGCGCTGCTCGATCTCGAACGCAAGCGCCGGATGCGCGTGACGGCGCACGGCGAGCGCGAGCGAACCGAGCGTCGAGTGACCGTTGTAACCGGCCTTCACGAGCGCGTCGACCGCCTTCATCGCGCCCGCCGAGTCCCCGGCGAAGCAATCGGCGAAGCGCGGCCCGACGGTCGCCATCCAGTTTCCGTCATCGAGCCGATACGCGGTGTCGCGCAGCAGCGTGGCCGCGTCGTCGTCACGCCCATGCCTCCAGAACAGGACGGCGAGACCGACGAGGGCGTCGCGGCTGTCGGGATAGCGTCTGAGCGCCTCGGCCGCGAGCTTCTCGGCCTCCGCGGCCTTGCCGCAGCGATCCAGCATCTCGGCGGTCACCGCCATGGCGCCGTACTGCCCGCTGGCGGCGGCCGGAAGGACCGCGGCGAGCGCCTCGCGATAGCGCTGCTCGCGTTCGTACGTGCGCGCCACCGCGGTCTGCACGAACACGCGATCCAGCCCATGCTCGTCGGGATGACGCGCCAGCCACGCCTGGAGCATCGCCCGGTTCGTCGCCGGTGTGCGGTTGTGCTCCTTGCCATAGCGCGCCTCGGCCAACATGAGGTCGCAGGATTCCGGGAAGCGCGCGCGTGCCCGGTCATACGCCGCGTACACGGCGGCCTCGTCGCCCGCCGCCACCTCCTCGAGGCTCGCGAGCAGCCACTTGGCCTTTGCCGCCGGCAGCCCGGGCGCGTCGAGCAATGTGAGCAGCGTCGCGCGGTCGCCGTCGAGGCGCGCCCACCAGCCGCGCGCGTCGGTCTCGGCCGGGCTCGCCGTGCGGGCCGCGACCGCGAGCAACGATTCGGCGTCGACCAGGTCGTGGCGCTCGTCGCGGAGCACGGCGACGATCGACAGGCGATTGCCCGGCCGGCCGTCGACGTCGTCGAGCAGCAGTCGCGCCTGCGCACGCACGCCTCTTTGCCGCCCGATCGGCGTCTCGGCGCACGCGTCGAACGTCGTGAAGCGGAGCAGCGAGCCGAACGCCGACGGCGCCATCAAGTCGGCCTTGAAGTCGAGCGGCGCGGGATGCCCGGCCTTCTGCGCCGCGAGGTGGCCGTACCAGCGCCCGAACTCCTGCGCGGGGCCGGGCGGCAGCTGATTCCATGCCTCGGCCAGCCGGCGCGTCGAGGGCAGCGACGACAGCTCTTCGCGACTGAATTCGCCGACGCGCCACATCGCCGAATAGAACGCCGCCCGGTAGTAGGCGACCACGAGATCGTGGTCGAGCCACTGACCGTCGGCCGCGCTCGACACACCGCTCATCGTGCGCTCGAACGCCTCGAACGCCCACGCCAGGTCGCCGCCGTTGCTCATCGCCGCGATGGGCGTGGGCGGCCAGTAGACGCGCAGGTCGTACTCGATCGTCAGGAGAACAGCCATCGCCGAAGGCATCTGCGCGTCGAACGCGGCGAGCGACAGGCCCGCGGCCATCGCCGGCAGCGACAGCGTGCTGTCGCTCATGAAGTAGCGGGTCGCGAAGCTCTCGTATCCGAGGTCGTCGCCGTTCTCGGCGAGACGGCGCAGCTCGAGCGAGCGGGCTTCGGCGCTGGCGCCCGGACCGGACGCCAGGCGCGCGAGCCGCGCATCGTCGTGAAGCACGTAGTGGCGGACCGGATCGCCGTCGGGTAGCGCGCCCGCGATCGTGGAGGCCTCGGCGCCGTAGCCGAGCCGGGCGGCGAGCAGCGCTTCGTCACGTTCGAGCCCGGTCACGTGGAGTGCGCGGCATACCGCGAGCTCGGCGAGCGCACGCGCCGCGATGCCGTCGGCGATGCCAACGAGGTCGTTCGTCTCGGCGGCGAGGTGGACGAGAGCGTGGGCCGCGCCGGCGTGGAGCGCGGCGTCGCGGCGCCCCGCCTTCCAATCGCGGTCAGCAGCCAGCAGCGCGCGCAGCGGCCGGTCGGCGGCGAGCGCCTGATCGATCTCGGGATGCGCCGCGGCCGAATCCGTGGGCGTCGCGGCCAGCGCGGAGGCGGCGTGGCGCGCGGCGAGATCGAGACCGTCCTCGAAGGTCGGATACTCGGGGAGCGTCCCGACGACGTCCGACGCGACGCTCACCCGCCAGGCGCCGCGCTCGAAGCGCGCGATCGCATGAGTCGCGTGGCCGTGGGTCAGGCGGTCGACTTCGCCGACCGCAAGCAGCAGCCGGCGGTCCGGCGCGAGGCGGATCGGCCCATCGTCGGCGACGGGAGCATCCAACGGCGCGGGGGCGGCGAGCGTCGGGGCGCTCTCGCCGTGCGGGCGGAGCCACAAGAACGCGGCGGCCGCGGCGATCGCGAGCGCTCCGTAGATGACGATTCGCTTGAGCATGGGGCCTCCCTGGCGGGCTCGAGGGTTTCGGTCCGGTATCGGCGCGCGCGGCGCCGCGCTCCAGCCTGTCGTCGCGCAGGGGGCGAGGGACGCGAGAACGTGTGGGGCTAGGTTGGAAGCGCTGAATGTCTGACGCCGTCAGTCACCGGCTGCCCACTTTCGTACGCCATCCTTGCATGTCGTCCAATGCTCTACGCCGACGACCTCCTTCGCTTCAGGACTCCCAGAGCGTAGTAGGCAAGAGCCGAGTACAGGACCACCCCGATGATCAGGCCGAAGATGGCGAACAGGTAATGCACGGGTGTCCCTTCGAGCATGGGCTCGCCGGTCTCCGAACTTCCGATGACGGGTGGCGGTCCCGCAAGATTGACGATGGCGACCACATTCCAGACGGGCAGATCCGATCGGCTCACGAGCATCAGCCCCACCATTCCTGCCTGGATGACGAGGCCGAGGACCAAGGCCAGCAAGACGGTCCAGGCATTGCCACGCGCGCGCTCGCGTCGACCTGCCATGATCAACCCGCCCCGGGGCCAGGTGCATGCGCGAGCATCCCGTCCGCAATCCTCAGCACCCGCCCCGCCCGTTCCAACATCCGCGGATCGTGCGACGTCACGAGGAGCGCCGCGCGTTCGGCGGAGCGCGCGAGCAGGTCGATGACGGCGAGCCCGCTCGCGGCGTCGAGGTGCGCGGTGGGCTCGTCGGCGAGCACGATCGCGGGATCGTTGACGAGCGCGCGCAGGATGCTGGCGCGCTGGCGCTCGCCGGTCGACAGCTTCTCCGGGAACGCGTCGAGCAGCGCGGCGATGCCGAGCGACTCGGCGAGCGGTGCGATGCGCGCGTGCGCGGCGTCGTCCAGCGCCTGCGCCTCGGCGTTCTCGCGCACCGTGAGGTACGGGATCAGGAACGGGTCCTGAAGCACGAGCCCGAGGCTGCGCCGGCGCATCGCGGCCCCACGTGCGGGTGGATTCGGCCACGCCGCGCCGAGCGCTTCCACCGAGCCCTTCGTCGGCGCGCGCAGCCCGGACAGCACGAACAGCAGCGACGACTTCCCCGAGCCCGACGGCCCCATCAGCCCCACGAACTCGCCGGCCGCGACGGAAAGTCCGACGCCGCGCAGCACGTGGCGCGTGCGTGCGCCGTCTTCCAGATCCAGCTCGACGTCGCGCGCGACGAGACGCGGCTCGCTCATCCGCCCCTCCGCTGCACGACTTCGATCGGATCGAGCGTGCGCAGCGCGCGCCCCAGCGCGACGAGGGTGATCAGCACCGATGCGACCGGCACGAGCAGGCTGGCGGCGAGCGGACGCGCGTCCCACACGCGCATGACGAGCCCGCGCGGCGCCATCATCGAGCGCTCGAACGCGGCGAGCACGGCGAGCGCGACGAGCACGCCGATCAGCCAGCCGAGGCCCGTCACGATCGCGCACTCGGTCGTGAGCTTCGTGACGAGCCGCCTCGGCGTGTGGCCGATCGCGAGCAGGATTGCGAACTCCTCGTGCCGCCCCTGGAACGCGATCACGGCGAGCAGCGCGACGACCAGGGCCACGACGGCCGCGCTTGCGGACGACACGAAGCCGATGAGCACGGGCAGGTTCGCGAGGGCCTTGTCGGCGCGCGCGCGCATTTCCGCGTCATCGATCACCTCGAACGCCTCGTGGCCCTCGGAGCGCGCCGCGTGCAGCGCGGCGTCGGAGGCCTCTTTCTCGCCGGGCTTCGCAATCACGAGCACGAAGTGCGTGGCGCGCGGCATCAGGAACTCGCTCATCGCGTCCGCGCCCTCGTCGCCGAGCGCGATGCGCGGCGCGCCCGAGAGAAGCCCGACGATCGGATGCGCGCCGGGCGTCGTGTCGTCGCGATTGACGAGGGAGCCGAAACGATCGCCGATCTTGAGCCCACGCGCGCGGGCGACGTCCTCGTGCAGCACGACGCCGGGATGCTCGGCATCGGGCAAGTGGCCGGAAGACAGCTCGAGGTGCAACCGGGCGAGCAGGTCCGGAATCTCCGCCGAGTCCACGAGCAGGAGCGCGCAGAACGCGTCGCCGACGAGCATCGGATGCCGCACCCACATGGCGCGCGCCGGAAACGCGCGCTCGACGTGCGCGTCGGCGGCCGACACCGCGGCGAGCGGATCCGCCGCGCCGGTCGCGCCGATTGGCGAGACGACGGTGAACGCCTCGAGCGGCGCGATATCGCGGCGCGTGGTCTCGAGGAACGTGTTCGTGGGCGTGATCACGAGCACGAGCAGCGCGGTGACGAGCGCCACGACCGCCCCGCTCGGCGCGACGCGCCGGAGGCGTCTCGACAAATACAGCGTGGGCCGCAGCGGATCGGCACGCTTCACGCGGCGGACCATAGGCCGCGGCCCGCCGAGGCGCAATGATACGCTCCACGCCATGTCCGCCGGCGCACCCTCCCCGCCCGCCCTGTCGCGCCGCTCCCGCAACTGGCGCCTCGCGGCGTGCGCGCTGCTCGCGCTCGCGTTCGTGCCGTCGCTCGGTATCGGCTTCCTGCTCGACGACAACTTCCTCGTCGCCCGCGCCGGGCGCTCACTCGCTCATGGTGCGCTGCGCTTCGCGATCCGCGGCGACGACGCCGGACTCGTGCTCTGGCCGCACCCGATCCCGGTGCATGTCGAGTTCTTTCGCCCGCTCGTCATGCTCTCGCTGTGGGTCGAGCGCCATGTATGGGGCAGCTTCGCTCCGCTCTATCACGTCGACAACGTCCTCATGCACCTGGGCGTCGCCGCACTGCTCGCGAAGCTGGCGCGACGCCTCGGGCTCTGCGGCAATGCGCTGCGCCTGGCCGTGCTCGGCTGGTGCCTGTCGGTGCCCGGCGTGACCGCCGCGGATTGGGTCGCGGGCCGCACCGAGATCATCGCCGCCGCGTGCGTGCTGGGCGCGATCCTCGCGTTTCTGGCGTGGCGCGACGGCGGCGGCGCCCGCCCGCTCGCCGTGGCGGTCGCGTTGAGCGGGCTCGCGGCGTGCGCGAAGGAGAGCGGCGTGATGACGCCTCTGCTGATCGCGATCGCGTCGAACCTGGCGGACGCGGCGCCGCGTCCGCGCGGGACGGTCGCGACGGACGCGCGCGACGCGGTCGGCGCAGTGCACGCTGGGCGCGGGCCGGACGCCACCGCCGTGCCCGATCGGCGCCCGCTTCGGCCCTCCACGCCGGTCGCTTACGCGCTCGTCGCGGCGCCGGTGCTGGCCGCATTGTTCGTGCGTTTCGCGGTGCTTCACCTGCGCGCGCCCGAGCCGCCGTACCTCGAACCGTTGTCGGGCTGGGCGGCGTGGACGCGGCTTGCGCTCAAACTGCCGCTGCAGGCGCTGTTCTCGTTTGCATCGTTCCCCGTGTCGCACATCGGCCCGCTCGACGCCGTGTTCGCGCACCTGCCGCTGCTGCTCGGCGCGCTCGGCGCGGTCGCGGCGGTCGTGATCGTGCTCGCGCGCGCCGCGGGCGCGTGGCGCGCCCCGTTGTTGCTCGCGTGGTTCGCGGTCGCGCTGGCGCCGAGCCTGCCGGTCGTCGCGACGAGCTTGTACGCGTACTTGCCGATGGCCGGGCTCGCGCTGCTGCTCGGATTCGCACTCCAGACGAGCGGTCGGCGCGCGTTCGCGATGTGGCTGGGTCTGTGGATCGTTCTCGGCATCGGCGGCAGCGTCGCGACGTCGCTGGCCGGGCGACGCGCGACACGCGCGGTAGACGAGACGGTCGCATTCGTGGCGCGCGAGACGGCGGATGGCCATACGGCGCGCGTCGCCGTCATCGACGCGCCCTTCCTCGCGTACGCGCTGCCCGGGGCGTTCCGCCTGGAGCACCCGGAGAACCGCTTCGAAACGTGGTTCGTGAACTGCGATCCCGGCGTCGCGCCCGGGCAAGCATCCGAGCTGTCGTTCACGGCGGACGGCGCGCTCGACGTGCGATCGCGCGAGGGCGGCTTCTTCCAGTCGCCGATCCAGCGCTTCCTCGCGTTCGGCGGCCGTCCCGATCGCGCCCGGCCCGCGCCCGGCGCCGCTATGCGTGTCGAGCCGCTCGAGCCGGGGGCGAATCCCGCCGCGGTGCGCATCTCGTTTCGCGATCGCGCGGCCCGCGACTCGACCTGCGTGATCCAGTTTCGCAGGTGGACGCCGACGCGCGTCACGTGGCCCGGCGGCGCGGCGCCCGAGTTGCGTTCGAGCGCGGCGCCCGAGTCGAGCTCCGGCCCGCGCTCAGCCCCGCCGCACCGTCCCGACCGGCGCCAGCACGCCGTTGAGTGCGGCCGCGCCGAGCACACGCAGCGGCGAAGCGCCGCGGCCCCACGTGATGCCGGCCAGCGCGCGCTTGAGCGCGAACGTGCGCGTGAGCCGCGCGAAGCGGCGTCGTGCGTCGTCGGCGTCGACCTCGGCGAGCGCGGCGACGCCGCCCGAAACGAGCGCGGGACCGATGCCGCTCAAGTAGAACGGATCGATCATCCCGGCGACGCTGCCGGCCAGGCGGAAGCCGCGCCTCTCGAAGCACGTCGCGCACGGCGTCGCGCCGCGGCGCCGCGTCCAGCCCGGCATGACGATACCCTCCGTGCGCGCGAGGTCGCGTTCGAACGCGGCGAGCGCCCCGTCTTCGACCGAGCCGCGCGAGAACAGCAGCGCGTACAGGTGGCCGCCGGCCGCCGCGATGTAGCCGTAGCCCGAGCGCGTGTACGCACCGCGATAGCCAAGCAGCAGCGGCTCGCCGTCCCACGGCATGACCGACACGTAGCCTTCGAGCGGTTCGGAGCGCAGGCCGAGCGCGTCGAACGCGACGCGGCTGTGTCCAGTGGCCACGATCGTGACGCCGCGCGCCGGCTCGTCGCCGGGCCGGAACGGCGCGCCGAAGCGTACCGGGATGCCGCGCGCGAGCGCGAGGTCGAGCAGATGGCGATCGAGCGCGCCCGCCATCGCGCCGCGCACGCAGTTCCAGTGGCGCTTGGAGCCGGGCACGCGCCACCCGTTGAGGTACGCGGTCTCCCGCGATACGCGCGTGAAGCAGCGCGCGATCGGGATGCCGAGCCACCGCTCGATGCGCTCGGGGTCTTCGTTCAGGCTGTGCACGTACGGCAGGTCCGAGGCCATGCCGCCCGGCTCGAGACGCTGCTCCAGCACTTCCACGTCGCGCCCCCACTCCGCGAGCGCAAGCGCCGCGGTAAGTCCGGCGAGCCCGGCGCCGTAGATGCGCACCGGCTCTGCCGTCGCGCGCAGCACCGGACGGTGCGGGAGTCGCCGTGAAGCGGCGAAGCGCCAGGCGATGAGGCGGGTCGTGAGCAGCGTCGCGGCGGGCAGGACGAGCGCGGCGAGGATCGACACGGCGCCCGCCGGAACGCGCGCGGCGAACACGAGCGCCGCGCCCAAGGCGGCGCACACCCACAGCGCCGCCACGGCCGCGTCGCGCAGCACCGCGGCGCGCGCGCGGCCGACGCGCGTCGTCCACGTCTGGATGCCCGAACGCAGGTCGTCGTCCACGTCGGCCAGCTGGTGTTCGAGGATGAACACGACACCGAGCGCGAACAGCCACAGCGCGATCGCGACGGCCAGTGCCGCGGCGCGCGGCGGCCAGCCGACCACCATGAGGAACGGAACGAGGCGCTGCAGCGCGGCCGCGGAGATCACACCGACGAGCCCGCGCTCCTTGAGCCGGAATGGCGCGCACGAATACGCGATGCCGAGCACCACCCACAGCGTCGCGAGCGCGGCCGTCGCGAAACCGAGCGCGACGCTCATCGCGAGCCCGGCGCCGATCGCGGCGACGGCCAGCGCACGCTTCATGCGCACCTCTCGCGGCGGGCGCGGCGCGCCGAGCTTGCCGCGATCGGCGTCGCGATCCGCGACGTCGTTCACGAGATAGCCGGCGGCGACCAGCAGGCTCTGCAGCACGAGAATCCACGCGATGCGCGCGATCGTCGCGCCGATGCCCTGAGGCGCGCCGGCCGCGTACGCCGCGATCGCGACGAGCACGATCGGCCAATGCACGATCCAATCGGCGACGCGAAGGAATCGCCACGTCTCGCGCAGCGAACGGACGAGCGCCCGCTCGCGCCGCGCACCGGCGAACGCGATCTCGCGGCGCTCGACGCGCCCGGTATCGATGCGCACGGCCGCGCCGCCGCGCGCCACGCGGTAGCGGCGCCCGCGCCACTCCATCGTGGGTCGGAGCACGGCCGGGATCCACGCGACGCTCGCGACGAGTTCGGACACCGGCCAGGCCGCGTACAGCCAGGCCGGCCGCCGCGCGCGCACGAAACCTCGCTCGATGGTGGCGAAGCTCAGGAATCGCGTCGCGAGCACCACGCCCCCGGCGACGCGCAGCAGCGGCGTGGGGCCGAACGCGAGCGCCGCGAGCGCGAGCGTCGCGTGGAGCCGCAGCCAGACGAATCCGGCGAACGTGGGAAGCGCGAGCGCGCGCCACAGCGACACGTGCCAGCGGCGGATCTGGCGCGCGCACTCGCCGAGCGGGATACGCACGCGCCGGAGGGTGACGGGCTCGCGATGGAGCGCGATCGTAAAGCCGGCACGGCGCACGGCGCGGGCCAGGCCGGTGTCCATCAGCATGCGACCGCGGAGCGGCGCGAGTTCGCCCGCCGCGACCAGCGCGTCGCGCCGAATCGCGAGGCAGGCGCCGTTCGCGAGCGCGAGTCGCCCCCACGCGGCGCCGATCGCGAACAGCCCGATGAGATCCGTGTGCATGAGATCGGACACCAGCGCCGCGCCCCAACCGCGCGCCTCGCGATGCACCGGCACGCACGTCGCAAGCCCGACGCGCGGCCCGCCGAGAGTGCCGAGCAGTCCCGCGAGGAACTCGTGATGCGGCAGGCGCACGTCGCTGTCCACGAACACGAGGCGCGCACCTCGCGCGGCCGCGACGCCGGCTTCAAGCAGATGCACCTTGGAGGGCGCGTCGCCCGCCGAGCCGGCGATGACGACGCGAACGTCGGCGCCCGCGCTGTCGCCCCGAACGCCGGCGCCGTCACGATCGCGGCGGAGGAGCGGGCCGAGGGCCGCGAGCGCCGACTCGTCGTCGCGTTCGGCCGCCAGCACGACTTCGAGCGCGCCTGCCACGCGCTGCGAGGCCAGCGCACGCACGTTGTCCGCCAGGTCCTCATCGACACCGCACAGCGGAACGATCACGGACGTCGCGAGTCCGCTGTCCGCCTCCTCGCGCACCCGCCGCCGGCGAAACGCGATCGCGGCGTGCAGCGCATACGAGGCGGAGACCGCCGCGGGCGTCACGATGAGAACGAGGATCAGCGATTGCAGCACGCTCACGCGGCCTCCTCGGATCCCGACCCTACCAGCGCAGGCGGCAGAATCCCGTCGTCACGCCGGCGCTGGCCATCACCATCAGCACGCGGTGGCCACGTTCGAGGCGTCCGCTGTCGACGGCCAACGACAGCGCGAGCGGCAGTGACGCCGACACCGTGTTGCCGTGGCGCGTGAACGTCTCGACGAGGCGTCCGGTGTCGAGCTTGAGTCGCTTGACCACGCTGCGCGCGGCCGGGACGCTCGTCGAGTGGCCGACGATGACGTCGTGCGGCATGCGCGAGATGCACGGGTCCGACCAGTACAGCTGCTCGAGATCCGCGATGGCCGCGTTGTTGAGATCGGTGGCGTGCGCGAAGAAGCTGAGCGGGCGATGCCCGTTCGCGCCCGCCTCGGGCAGGTACTGCGCCGCGTTCGGCAGCGGGATCTGACACAGGCCGTGCAACTCGCCGCGCGTGCGGAACACGCGGTAGAACTCGTCCGGCTCGTCGCCGGCTTCGAGCACGGCGGCGGTCGCGGCCTCGCCGACGGTGAAGCCCGCGCCCAGGTGCTCGAGGTCGTCGGCCGACTGGAAGTCCCAGCGGATGTACTCCTCGAAGTTGAATTCGCAGTTCAGCAGCAGCACGCGTCGAGCGCCGCCGCCGTGGATCATGTGCCGCGCCACGTCGAGCGCGCGCACCCAGCTGGCGCAGGCGTCGAGGATGTCGAAGCACGTCGCGGACGTGAGGCCGAGCGCGCTCTGGAACACGTTCGCGGTCGCCGGCTCGAGGAAGCCGCGGCCGACCCCGACGTAAATGAGCAGGTCGACGTCGCCGGGATCGAGTCCGGCGCGCTCGAGAGCGCGGCGCCCGGCGAGGATTCCGAAGTCGAGCGCGCGCTCGCCGTCCGCGCGGTGATGGCGCGTCACCGCGCCGGTGCGCTCGAAGTATCCGCGGAGCGCCGTCTCGAACGCGGGCCGCCGTTCGCCGCCGATCGACCCGTTCGTCTCGCAGAGGATGCGCGCGATGAGATCGTCGTTCGTCACCACGCGCGAGGGCAACGCGTGAGCGACGCTGCGGATGCGCACTAGCGCTCCTCGGCCACGGACGGCAGCGTCGCCGCCGCCGTCGCATCCTCCACACGCGGTACGTCGACCACGGCCGCGGCCAGCGCGGCGGCCGGTCGCTCGCGCCCGCGCAACGCCACGGCCACGGCGCGGGCCACCGCCGAGGCGATCGGCGTCTCGCCGCGCCAGCCCAGATCGGCCGCGGCGCGGGTCGTGTCGACACGGGCGTCTGCGGCCATCACCCAGCCCTCGAATCGCGTGAGCAGCGGCGGGCGCCGGGTGAGCAGCGACAGCGTTTCGGTCCACGTCGCGAGCGCGGACAGCGCGGTGCGCGAGATGCGTCGCCGCGGCGGCTCGAGACCGGCCGCGTTCGCGTGCGCCGCCCACAGCGCGCGCTGGGTGACGCGCTCCTCGCCGCACAGCGCGTACGCGCGGCCCTGGAGGCCGGCGCCTTCGACGGCCTGCAGCGCGGCGTCGGCCACATCCTCGGCCGCGACGCAGGGCACGATGTTGTCGCCGCGGCCCACGATCATGGCGCGCCCGCTGCGCAAGGCATCGAGCATGCGTGGCGTCGCGTGACGATCGCGCGCGCCGAACACGAGTCCGGGGCGCAGCACGACCACGCCCATCGACGAGCCAAGGCCCGCGGCGCGCGCTTCGTTCTCGGCCTTCACTTTGAGACGCGCATACGTGTTCCATCTCGGCACGCGCGGCCACAGCGCCGACTCTTCGCGCAGCGTGCCGCGTGCCTGCGGCGGACGGTGCACCGCGAGCGTGCTCATGTGCACGAAGCGGCGGATGCCCGCCCACAGCGCCGCGGACAGGACGTTGCGCGTGCCCTGCAGCGTCACGCGCTCCTGCGTCTCGCGGTCGGCGCCGGGCCCGAACTCGGCCGCGCAGTGCACGACCGCGTCGGCGCGGCGCAGCGCGTCGGCCAGTGAGTCGGGGTTGGTAACGTCGCCGCGCACGATGCGCGCGAAGCGGGCGGCCCGCGTCGCGAGTTCCGGCCGGCGGGCGACGACGATGACGTCATGTCCGCGCGCCGCGGCGCGTTCGACCACGTGCGAGCCGATGAATCCGGTGCCGCCGGTGACCACGATCTTCATGAGTTCGCTCCGTCGAACCGCCGACGGCCTCCACGGGTGAGAGCTTGCGTGCCCGTTCCGCCGCATCCTACCCCACGGACCCCCAATGCACTCCAGCATTCGCCACGAACGAGGCAAGGGCCCGGACGGGCACGGGGGTTCGAGCCGCGTGAAACATGCCTGGGAGCGCACTCGCGAAGGCCGCGCTATTGTGCTGTTCTCAACGCCCCGCGGTTGCTCGAGGAGGACAGCACGTGGATCCTGAACTCGTTGCTCGTCGGTTCTTCGAAGAGGTCTGGAACGCTCGGCGACTGCACGTAGTCGACGAGATCATCGCGGCGGATTGCGTGACCCGCCAGCTGCGATCCGCCGATGCGCCGATGCCATCCGCGCCCCGGGGTCCCGAGGCTCTCAAGGAGCACATCTTGAGCTGGCTCGCCGCGTTTCCCGACCTGAAGTGGGAGATCGATTCGGTGGTTGCCGAGGGTGAGCGCGTTGTGACGTGGGCCGTGGCGCACGGCACCCACCAGGGTCCCTGGCTCGGGATCGGCCCCACCGAGCGGCGGGTCGCGATTCGCTGCGTCGTACTCCATCGCGTCGTGGACGGGCGGATCGTCGAGGACTGGGTGGTGACTGAAGCGCTCGGCTTCTTCCAGCAGCTCGGACTGATCCCGGACACGCCGACGCTGATCGCGAATGCCGCCGGCCGCTGAGTCAGGCCGGCCTCACTCGCACATCGACATGAGCCTAGTTCGCGACGAACTGCTTGCCTCGGGAGGGAGCCGCGGCGTTGATGTTGTGAAATGTGAACGGCAGCCCCTGATCGTGAAACAGTCGCGGGCCTGACTGCAGTTGATAGTGCACGTGTGGCCCGAATGCGTTTCCCGAGTTCCCCAATTTTCCGATCACCTGCCCGGCGGCGACTCGCTCCCCTACCGTGACGGTGAGTGACCCCTGTTGCATGTGCATCATCACGCTGTATTCGGAATTGCCGTGGTCAATCATGACGCAATTCCCCGCAGCTGCCATGACCGGATCCGGCAGGGCATCGTACAACTCGGCGTCTTGTCCCCTGTGCGGGTTGTCGGGCACATCATTGCGTGCGTAGGTCACGATTCCAGCCGCGGGAGCAAGGATCTCACGACCCCATCCCACGGCCGACGCATTGTCGTCGCTATCCTTCTTCGCTTCTGCCCAGTTGTCGTCCAAGCCGCGTAGATCCAGAGCAAACTCAGAACCCGAGTCGCCGCCATGGAAGCCGCCATGGCCGCCGTTCGTGATCCAGTCCTGCCCAACGACACCCGGACCACGAAAGGGAACGATGAGCGATGTCTTCTGCTGGTAGTACTGAACGGGAATCCTCAACACCTGTTCCGCCCGGCGCCCCTTGGCGTCTGCGACGACTACCCGGACGTCCGCGGAGCCAATCGCCAGCGCCTGGGGGCAGCGGAAATAGAAATGCAGGTCAAATGCTTCGGGCAGCGTGAACATGCGCTTGGGAGACGAGACCGGAGTGTCCGACAACAGCCGATAGTGCGCCCCTTTGATCTTCGCCAGCTGTTCGGTCGTCCACTGCTGTCTCTCGACGGTGGATCGGCCGTTGGAAAGCTCCACGGTGGCGGACAACGGGGTGAGCGCAGTGTCGCCGGGGCAGATCACGGCGATATCGAAGACAAACGATGACGTTCCGGTGTTCCCAGGGTCGTCGACCTTGTAGACGAGTGCCGGGACGACCTGCAGTCGAAAGTCGGGCTGATCGGCCCG